>ERZ772917.593-NODE-593-length-24696-cov-19.553792_pt1 | contig 24696 bp, 16 predicted proteins | sample MGYA00511187_ERZ772917 | MGnify/ENA primary metagenome ERZ772917 (study PRJEB29015, sample SAMEA2737925) | human oral metagenome | biome: human oral; feature: human-associated habitat; material: dental | place: China | collected 2012 ...
ACCGCGCCGCGGGGCGTGGCCGAGCGCCTGACGGCGGTGGAGGCGGCCGTGGCGCCCTTCGGCCGCGGCCACGGGGGGCGGCGCTCGCGCGGCGGGGCCGCACGCCGGTCCGAAAAGAGCGGCGAGCGGGTCTCCTGAGGCTCCTGAGCAAGGAGCGGTCGCCGGCTATACGCTCCCATGTATGCATGATGCCGCGCCGCCCTTGTCTGACCACACGGTCACCGCGCTCGTCACCGGCTTCGAACCCTTCGACGGCGCCCGCCTCAACCCCTCCTGGGAGGCCGTCCGCCTCCTGCCGGGGGAGTTGGCGCTGGCGCACGGGACCCTCGTCGTCCACCGCGAGCGGCTGCCGGTGACCTTTGCGGGCGCCACCGGGCGCGTGCGCGAACTCCTGGCGCAGCTGCGCCCCGATGTGGTCGTGCTCGTGGGCCTGGACGCCGGCGCCCGGGTGGTGAGGCTGGAGACCACGGCCCGCAACCTGGCCCAGGCCCGCATTCCCGACAACGCCGGCCACCGGCCCCGCGGCGAGGTCCTGGTCCCCGGCGGGCCGCCCCGGCGCTACGCCACGTGGAGCGCCTCGACGCTGGCGGGCAGGCTGCGCGCCGCCGGTCATGCGGTGGAGGTCTGCGACGACGCCGGGCTCTACGTGTGCAATGCGACCCTGTACGCCGCCCTGGAGGCCCTGGAGGCCGGCGGGCGGACCGGCGTGCTCACCGGGTTCGTGCACGTGCCCGGCGGGGCGGCGGGCGTCAACGACGTCCCCGCGCTGCTGACCGCGCTGCTGACCGAGCTCGCCGACCAGGTCCGCCGGCGCCGGGCGTGGAGGCACGGGGTGGGGCGCGCCTCCGTTCCGCGCGCCGGGCGCCCCCTGCGGGTGGGGCTGACCGGCGGGATCGGCTCGGGCAAGTCGACGGTGGCGCGCCTGCTGGCCCGGCGCGACGCCACCGTGGTCGACGCCGACGCCATCTCCCGGCGGGTGACCGGGGCGGGCGGGGCGGTCCTGGGCCGGATCCGCTCCGTCTTCGGCGACGGGGTCATCACCGCCGACGGCGCCCTCGACCGCTCCGCCATGGCGGGCCTCATCTTCTCCGACCCCTCCGCGCGCCGGCGCCTGGAGTCCCTGACCCTGCCGCGCATCGCCCTGGAGGCCGCCCAGGAGATGGAGCGCGCCGGGGCGGGGGGAGTGGCCGTCTACGACGTCCCCCTGCTCGTGGAGCAGGGCATGGCGGACCTGTTCGACGCCGTCGTCGTCGTCGAGTCCCCGCTGGAGCAGCGTCTGGAGCGCCTGGAGCGGCGGGGGCTGGAGCGCGCCGAGGCCATGGCCCGCATGGCCAGTCAGGCCAGCGACGAGGCGCGCCGCGCCCTGGCGGACGTCGTCCTGATCAATAACGGCACCGAGGCGGACCTGGCCGACGGCGTGAACTGGCTGTGGGACAACCGTCTCGCCCCGCCGCGGTGAGGGCGGGGGCCGGCCGGCCCGCGTAGCCTGGGGCCATGCGTCCCGTCACCGATCTGCGCCGCCGCGCCAGGCCCTTCGAGGTCATCAGCCCCTACACGCCCGGCGGGGACCAGCCGGCCGCCATTGACGAGCTGGAGCGACGCCTGCGGGCGGGGGAGAAGGACATTGTCCTGCTGGGGGCCACCGGCACCGGCAAGTCCGCCACCGCCGCCTGGCTGGTGGAGAGGCTCCAGCGCCCCGCCCTCATTCTGGAGCCCAATAAGACCCTGGCCGCCCAGATGGCCGCCGAGTTCCGCCAGCTGCTGCCGAACAATGCGGTGGAGTACTTCGTGTCCTACTACGACTACTACCAGCCCGAGGCCTACGTCCCCCAGACGGACACCTTCATCGAAAAGGATTCCTCGATCAATGACGAGGTGGAGCGACTGCGCCACAGTGCCACGAACTCGCTGCTCACGCGGCGCGACACGGTCGTCGTTTCTTCTGTGTCGTGCATCTACGGCCTCGGTACGCCCGAGGAATACGTGGCCCGCATGATCGAGCTCGAGCGCGGAATGATCATCGATCGCGATGCCCTGCTGCGCCGATTCGTCGCCATGCAGTACGTGCGCAACGACATGGCCTTCACGCGTGGCACGTTCCGCGTGCGTGGCGACACGATCGAAATCATCCCCGTATACGAGGAACTCGCGATCCGCATCGAGATGTTCGGCGACGAGATCGACTCCCTCGCCGTTCTACACCCGCTCACCGGCGACGTGATCGACCACGTGGACCACACCTATCTTTTCCCGGCGTCGCACTACGTGGCCGGCGAGGAGCGCATGAAGAAGGCGATCGCCTCCATCGAGGAGGAACTCGACGATCGCCTTGCGTGGTTCCGCTGCCAGAACAAGCTGCTCGAGGAGCAGCGCCTACGCATGCGTACGACTTTCGACCTGGAGATGCTGAAGGAGATTGGCTCATGCTCGGGTGTCGAAAACTACTCGCGCCACATCGACGGGCGCGGCCCCGGCACGCCCCCGCACACCCTGCTGGACTACTTCCCCGACGACTTCCTGCTCATCATCGATGAGTCGCACGTGACCGTTCCGCAGATCGGCGCAATGTTCGAGGGGGACATGTCGCGTAAGCGCACCCTCGTCGACTATGGATTCCGCCTGCCCTCGGCGATGGACAATCGACCTCTCAAATGGGACGAGTTTACCGAGCGCATCGGGCAGACCGTCTACCTGTCGGCGACCCCCGGCCCGTACGAGATCGAACGCTCCGACGGCGTCGTCGAGCAGATCATTCGCCCGACGGGCCTCGTCGACCCGCTCGTCGTCGTCAAGCCCACCGAGGGCCAGATCGACGACCTCCTCGAGCAGGTGCGCCTGCGCGTCGAGCGCGACGAGCGTGTCCTCGTCACCACCCTCACGAAGAAGATGGCGGAGGAACTCACGACGTATCTCGCCGAGCGTGGCGTCAAGGTCGAATACATGCACTCCGACGTCGACACCCTGCGTCGCGTCGAGCTGCTGCGGGAGCTGCGCCTGGGCACCTTCGACGTGCTCGTCGGCATCAACCTGCTACGCGAGGGCCTGGATCTGCCCGAGGTGTCCCTCGTGTCCATCCTCGACGCGGACAAGGAAGGCTTCCTGCGCTCCACCCGCTCGCTCATTCAGACGATCGGTCGCGCCGCACGAAACGTGTCCGGTGAGGTCCACATGTACGCGGACAACATGACGGATTCGATGAACGAGGCCATCTCCGAGACGATGCGTCGCCGCGAGATCCAGATCGCCTACAACAAGGAACACGGTATCGACCCGCAGCCGCTTCGCAAGAAGATCTCCGACGTCACCGATATGCTCGCCCGCGAGCAGGTCGACACGCAGACCCTCCTCGAGGGCGGATACCGGAAGGAAAAGAGCAAGCTGGAGCGCAGCGAGGCCACCGGTGGTGGCCGCGCCATGACATCGGGCCAGCGCGCCGAAGCTGAGCTCGCCGAACTCATCGAGGAGCTGTCCGCCCAGATGATGACCGCCGCCCAGCACCTCCAATTCGAGGTCGCGGCTCGTCTGCGTGACGAAATCGAAGACCTGAAGAAGGAACTGCGCGCCATGAAGCGCGCCCACTGACGCCCGCCTGGCCCCGTGTGCCTGTCAGCGTGGGGCGGCCCCGGCCTCGTCGACAAGTGCCCCGGAGAGAATCGCGACCGACGCCACGTCGCACGCGGGGACGCGACTCGGCGCGTTCCCACTAGGATGGAAGCGTTAGCGGAGGGGAGTACTCCCACCAACAGTGGCGTCGTCATCACGACGGCCCGCCCACGCGGCGCGGCCTCCGGCGTCACCGGCCAGGATTTCTGGCGGGAGGAGACCTCCGGTACCCGACTCGTACCGGAGGCCCCACGTATGCACGTGCACGCCCTTGCCTGGATCGTCCTGGCTGGCATCATCCTGACTATGATCGTCGTCGACATCGTCGGCCACGTCCGCACACCCCACGAACCCACGCTCAAGGAAGCGACCTGGTGGTCCGTCGCCTACATTGCGATCGCCCTCATTTTTGGTGCCATCGTCTGGGCGGTCTGGGGATCCCAATACGGCCAGGAATACCTCGGCGGTTACATCACCGAAAAAGCGCTGAGTATTGACAACCTGTTCGTATTCGTCATCATCCTCTCCACCTTCCGCGTGCCGAGGAAAAACCAGCAGGAGGTACTGCTCGCCGGCATCGTCATTGCGCTGGTTCTGCGCCTGATCTTCATCCTTGCGGGCGCCGCGCTCATCGAAAACTTCTCGTGGGTCTTCTACCTCTTCGGCGCGTGGCTGCTGTGGACCGCCATCAGCCAGGTGCGCGAGGGTTCCAGCGATGACGACGACGAGGAGTACCGCCCGCCGTCAATCGTGCGCTGGGTGTCGAAGGTCGTGCCCGTCACCGACGGCTTCGTCGGCTCGCGTATGCTCTACCGCCACAGCGGACGCACCTACATCACGCCGATGCTGCTGTGCGTCATCGCGATCGGGACCGCTGACGTCATGTTCGCCGTCGACTCGATCCCCGCGATCTACTCGCTGACCTCCGAGGCATACCTGGTGTTTGCTGCCAATGCGTTCTCGCTGCTTGGCCTGCGCCAGCTCTACTTCCTCATCAACGGCTTGCTTGACCGCATCGTGTTCCTGCACTACGGCCTGGCCGCGATTCTTTGCTTCATTGGCTTCAAGCTCATCAACCACGCGCTGCACACGAACGAGCTTCCTTTTATCAACGGTGGACACGAGGTGCCCGTGATCCCCGAACCGTCGATCGCGTTTTCTCTGGGCTTCATCGTCGTCACGATTCTGATCACGGTCGTGGCCTCCCTCGCGGTTTCTAGCAAACGGCGCGCGTGACGCGAGCCGGCCGAGGGGCAGCGCTAAAATTCCATGGTCGGATAGTTAAGAGGTACTCATGGTTGTTCACCCGTGGGCGTGGGGTATTCTGGCCCTCGTTGCCATCGGTCTGGTCGCGCTCGATTTCCTCGGGCATGCCCGTCGTCCCCATCCGCCGACGGCTGCCGAGGCAGCCCGCTGGACGCTGTTCTACGTGGGGTTGGCGGCCATCTTCGGCGTCGGAATCTGGCTGACGAACGGGTGGGTATACGCTCAGGAGTTCTACGCGGGATGGGCGATGGAATGGTCGCTGTCCGTGGACAACCTCTTCGTGTTCATCCTGATTCTGAAAGCATTTAGGGTGCCGCGAGAAAACCAGCAGAAGGCGTTGCTCTTCGGCATCGTCATCGCGCTGCTGCTGCGCCTCGTGTTCATCCTGCTGGGTGCCGCGCTCGTCTCGCGCTTCTCCTGGGTGTTCTTCATTTTTGGTGTGTGGCTGCTGTGGACGGCGTTCTCGCAGGTCAAGGAGACCGCGACCGGTGGCGGAGAGGACGAGGAATACGAGGAGAACGCGTTCATCCGCGTGGTGCGCCGTGTCCTTCCCATCACGGACGGCTTCATCGGCGACCGCATGCTGTACCGTCACGGCGGACGCACGTACCTCACCCCACTGTTCGTCGTCGTGCTGGCGCTGGGATCCGCCGACCTCATGTTTGCCTTCGACTCGATTCCCGCGATCTTCGGCATTACTTCGCAGGCATTCCTGGTGTTCGCGTGCAACGTGTTCGCGCTCATGGGTCTGCGCCAGCTGTTCTTCCTCGTGGATGCTCTCCTCGGCAAGCTCGTGTACCTGGGTTACGGCCTCGGCGTGATCCTGAGCTTCATCAGCATCAAGCTGATTCTCGAGGCCCTGCACGCCAATAAGCTTCCGTTTATCAACGGCGGTCGAGGAGTCGAGTGGGTGCCGGAGATTTCGGTGTCCGTGTCGCTCGGCGTCATCGTCGTGACTCTGATGATCACCGTGATCGCGTCGCTGGTTCGCAGCGCCATGGACGAGGAGGGTGCCGATGAACGCTGACAGCCTGACGATTGATGAGCATGGCCTGAACGCCGCCGAGGTCGCCGAGCGCGTCGCCCGCGGTGCGGTCAACCGGGTGAAGGACCGCACGTCTCGCTCGGTGGCGTCGATTATTCGAGAGAACGTGCTGACGCTGTTTAACGCGATCATCGTCGCCGCGTCGGTCATCGTGCTGCTGTTCGGCGACCTGCGTGACGGCATTTTCGGTGGCGTCATGATCATCAACGCGGTCATCGGCATCGTGTCTGAGCTCCGTGCCAAGCGAACCCTCGACTCCCTTGCCATCGTCGATGCTCCGCAGGCGACCGTCCTGCGCGACGGCAGCCTGTCGGTCGTGCCTGCACGCGATGTCGTGCTCGACGACGTCATCGATCTGACGCTCGGCGATCAGGTGAGTGTAGACGGCACGGTCCTGTCCTCGGCGGGCCTCGAGATCGACGAGTCGCTGCTGACAGGCGAGTCGCGCTCCGTGAAGAAGAAGCAGGGCGATCAGCTGCTGGCAGGTACGAGCGTCGTCGCGGGTGCTGGCCGCATGGTGGCCACGGCCGTGGGCGAGCGCGTCTACGCGCAGGGGCTGTCCGAGCAGGCGCGCGCCTTTACGCGCACGGTCTCCGAAATCCAGACGTCAATCAACCGGGTGCTGCAGGTCGTTTCCGTCATGTTGCTTCCCATCGTTGTCTTGACCTTCTACTCGCAGAATCGGATCGCTGGCGGCCAAGGAGGAGACTGGCGCGAGGCCCTCGTCCTCTCGGTCGCCTCGGTGATCGGTATGATCCCGCAGGGCCTGGTGCTCCTGACGTCCATGAACTTCGCGATCGGCTCGGCGACGCTGGCACGCCGCGGTGTGCTCGTTCAGGAACTCCCCGCCGTCGAGGTCCTCGCGCGTGTGGACTGCCTGTGCCTCGATAAGACGGGTACGCTTACCACCGGCGGCATTCGCGTCCGCGGCGTCGAGGTCGTCTCCGGTGACGAGGCCTCGGTGCTCCGCGCTCTGGCGAGTGCGGCAAGCGATCGTACCAACGCGACGGCGGAGGCCATTTGGGTGCACCTTGGCGAGTCTGAGCGCTCGGGTGCCGCTGAGTGCATCGAGTGGTCCGTCCCCTTCTCTTCGGCGCGCAAGTGGAGCGCGTGGGGATCCGAGCGCGAGTCCTGGATCCTCGGCGCCCCCGAGTTCGTCATCGACGAGACTTCGGCTGCCAAGGCCGAGCTCCTCGCGAAGGTGCGCGGCATCGCTGCGAAAGGCTCACGCGTGGTGGCTCTCGTCCACGCCGACGAGGCCGTGGTCGACGATGAACTGCCCGCACAGCGCGCGGTGGCTGCCCTCGTGGTCCTAGAGGAGGATCTGCGCCCCGACGCGGCCGAGACTCTCGACTACTTCCGCTCCCAGGATGTGCACGTGCGCGTCATCTCGGGCGACAATCCCACGACGGTGGGCGCGCTGGCCGCGCAGGCGGGCCTCACCGCGCCCGACGGCACGCCCGCGCGTCTCATGGACGCGCGCGACCTGCCCGAAGACCTGACCTCCGAGGCATTCATTGATGCGATCGAGAATCATGACGTGTTTGGGCGCGTCACTCCCGAGCAGAAGCGAGCAATGGTTGGAGCCCTGCAGGAGCGCGATCACTGCGTGGCCATGACTGGTGACGGCGTGAACGACGCGCTCGCCCTCAAGGATGCTGATCTGGGTATCGCGATGGGTAACGGCACGCAGGCTACGAAGGCGGTCGCCCAGATCGTCCTCGTGGACTCGAAGTTCTCGGTGCTGCCGGGTGTCCTGTCGGAGGGCCGCCGCATCATCGCCAACATGGAGCGCGTGTCCTCGCTGTTCCTGGCTAAGACCACCTACGCGGCCGTCCTCGTCATCGTGACGGCCCTGGTCGGCTGGCGATACCCGTTCCTGCCGCGCCAGTTCAGCTACATCGACTCGCTCACCATCGGTATCCCGGCGTTCTTCCTGGCGCTGTGGCCGAACCCGCGCCGCTACGTGCCGGGATTCCTTAAGCGCACGCTGTCGCTCGCGATGCCGACGGGCATCATTCTGGCGGCAGCCGCACTCACAGCCTTCGGGATCGTCGATGGCCCGCCGCAGGCGCGCGAGTCCACGGCCGCGATTGTCTCCCTCATGCTGGGCGCGATCTGGCTGCTCGTCATCACCTCGCGTCCGCTGTCGACCTGGAAGTGGGTGCTCTTGGTGAGCGTCAGTTCAGCTACCGTGGGCGGCGTGCTGATTCCTCCCGTGCGCCACTTCTTCTCGATGGTCACGCCGAGTGGATACGAGTGGCTCGTGATCCTGTGCGTCGGCGCGTGCGCCGCCCTGCTTATCGAGGTCGCTCAGCGTATCTTCTACGCGCGCCAGTTCGCCCGTTCCCTGGAGGGCTGAGCTCTGACGGATACGAAGCGAGGCCGGCGTCGGGTGTGAACCCGGCCCCGGCCTCGTTCGAATGCGCGGATCAGAACGCCCGGATGACGGGGTTCCACTCGCGGATGAGGCGCGCCTGGATGACCTCGGCGACGTAGAAGGGATCCTCATTGAGGATGCGCTCGACGTCGGCCTGGCTCTCGGCGTTGATGAGGATCAGAGCGCCGGGGATCTCGCCAACGAGGGGGCCGGACGCAACGTTGATTCCCCGCTCGAGCAGACCGGACAGGAACGCGCGGTGCGTCGGGCGAACCTCGTCCATCGTCTCCGTCATTGAAGGGTTGTACACGTATTCAACTGCGTAGAATGCCATAGCCCCAACACTAGCCCTGATCCGCGCTTTTGCCTAGAGGACGGCTAGGATCGAGGGGTGCATGACAAGCTAATCATCCAGGGTGCGCGTGAACACAACCTTAAGGACGTGAACCTCGAGCTGCCCCGAGACTCCATGATCGTCTTCACCGGCCTGTCCGGATCCGGTAAGTCCTCCCTCGCATTCGACACGATCTTCGCCGAGGGACAGCGCCGCTACGTGGAGTCACTGTCCTCCTACGCGCGCCAGTTCCTCGGACAGATGGACAAGCCCGACGTGGACTTCATCGAGGGTCTGTCTCCCGCCGTGTCCATCGACCAGAAGTCCACGTCGCGCAACCCGCGCTCGACCGTTGGCACGATCACGGAGATCCACGACTACCTGCGTCTGCTCTACGCGCGCGCGGGTGTGGCGCACTGCCCCGAGTGTGGCGCCCGCATCCAGGCCCAGACTCCGCAGCAGATCGTCGACCGAGTTCGCACGATGGATGAGGGCACGCGCTTCCAGGTGCTCTCCCCGGTCGTGCGCGGTCGTAAGGGCGAGTACCAGGACCTCATCGACGAGCTACGCTCCGAGGGCTATACCCGCGCGATCATCGACGATGAAATGGTGCGCCTCGAAAACGCCCCCAAGCTGGAGAAGAAGCTCAAGCACACCATTGAGGTTGTCGTCGACCGCCTCGTCGTGCGCGAGGGCATGCGCCAGCGCCTCACCGATTCCGTTGAAACCGCCCTGCGCCTCTCCGACGGCCTCGTCGTCATTGACTGCGTTGACCTGGACGCCGACGATCCCGATCGCCGCCGCCGCTTCTCCGAAAAGCGCGCGTGCCCCAACGACCACCCGCTGATGCTCGACGAGATTGAGCCGCGCACCTTCTCCTTCAACGCACCTTACGGCGCGTGCCCCGACTGCGCGGGTCTCGGCTTCCGTCTCGAGGTTGACCCCGAACTGGTCGTCCCCGACGAAGAGCTCTCCCTTGCCGACGGCGCGGTCATCCCCTGGAACTCGAACTTCAAGTACCACAAGAAGCTCCTCGAATCCCTCTCCAAGGAACTTGGATTTGCGATGGGGACCCCGTGGAAATCCCTGCCCAAGAAGGTCAAGGACGCGATCCTGTACGGCAAGGACTACGAGGTCACCGTCAAGTTCCGCAACCGCTGGGGTCGCGAGCGCTCCTACTCGACGGGCTTCGAAGGCGCCGTCAACTACATTGAGCGCAAGCGCGAGGAGACCGAGTCCGCGGCGGTGTCCGAAAAACTCGACTCTTACATGCGCGAGATTCCGTGCCCGACATGCCACGGCGCGCGCCTCAAGCCCGAGGTTCTGGCCGTGCGCATCGGCGACAAGTCGATCGCCGAGCTCTCCGACATGTCGATCGCGGACGCTCGCGCGTTCCTCGCGGACGTCGAGCTTGAGCAGCGCGCCCGCTCGATCGCCGCGCCCATCCTCACCGAGATTGAGGCTCGCCTGGCCTTCCTCGTCGACGTCGGACTGACCTACCTGACGCTGTCGCGCGGCGCCGGAACCCTTTCGGGCGGCGAGGCGCAGCGTATCCGCCTGGCCACGCAGATCGGTTCGGGCCTCGTGGGTGTCCTATACGTCCTCGACGAGCCCTCGATCGGCCTGCACCAGCGCGACAACCGCAAGCTCATCGCCACCCTCGAGCGCCTGAGGGACCTGGGCAACACGCTCATCGTCGTCGAGCACGACGAGGAGACGATGGAGGCCGCCGACTGGATCGTCGACATCGGCCCGGGTGCGGGAGAAACCGGCGGCTGGGTCGTGCACTCGGGCCCGCTCTCCGAGCTCCTGAAGAACCGCAAGTCGCTGACCGGCCAGTACCTGTCGGGCAAGCGCCGCATCGTCCTGCCTCCGACCCGACGCCCGATCGACAAGAAGCGCGTGGTCACCGTCAAGGGCGCGCGCGAAAACAACCTGAAGAACGTCGACGTGTCCTTCCCGCTCGGCGTGTTCACTGCCGTCACCGGAGTGTCCGGTTCCGGTAAATCGACGCTGGTCAACGGCATCCTGTATCGCACCCTGGCCTCGCGCCTCAACGGCGCGCGCATGGTGCCCGGCCGCCACCGCACGATCACGGGCATCGAACAGCTCGACAAGGTCGTGCACGTAGACCAGAGCCCGATTGGCCGGACGCCGCGCTCGAACCCGGCGACCTACACGGGGGTGTGGGACCAAATCCGCAAGCTTTTCGCCGAAACGCAGGAGGCGAAGGTGCGCGGCTACGGCCCGGGACGCTTCTCCTTCAACGTCAAGGGCGGACGCTGCGAGTCCTGTAAGGGTGACGGCACCCTGAAGATCGAAATGAACTTCCTGCCCGACGTGTACGTACCCTGCGAGGTCTGCCACGGTGCCCGCTACAACCGCGAAACCCTGGAGGTCGAGTACAAGGGCAAGACCGTCGCCGACGTGCTCGACATGCCGATCGCCGAGGCCGCGCAGTTCTTCGCGCCGATCTCGCGCATCGCCCGCCACCTCAACACGCTCGTCGAGGTGGGCCTGGGATACGTGCGCCTCGGCCAGAGCGCGACGACACTGTCGGGCGGCGAGGCGCAGCGCGTGAAGCTGGCCTCCGAGCTGCAGCGACGCTCGACCGGCCGCACAGTGTACGTGCTCGACGAACCCACGACCGGCTTGCACTCCGAAGACATCCGCAAGCTGCTCCTGGTCCTCCAGTCGCTCGCTGACAAGGGCAATACCGTCATTGTCATCGAGCACAACCTGGATGTCATTAAGAGCGCCGACTGGATCATCGACATGGGTCCCGAGGGCGGTGCCGGCGGCGGTACGGTCGTCGCGCAGGGAACGCCCGAGGAGGTTGCCCAGGTGGCGGAGTCCTTCACCGGCCAGTATCTGGCAGAGGTTCTCGCGAAGGAGGCCGCGCGCGACGCCGCTGCCCAGTAGCGTGAACGGTTAGGATGGGCCTTATGCTTCCTGGTTACCGCTATTTCGGCCACATGTACTACTGGCCCGCGTGGGTGCACCTGATTGTCATTGCGCTCATGGGCGTCGCTGCTGCGCTCACTATCGGCGCGCTCATGGCGCGCGGTGTCGGTCGATCGCGCGTCTTCGGGCTGAGCTGCGGCTTCGTGGCGGGCATCGGAAATCTGAGCTTGTGCGTTCTCGTGCAGGCCGAGGCCCGGCACACGTGGCAGATGGGCATGGTGGGCGCGCTCTACACGGTCGCGTTCGTCTTCTTACTGATGACGCTTGTGTCTCTGTGGAGCGGTGGATCGAGCGGATTCCTGTGGTCGCGGGCCTTCCACCTGTTCCTGGTGGTCGCGATGGTGATCGCCGGCATCATGGAGTTTGCCTACCGTCTGGCGTACTGGATTCCGTTGCCCGTCGCGGGCGTCGCTGTCCTCCTCGCTCTCTTCTGCGCATTCGTCGCCGGTCGTAACAGCCGGGATTAGGAGGCGTCAACGCACGAAGCGGCCCCGACCTCGTCGTTGAACGAGGCCGGGGCCTCTCCGTTGGTTCGTAATCCTCGGGCGGGTGGCCGGGTTACTCCTGGTTCTTCGCGGCCTCGCCCGACGCGTAGAGGGCGTCGACCTCGTCGGCGTAGTCGGCCAGGACGCGGCGGCGCTTGAGCTTGAGGGAGGGCGTCATGTAGCCGTTCTCCACGGTGAAGGCAGCGTTGACGATGCGGTAGCGGCGGATCGACTCGGCGCGCGAGACCGCCTTGTTGGCGCGGGCGATCGCCTTCTCCAGCGAGTCGCGCACCTCCGGCAGGTTCGCGGCCTGTGCGGCGTCCACGACGGGCAGGCCGTGGGTTGAGAGCCACTCGGGCAGCATCTCCGTGTCCAGAGCGATGAGCGCGCCGATGTAGGGACGGTTGTCGCCGACCACGATGATGTTCGCGATGAGCGGGTGCGTCGACAGGGACTCTTCGAGGACCTCGGGGGAGACGTTCTTGCCGCCCGCGGTGACGATAAGTTCCTTCTTGCGGCCCGTGATGCGCAGGTGGCCGCGATCGTCGATGGAGGCGAGGTCGCCGGTCTTGAACCAGCCGTCCACGTAGGCCTCGGCCGTGGCCTCGGGCAGGTTGTGGTAGCCCTTCGACACGGAGATACCGCGCACGAGCAGCTCGCCGTCGGGAGCTATCTTCATGCGGTTACCGGGCCAAGGGAAGCCCACCGAGTCCGGCGGGAAGTCCTGCGGCGTCTCCACGGAGATCGGACCGGTCGTCTCGGACAGGCCGTAGCCCTGCAGGAGCGTGATGCCCAGGCCGCGATAGAAGTTTGCGAGATCAAGGGCCAGGGGAGCGCCACCCGAGATGATCGTGTGCAGGTTCGGGCCGAGGATCGCGCGGACCTTCGACAGGACGAGCGCGTCGGCGACGCGTCCGCGCAGCTTGAGCGCGGTCGACGGGCCGGGGGAAGGCGTCGCCGAGGCGTCGGGGATGGGCGTCGTATCGGGGCCGGGACCAGCCACGGCGGACTCAGGCAGGGGAGAGTCGACGTAGGCGGAGGCCTTGGACAGGGCGCGTGCCTGCTTGGCGGCCCACGCGAACATGCGGCCCTTCATGCCGCCGCCGGCCTTCGCGGCCGCGGCGTTGTAGACCTTCTCCATGACGCGCGGGACCACGAGGAGCATCGTCGGCTTGAAGGTCGCGATGTCGTTGACCAGGTTGCGCGTGTCGGGGGAGAAGGCGGTGACGCCCTGGCCCGCGAGCAGGCAGTACATGACGAAACGCGCGAGCACATGGGCGACCGGCAGGAAGAGCAGAGAGCGCGACTTCGGGTCGTTGATGAGGAGCGGTAGGAAGTCGTAGGCCTGCAGCATCGGCGAGATGAAGTTGCCGTGGGTGAGCACGACGCCCTTGGGCATGCCGGTCGTGCCGGAGGTGTAGATGACGGTCGCCTCGTCGCCCAGCTTGACGGCGTCGGTGCGCTCTCGGACCTGCTCGACGCTCACGCCCTGAGCGGCGCCCGACAGGACGCGCTCGGCACCCCGGTCCAGGGAGAGGATATGGCGCACACCCTCGGTGCGCACGGATTCGACCAGCTCGGCCTGCTGCGTGGTGGCCGTAATAACGATACGCACGTCGGCGTCGGCCAGGATGTGCGCGATCTGCGAGGCCGAGTCCGTCTCGTAGATGGGCACGGTGATGGCGCCGCAGGACAGCGCGGCCACGTCAATGAGTGCCCACTCGTAGGAGGTGGGGGCCAGGATCGCCAGATGGTCGCCGGCCTCGAGCCCGATGCCGATGAGGCCACGCGCGATCGAGTCGGCTTCACCCAGGAAGGTCTCCATCGTGACAGGACGCCACGCACCGACATTGGAGCGACGCTCGATTGCGACCTGCCCGGGGTGAGACGCCACGCGCTGGTGGAGCATCTTCGGCAGGTTCATGTCCTCGGTGGCTTCTCGCGTTGCGATCGACTCCCAAGAGCCGTCGGCGAGCCTGCGTACCGTCATTGCGGTCCTTTCGTGGGGTGGGCGCTGTGCGCCGTGCGTGGTGGGATCAGTTCTTCTTGCCGCGGCCGAAAAGCCCGCGCTTCTTGGGCGCTTCGGCGGAGACGGGGCCGCCGTACAGGGCGTCGATCTCATGGGCGTAGTCGGTGATGACCTTGCGGCGGCGCAGCTTCATCGACGGTGTGACGTAGCCATTCGCGACCGTGAAGGTGGCGTCGATGATGCGGAACTTACGGATCGACTCGGCGCGGGAGACGGCCTTGTTGGCGCGCTCGACGGCCTTCTCGAGAGACTCGCGGACGGCGGGCAGCTCGGCGGCCTCGGTGGGTGAGCACTGCGGCAGGCCGTGCTTGGCCAGCCAGTCGGGAAGCATGTCTGCGTCGAGGGTGAAGAGCGCGCCGACGTAGGGGCGCTGGTCGCCGACCACGATGACGTTGGCGATGAGTGGGTGCGTGGCCAAGGAATCCTCGAGGACCTCGGGGGAGACGTTCTTGCCGCCCGCGGTGACGATGAGTTCCTTCTTACGGCCCGTGATGGTCAGCTGGCCCTTGCGGTCGATCGAGCCCAGGTCACCCGTGTGGAACCACTTGCCGTCGGGCATGACCTCGGCGGTCTGCTCGGGCAGGTGGTAGTAGCCGGGCATGACGGACTGGCCGCGCACCAGGATTTCGCCGTCCTTGGCGATCTTGATGAAGTTGCCGGGCAGGGGCAGGCCGACGCCGCCGACGGGGTTCTTGCCGATGTGCTGGACGGAGATCGGGCCGGTGGTCTCGGACAAGCCGTAGCCCTGGATGAGGGTGATGCCCATGCCGGCGTAGAAGTGGGCGAGGTCGGTGGCTAGGGGTGCGCCGCCGGAGACGATGTAGCGCAGGTTGGGGCCCAGGACCGAGCGGATCTTCGTGAGGACGAGCGCGTCGGCGATGCCGTGACGCATCTTCTTGAACAGGCCGGGGCCGAAGGTCTTCTCGGAGGCCACGGAGAAGGTGCGCGCCTGCTTGGCACTCCACGCGAACATGCGGCCCTTGATGCCGCCGCCCGCCTTGGAGGAGGCCGCGTTGTAGACCTTCTCGAGGACGCGGGGCACAACGAGGAGCACGGAGGGCTTGAATGCCTGGATGTCGGGCAGCAGGTTTTTGATGCTGGGGGAGAAACCGAGGACGCCCTGGCCCGATAGGATCACGTGCATGACGAGGCGAGCGAGCACGTGGGCGACCGGCAGGAAGAGCAGCAGGCGGGTCTCGGGGGAGTCGATGACCTCACCGAGGACCTGGCGGGCGCCCTGCGCGGTGGCCACGAAGTTTGCGTGCGTCAGGGCCACGCCCTTCGGGTTTCCGGTCGTGCCGGAGGTGTAGATGATGGTGGCGATGTCCGAGGATGAGATGGTCGCGCGGCGTTGATCGACGTTCTCGATGGTGATGCCGGTGGCGGCGCGGGCGATCATGCGTTGGGCACCGCGGTCGAAGGAATCGATCGCCACGGTGTACTCGGGAGCCACGGAGTGCACGAGCTCGGCCTGCTGGGTGGTGGCCGTGAAGACGCGGGTCACGTGCGCGTCGGTGAGGATGTGCTCGATCTGGGCGGCGGAGTCGGACTCGTAGATCGGGACGGTGATCGCGCCGATCGAGAGCAGTGCGAGGTCCAGGAGGAGCCACTCGTACGAGGTCGGGGCCAGGATCGCGACCGCGTCGCCGGCCTGCACACCGAGGCCGATGAGGCCGCAGGCGGTGTACTCGACCTGACGCTGGAGCTCAGCAGTGGTCAGGGAGCGCGTGGAGCCGACGGAGGAGCGCTGCTCGACCGCCACCTGGTCGGGGTGTAGGAGGGCGCGCTTGGCCAGCATGTCGGGAACGATGTCGTGTTCGCCGACCTTGTACGTCGGCTTGATCGTGTACGAGCCATCGCGCATGCGCTTCATCGTGTCCTCCGGAATGTCGGTTCAAAGACTGAACAACAGGTTCGATGTGAGTCTACTGGTTGTGGCGCGGCCCCCGCCCCATAATTGGGGCAGGGGCCGCTGAGTGACGATTAGATCACAGGTCGTAGTACATCTGGTACTCGTAGGGATGCGGGTAGGCGCGCATCGGGGCGACCTCGTTGGTCTCCTTGTAGTCGAGCCACGTGTCGATGAGGTCCTGCGTGAAGACGTCGCCCTCGGTGAGGAACTCGTGGTCCTCGCGCAGCGCGTCGAGAGCCGCCTCGAGCGAGCTGGGCAGCTTCGCGATGTCCTGGTATTCGGCCGGGGGCAGCTCGTACAGGTCCTTGTCGATCGGCGCAGCCGGCTCGATGCGGCGCTTGATGCCATCGATGCCCGCCATGAGGCACGCGGAGAATGCCAGGTAGGGGTTCGCGCTTGGGTCCGGCACACGGTACTCCACGCGCTTGGCCTTGGGCGACGTGCCCGTCACGGGAATGCGGATGCACGCGGAGCGGTTGCGTGCGGAGTACACGAGGTTGATCGGGGCCTCGAAGCCGGGAACCAGGCGTCGGAAGGAGTTCACCGACGGGTTCGTGAAGGCGAGGAGCGCGGGCGCGTGCTCGAGTAGGCCGCCGATGAACCAGCGAGCAGTGTCGGACAGGGAGCCGTAGCCGCGCTCGTCGTAGAACAGGGGCTCGCCGTTCTTCCACAGCGACATGTGCGTGTGCATGCCCGAACCGTTGTCGCCGAAGAGGGGCTTGGGCATGAAGGTCGCGGAGTGGCCGAATTCAAGAGCGGAGTTCTTGATGACGTACTTGAACTTCATCATGTCGTCGGCCGCGGTCTGCAGCGTCGCGAAGCGGTAGTTGATCTCCTGCTGGCCACCCGAGCCGACCTCGTGGTGGGCGCGCTCGATCGTCAGGCCGACCTCCTCGAGGAGTCGGCTCATCTCGTCACGGACGTCCGCGTACTTGTCGGCGGGGGAGACGGGGAAGTAGCCGCCCTTGACGGGCACCTTGTATCCCATGTTGCCGCCATCTTCGGCGCGGCCGGTGTTCCAGTACGCCTCGGGCGAGTCGACGGAGAAGAAGGTGTTGTGCGGGGTGACCTGGTAGCGCACGTCGTCGAAGAGGTAGAACTCGGCCTCGGCGCCGATGAAGCACTCGTCCGCGATGCCGGTCGAGCGCAGGTACGCCTCGGCCTTGGCGGCCACCTGGCGCGGGTCGCGCGAGAAGGGTTCGTCGGTGAAGGGGTCGACGATCGAGAAGTTCACGACCAGGGTTTTGCGATCGCGGAACGGGTCGACGAACGCGGAGGAGATGTCCGGGATGAGCTTCATGTCGGACTCGTGGATGGCGGTGAATCCGCGCACCGAGGAGCCGTCGAACATGAGGCCGTCCGACAAGGCGGCGTCCAGGAACTCGCTCACGGGGATCGTAAAGTGCTGCTGAACACCGGGGACGTCACAGAAGCGCACGTCGACGAGTTCAATGTTCTGCTCGGAGATAAAGTCTGCGACCTCTTGGGTGGAGGTGAACATGAACGTCCTTCTTTGTGGGAGAGCTGTACTCAAAGGTCAAGAATCGGTCAATTCGTAACCAAGTCCAGTATATGCCTACAGGTGCCGCCTGCGCGTATTGGTTTCATTATTCAAATGTTTCATGACATAGAGCACGCCCGAGGTGGGTGACGGGCGCTCCCAGCCCCGGCCTCGTACCCTGGGAGCGTGGCAGATCCTTCGACGTACCGACCCCGCACGGGAGACATACCGACTTCGCCGGGCGTCTACCGATTCTCAGACCCGCAGGGCCGCGTCATCTACGTCGGCAAGGCCAAAAATCTGCGTAATCGCCTCACCAACTACTTCCAGGACTTGGCGAACCTGCACCCGCGCACCCAGCAGATGGTGACGACCGCGAGCGCCGTGCAGTGGACCGTCGTGCGTTCCGAGGTCGAGGCCCTGACGCTGGAGTTCACGTGGATTAAGGAATTCAATCCGCGCTTCAACGTCATGTTTAAGGACGATAAGTCATACCCCTACCTGGCGGTGTCGATGGGGGAGCGCTTCCCGCGCGTGCAGGTGACGCGCGAGCGCAAGCGGGCGGGGTCGCGCTACTTCGGCCCGTACACGCAGGTGTGGGCGATTCGCGAGACTATCGATCAGCTGCTGCGCGTTTTCCCGATGCGCTCGTGTTCGGCGGGTGTGTTTCAGCGCGCGAAGGCGCAGGGACGTCCGTGCCTGCTCGGCTACATCGACAAGTGTGCCGCCCCGTGCGTGGGGCGCATTTCTATGAAGGAGCATCGCGAACTCGCCGAGGGCCTGTGCCAGTTTATGGAGGGGCGCACGGGCCCGGTGATCCGTGAGCTGGAGGAGCAGATGCGCCAGGCGTCTATGGCGCTTAACTTCGAGCGCGCGGCGAAGCTGCGCGACGATGTCAAGGCTCTGCGTACGGTGCTGGAGCGCAATGCGGTCGTGCTCGACGATGGCTCGGACGCGGACGTGTTTTCGCTCGTCAGCGACGACCTGGACGCTGCGGTCCACGTTTTCCATGTGCGTGGCGGACGCATCCGGGGCACGCGCGGCTGGGTGATCGAGCGCGGGGACGGCGCGGACGACGCGGCGCTCATGGCTCGCCTCCTCGAGCAGGTGTATTCGTCGGCGTCTCCGGACGAGGCTGGGGCTGGGAAGGTGACCAAGGTGGCGGCCGTGAGCGTGGATGACGTCGCCCACACGCCGACTTCGGCGATTCCGCGGGAGGTGCTCGTCTCTGTCGAGCCCGAGGAGAAGGAAACTATCGCGCGCTGGCTGGCCGATATCCGCGGCGCGTCCGTCTCGGTGCACGTGCCTAAGCGTGGCCCGAAGGCACAGATCATGGAGACGGTCACGGAGAATGCCCGCCAGGCCCTCGCTCTGCACCGCACGAAGCGCGCGGGAGACATTACGGCGCGCTCGAAGGCACTCGAACAGCTAGCCGAGAACCTCGATCTGCCCGGTGCGCCCCTGCGCATCGAGTGCTACGACGTCTCGCACACGAGCGGAGAGAACCAGGTCGCCTCGATGGTCGTGTTCGAGGACGGTATGCCACGCAAGGACGCATACCGCACGTACAACATCCGCGGCGAGGATGGTAACGGTACCCCCGACGACACGAGCGCGATGAACGAGGTCCTCACGCGGCGCTTCTCGCGGCTCCTCGCCGAGGAGGCCGGCGTTGACGGAGAGGACGAGGACGGCGTCGCCTACGCGTCCGGCCCGATTGACGCGATGACGGGACGCCCCAAGCGATTCTCCTACCGGCCCGACCTGGTCGTCGTGGACGGCGGCCTGCCCCAGGTGAACGCTGCCCGGGCCGCCCTGGACGCGGTGGGTGCGGACGTGCCCGTCGTGGGCCTGGCGAAGCGCCTCGAAGAGGTGTGGATTCCCGGCGACGACTTCCCGCTCATCCTGCCGCGCACGTCGGAGGCCCTGTACCTCCTGCAGTACCTGCGCGACGAGTCCCACCGCTTCGCGATCACGAAGCACCGCAAGCGCCGGTCGAAGGCCCAGCGCCGTTCGGTCCTCGACTCTATCCCAGGGCTTGGACCCACGCGCCAGGCCGCGCTGCTCAAGCATTTCGGCTCCGTCAAGCGGATTCGGGAGTCTTCCGTTGAGGAGATCGCCGATGTCAAGGGCGTGGGAGTCGGCCTTGCGCAGACGATCCGCGATAGGCTAGCGACATCGTCGAGGGAGGACACACCATGACAACGACGCTTCCCGTGCCGCTTCCGGCACGTGTGCTGCTGCTGGGATCGGGCGAACTCGGTAAGGAAGTCGTGATCGCCCTGCAACGCTACGGATGCACGGTGATCGCCTGCGACTCCTACGACAACGCTCCCGCCATGCAGGTGGCGGATGAGTTCCGCGTCTTTGACATGAGTGATCCGCTCGCCCTGCGTGAGGTCCTTGATGCCGTGGACGTCGACCTCATTGTCCCCGAGGTCGAGGCCATCGCAACAGATTGCTTGAGTGCCTATGAAGAGCGCGGCGTGCGCGTCGTGCCCAACGCCTTTGCTGTCCAGGCGACGATGGACCGTCAGCGGATCCGCAACCTTGCCGCGTCCCTGCCCGGCGTGCGCACGTCGGCTTTCCGCTTCGCGCGCAGCGAGGCTGAGTTGGCCGCAGCCCTGGACGAGGTCGGCTACCCCGCGTTTGTCAAGCCCACGATGTCCTCCTCGGGGCACGGCCAGTCCCGCGTGACGGGACCCGAGCAGGCCGCCTCCGCCTGGACCCACGCTGAAGAGGACGCCCGCGCCACGACCGGCGTCGTCATCGTTGAAGAAGGCGTTGACTTCGATTATGAGATCACGCTGCTGACCGTGCGCTCGTGGGATGCCGCCTCGGGTGCCGTCACGACGAGCTTCTGCGCGCCCATCGGACACCGGCAGGAGGGCGGCGACTACGTCGAATCCTGGCAGCCCATGGCCATGAGCGAGGCCGCCCTCGCGGGTGCGCGACAGATGGCCAAGGCCGTGACCGACGCTCTGGCCGAGGCCGGAAACGGGCCGTGCCTCGGCATCTTCGGCGTCGAGTTCTTCGTGCGTGGCGACGAGGTCTGGTTCTCCGAGCTGTCGCCTCGCCCCCACGACACCGGCATGGTCACGATGGTGACCCAAGCCCAGTCCGAGTTTGAACTCCACGCCCGCGCGATCCTCGGTCTGCCCGTGTCGGCGGCGCAGTCAACGCCGGGCGCTTCGGCGGTCATCAAGTCGACGAGTGCCGTCGATGCTCCCGTGTACAACGGCGTCGCCCAGGCACTCGAATCCGCCGACATCGTGCGTCTTTTCGGCAAGCCCGTGAGTCGCGGAGGAAGGCGCGTCGGCGTCGTCGCCGCTACCGCGAGCACGCCGAAGGAAGCGCGAGTCATCGCCAGGCGCGCCGCCGCCGGTATCACGATCGACGAAGCTCCCGAGCCTTCCGCCTAACAGCTCCTATCACCCGACCAGCCGACCCGTCAGGAGGACGCCATGCCCGACCACACACCCACGGACGCACACGACGCGGCCGAGGCCCAGGCCTCGGCAATCAACGAGGAGAACCCTCCCACGGTCCCCGAGGGCATCGCCGTGCGTGACATGGCCCGCGTGAAGTACGAGCCGCGCGCCTCCAACGAGGTGATCATCATCACCGGCTATTCGGGAGCGGGCCGCACCGGCGCTGCCCGCGCGCTCGAAGATCTCGACTGGTACGTCGTCGACAACCTGCCGCCGACGATGCTGCCCGCTCTTGTCGGCATGATGTCGAACGATCCAGCTGCGGGCGTGCACCGCCTCGCCGTCGGCGTGGACGTGCGCTCGCGTACCTTCTTCCGCACGCTCGATGCGACTCTCGAACAGCTCAAGGGCGCGGGCATCACCTACCGTGTCATCTTCCTTGAGGCCAGTCCCGAGACGTTGGTGCGACGCTACGAGTCCAACCGCCGCCCGCACCCCCTCCAGGGTGCCGGTACCCTCATGGACGGCATCAAGGCCGAGATGCGCCTGCTCGCGCCCCTTCGTCGCGCGGCCGACGAGGTCATCGACACCTCCACGATGAGCGTCCACGATCTGACGAGGCGCATCCGTGACATCGTGGCGGGGGAGGAGCGTCCCCTGCAGGTGACCGTCGAATCCTTTGGCTTCAAGCACGGCCTGCCACTCGACGCCGATCATGTCGTTGACGTGCGCTTTCTGAAGAACCCGTACTGGGTGGACGAGCTGCGCCACCTCACGGGTAAGGACCAAGCCGTAGCCGACTACGTGCTCTCCCAGCCGGGTGCGCGTGATTTTGCCCTCGGATATGCCGACCTTCTCGCCCCCATGCTCAGCGGCTATCTGGCAGAATTGAAGCCGTTCGTCACGATTGCCGTCGGATGCACGGGTGGAAAGCACCGCTCTGTCGCGTGCTCTGAGGCAATCGCGCAACGCCTGCGCTCACACGGATACACGGTTCGCGTGATGCACCGTGACATTGGGAGAGACTGATGCCCTATCTTGATGCAGCCGGCTGGGTTCAACGTGGAGAATCCGGCCAGAACATCGTCGCCCTCGGCGGCGGACACGGACTGTCCGCGACGCTGCGGGCGCTGCGCCACATTACGCGCGCGCTGACGGCGGTTGTGACTGTCGCCGACGACGGAGGTAGCTCCGGCCGACTGCGCCAGGAGATGCCAATCCTGCCTCCCGGCGACCTGCGCATGGCGCTGGCCTCTCTCTGCGAGGAATCCGAGTGGGGCCTGACGTGGCGTGACGTCATGCAGCTGCGCCTGGATACGAGTGGTCCCCTCAATGGGCACGCGCTCGGCAACCTGCTGATTTCCGGCCTGTGGCAGCTTCTCGACGATCCGGTCGAAGGCCTCGACTGGGTCGGTCGCCTCCTCGGCGCACAGGGGCGCGTCCTGCCCATGTCGTCGACGCCGATCGACATCGAGGCGGATATGAACGACGGTGGTCGCCGCTACGTCGTGTCCGGCCAGTCCAAGGTCGCCGTTGCTCCCGGCACCGTCGAGCACGTGCGCATCACGCCCGAGGCCCCCGAGGTTCCCGCCGCGGTCACCGAGGCGATCTCCGAGGCCGACTGGGTGGTCCTTGGACCCGGCTCCTGGTACACCTCCGTGATCCCGCACCTGCTGGTGCCGGACATTAATCGCGCCCTCGCTACGACCGATGCCCACCGCGCGCTCGTGCTTAACCTGGCGCGCCAGCGCGGCGAAACCGACCTGATGTCGACCGCCGACCACGTGCGCGTTCTCCGCGAGTACGCACCGATGCTCAAGCTCGACGTCGTCGTCGCGGATCCGACGGCTTGCGATGATATCGATGATCTGATCGTGGCAGCCGAAGAACTCGGCGCGCGCGTTCTCCTGCGGCAGGTTCGCACGGGTGATGGAGCCCCGCACCACGACCCGCTGCGCCTCGCCGCGGCGCTGCGTGACGCATTTGACGGCTTCCTTGGTGAGGTCGGACAGCCCGAAACGTGGTTACCTTAGAACCTGTTGCCTGCTGACAAACGACATCACATATCTGGAGAAGCCGTGTCCCTGACATCTGACATGAAGGACGAGCTGGCGCGCGCCGTCGTTACGACGCCGTCTGAGGTAGCCGCCGAAGTGAGCGCGACGCTGCGTTTCGCGGGAGGCCTGCACCTCGTGGGCGGGCGTATTCTCGTTGAGGCCGAGCTTGACTCTCCCGTGGCCGCACGTCGCCTGCGCACCTACCTGCAGGCGCTGTATAACGCCGAATCCTCCGTCGTCGTGGTGTCCGGTTCTTCTCTGCGCCGCGGCAAGCGCTACGTCGTGCGCGTGGTCCACAAGGCTGACGAGCTCGCGCGCCTGACCGGGCTTGTTGACTCCCTGCGGCGCCCCGTTCGCGGCCTGCCGCCCGTGCTCGTCGCCTCCGGGACCGCCGAGGCCGCGGCAATCTGGCGCGGCGCTTTCCTCGCGCGCGGCTCCCTCATGGAACCCGGACGATCTTCTTCCCTGGAGATCACGTGCCCCGGCCCCGAGGTCGCCCTCGCGATGGTCGGCTGCGCGCGTAAGCTCGGTGCGGCCGCCCGCTCCAAGGAAGTTCGCGGCACCGACCGCGTCTCCGTCCGCGATTCGGACGCGATCGGCACGCTCATCTCCGCTATGGGTGCCCCCCAGACCTTCGAGGCATGGCAGGAGCGGCGCGAGCGCCGCGAGGCCCGAGGGAGCGCCAACCGACTGGCCAATTTTGACGACGCGAACCTGCGTCGCTCCGCCCGCGCGGCCGTTGCCGCGGGTGCTCGCGTCGAACGTGCCTTCGAGATTCTCGGGGACGACGTACCCGCCCACCTGCTCGAGGCTGGCACCCTGCGCCTGCAGTACAAGCAGGCCTCCCTCGAGGAGCTGGGCAAGCACACGAATCCGCCCCTGACCAAGGATGCCGTCGCCGGTCGTATCCGCCGCCTCCTGGCTCTCGCCGATAAGGTCGCGCACGAACGCGGCATCCCGGACACGGAATCTGCGCTCACCCTCGACATGCTTGAGGAGGACTGAGGTCCCTCATTCCTGCCGCTTCGTCTCAATCCAAACGAGAATTACCCCACGTGCAGATTTTCAAATTGGATTGTGACTGAGTCCGCTTTTGGGTGTAGATTAGGAACTGCTGGAACCGCAGACATCTGCGGGCCGGGCAGGCAACCCGCACGCCCGGTTGCATCGAAGACCGTGTCCCGTGTGGGCACGAGCAGGAGGAACATAGTGACCACCCGCGTTGGCATCAACGGCTTCGGCCGCATTGGCCGTAACTTCTTCCGCGCCGCTCTCGAGCAGGGCGCGGATATCGAGGTCGTCGCCGTTAACGACCTCACCGACAACAAGACCCTCGCTCACCTGCTGAAGTACGACTCGATCACGGGTCGCTTCCAGGGCGAGGTCTCCTACGATGACGAGGGCATCGTCGTCAACGGCAAGCACATCAAGGTGCTCGCGCAGCGTAACCCCGCCGACCTGCCCTGGGGCGAGCTCGGCGTTGAGGTTGTCGTTGAGTCCACCGGCTTCTTCACCGACGGCGAGAAGGCCAAGGCTCACCTCGAGGGTGGCGCCAAGAAGGTCGTCATCTCCGCTCCCGCGAAGAACGTCGACGGCACCTTCGTCATGGGCGTGAACGAGGCTGACTACGACAACGCCACGATGAACATCGTGTCGAACGCCTCCTGCACGACCAACTGCCTCGCCCCC
>ERZ772917.594-NODE-594-length-24690-cov-149.286949_pt1 | contig 24690 bp, 20 predicted proteins | sample MGYA00511187_ERZ772917 | MGnify/ENA primary metagenome ERZ772917 (study PRJEB29015, sample SAMEA2737925) | human oral metagenome | biome: human oral; feature: human-associated habitat; material: dental | place: China | collected 2012 ...
GGCCTCCACCTGGGAGCCGTGGGTGAGCCAGTTGCCGTAGGTGATCTCCGTGACCCGCAGGCCGGAGCTGCCGAGATTGCGGTAAGCGACCATGACGCCACCCTATCCGCGCTCCGGCGCGAGGACGAGGGTGGTCGAGGGTGGAGGGGGCCCGACGGCGTCCGGGCCCGGCCCGTCGGCGCCCCGGATCAGGAGGGGTACTGGCCGCGCTTCACCTGCGGCCTGGGCAGGCGCTTGCGCCGAATCATGAAGCACCGGCTGAAGACGTAGAAGGCGATGACCCCCTGGGAGCGCACCTGATCGCGCCCGAACTTCTTGTACAGCAGCCCCCGCACGCGGTACCAGCACCACATGGCGTCGAGGAGCGCCAGGCCCAGCAGGCCGTAGACGGCCATGAGCACCCACAGGGAGACCATCGCCATCGTCGGTGTCGAGTAGACCGATATGCCCGCGACGGCCAGCAGCATGAGCAGCATGGACGGGAGGAACAGCTCGCCCAGCGACCAGCGCGCGTCGACGTAGTCGCGGATGTAGCGACGCACGGGCCCCTTGTCCCGCGCGGGAAGGTAGCGCTCATCTCCTTCGAGCATGGCCTGCTGCTGGCGCTGCCAGGCGGCGTCCTCCAGGGCGCGCTGCTCACGCTTGGCGGCCTTGCGGTCGGCGGGCACCACCGGGTGCAGTCCACGGGCCTGGGCGTCCCTGCGCTTGGGCGTCGGGCGGCCCTTGCCGCCGCTCTTCGTGCTCGCAGCGGGCGTGGTGGGCGCAGCGGGCTCCGCGCCCGTGTCCTTCTTGAACAGGTTCACCCGCACAGGCTACCGGGTCGGGAGCGCTACCCTGCACACCATGCTGACCGTCGACGCCGTGCGCTCCCTCGTCCGTTCCCGCTTCGAGACCATCGTCCACGACCTCACCGACCTCGTCGCCATCCCCTCGGTCTCGGCCGGGACCCACGACCAGGTCCAGGTGGCGCGCTCGGCCGAGCACGTCGCCGAGCTGCTGCGCGCCGCGGGCCTTGAGGCCGAGGTCCTCAGCGTCGACGCCCCCGACGGCGTCGTCGGCCGTCCGGCCGTCCTCGCCCACCGTGCGGGCCCCGCGGGCTCCCCGCGCGTGCTGCTATACGCCCACCACGACGTCCAGCCCGTGGGCGACCCCGCCGCCTGGAAGCAGGAGGACCCCTTCGTCGCCGAGCGTCGCGGGGAGCGCCTCTTCGGACGCGGCAGCGCCGACGACGGCGCCGGCGTCGTCACCCACGTGCACGCCCTGCGTCTGCTGCGCGAGCTCGGCGACGGCGAGCTGCCCTGCTCGGTCACCGTCTTCATCGAGGGCGAGGAGGAGATCGGCTCGCCGTCCTTCGAGGCCTTCCTGCGTACCCACCGTGAGCGCCTGGAGTCCGACGTCATCGTCGTGGCCGACTCCTCCAACTGGAAGGTCGGGGTGCCTGCGCTGACGACCTCGCTGCGCGGGGCGGTGAGCGTCAACGTGCGTCTGGACGTCCTCGACCACGCCGTGCACTCGGGCCAGTACGGCGGTCCTGTCATCGACGCCGTCACCGCCATGTGCCGTCTGGTCGCCACCCTCCACGACGAGGCGGGGGACGTGGCCGTGGCGGGACTCGTCTGCCAGCCGGAGGCGGACGCCGCCTTCCCCGCCTACGCCGAGGAGGAGTTCCGGGCGGACGCCGGCGTGCTCGACGGCGTCGAGCTCATCGGCACCGGCGACATCACCGCCCGTCTGTGGACCAAGCCGACCCTGACGGTCATCGGCATGGACGTCACCCCGCTGAGCCTGGCCGGCAACGTCATGGCCCCCTCCTGCACGGCGCGCCTGTCGATGCGCGTCGCCCCCGGCCAGGACCTGGAGGCGGCCGTTGACGCCCTCACGGCGCACCTGGTGGCCCGGGCCCCCTTCGGGGCCCGGGTGACGGTCGGCGTCCACGAGACCGGGCCCGGCTTCGACTGCTGCCGCGACATGCCCGCCGTGCGTGCGGCCCGGTGGGCGCTGGGCGCCGCCTTCGACCACGAGTGCGTGAGCATCGGGCAGGGCGGGTCCATCCCCTTCGTCGCCACCCTCCAGGAGACCTTCCCCCAGGCGCAGGTGCTCGTCACCGGTATCGAGGACCCCGACGCGCGTGCCCACAGCGAGGACGAGTCCATGCACCTGGGTGACCTGGAGCGGATCGTGGCCGCCGAGATGCTCCTGCTCGCGCAGCTGGGCGGCGCCGTCGAGAGCCCGGGCGGCCGGGCTCACTGAGCCATGAGGGTCCTGCTCGCCTGCGGGCCCATGCAGCCCGAGCCCGGCGGTGTGCCCCTGCCCGGGCTCGGGCTCGGGGCTGCCGACGTCTCCGAGGCCCTGGCCTCGGGCTGGTCCGCTCAGCGCCCACAGGACGTGCTCACGCTCCTGCCGCTGCCCGACGGCGGGGCCGGCAGCGCCCAGGCGGTCACGCCCGCACGGGTGCGCTCACACGAGGCCCTGGCCGCGCCGGGCCCGCTCGGCGACGTCCGCGAGGTCGACCTGCTCGGGCTCGAGGTGGCCCCTGCGGCCCCGGGCGGCTCCCGCAACGGGAGGATGTCGGCCTCACGCAGCTGGCTGCTGGACGCTGCGAGGCTCACGAGCCTGCCCGCGCAGGCGGGCCTGGCAGCCCAGGAGGCCCGTGAGGGCACCACCGCGGGCCTGGGGCTTGTCATCGCTGAGGCTCTGAGGCGCACGCGGCCGGGAGACACCATCGTCGTCGGGATGGCGCGCGCAGCGGTGCACGACGGAGGAGCCGGACTCGTCGAGGCCCTGGGCGGCGTCGTGGCCGCCCGCCGCCTCACGCAGGGGCGTGACATCGTCCTCGCCCTGGCCGACGGCGTCAGCCTGGGCGGGCTGTCTGGCGCCGGACAGGGGCTGAGCGCGCTCACCGACCTCACAGCGCGCCAGTGCCAGGACCTCGACCGCGGCGCCTGCGCCACGGCCTCGCGCCTGGCGGCCGAGCTCGCACGCGCCCGTCCGGCGGAGCTGGAGGTGCGGGCGGCGGCCGACGGCGAGCAGAGCCGTGAGCGCGGGCTCACGGTCTCCTCCTGGGGCACCGGGGCCGCAGGAGGCGCGGCCCTCGTGCTGCGGGCTCTGGGCGCTCGCGCTCTGCCCGGCCCCAGGGTCATGGCCGCCCTCCTGGGGCTGGAGGCCGAGGCGTGGTCGCAGGACCTGCTGGTGACCGCCCAGGGTGAGGCCTACGACGTGCTGGCTGACAGTGTGCCGGCCGTCGTCGGAGAGACCGCCGTGCGCGAGGCCCTGCCCGCGGTGCTCGTCACCGGACGCTCGCTCGTGCCCAGGGGCGAGCTGGCCCAGGCGGGCATCGTCTCCCTGTCGTCCTTGCAGCAGGGCTCGGCCGACACTCCCTGGGACGAGGGCGGCGTACCGGGGATCGTGCGACGCCTGGAGGCCATGGGGCGGCGTCTGGCCCGCACCTGGTCGCGCTCAGCCCCGCCGACCGGGTGACTCGCCCTCGCCCGGGAGCCCTCAGCGGTGGGCCGGGGCGGGGGCGGTGGAGGCGCGCACGATGAGGTCGGGCAGGAAGAGCATCTCCGTGTCGGGCACGGGGTCTCCCGCGACGGTGTTGAGCAGGCTGGTGACCGCGGCCCGGCTGATGGCCGTCACCGGCTGGCGCACGGTGGTCAGCGGCGGGTCCGTCATGGGCATGAGCGGGGAGTCGTCGTAGCCGATGACTGACAGGTCCCCAGGGACCTCCAGGCCCTCCGCCCGCGCCCCCTGGATGGCTCCCAGCGCCATGATGTCCGAGCCGCAGACGAGGGCGGTGCAGCCCTGCTCGATGAGGGCACGGGCCGCGCTGGCCCCGCCCTCGTAGGTGTAGAGGCTCTCGACCACCCGCAGCTGCTGGCCGGGCACGAGAGCTCGCATGGCCTCCTCGTAGCCGACCCGCTTGCGCTGGGCGGGGACCATGCGGGTCGGTCCCGTGGCCAGGCCGATGCGCCGGTGGCCCAGGCTCACCAGGTGCTCAACGGCGACGCGTGCGGCCACACGGTCGTCGGTGGTGAAGCCGGGGGCCGCGATGTTGGGGGCGTTGCCGTTGATGGCCACCACGGGCACCCCCCTCTCGCGCAGCCGCTGGTAGCGGGTGACGTCGCCGGTGAGGTCGGAGTGCCGGCCGGAGACGAAGACGATCCCGGCCACGCCCCTGTCCAGGAGCATCTCGATGTACGCGTCCTCGCTCGTGCCGCCCGGGGTCTGTGTGCACAGCAGGGGGATGCACCCGTCGGCGGCGAGGAGCTGCTCGATCTCCTGGGCGTACATGGGGAAGATGGGGTTACTCAGCTCGGGCACGATGAGCCCCACGAGGCCGTGGACCGCCTGGTGGAGGGTGTCGGGACGCTCGTAGCCGAGCAGGTCGAGAGCCACGAGGACCTGCCGACGGGTGACGTCGGCGACGTTGGTCTTGCCGTTGAGGACCCGGGAGACGGTTGCCGTGGAGACACCGGCCTGGTCGGCGATGTCCGTCAACGTGATGCGATCAGCCACGTCAGTCTCCGTTCTTGGTCGGTGTGGTCGTGTGGGGCCCCTCGTGCAGGGCCCCACACGACCCGTAGGCGGGGAGTCAGCCCTTGACGGCGCCGGCGGTGGCGCCTCCGACGATGTACTTCTGCAGGTACTGGAACAGGGCGATGACCGGGATCATCGTCATGACCGCGCCCGCGGCGAACAGACCCAGGTTGTTCGAGCGGTTGCCCGAGAGCATGCCGTACAGGCCCACGGCCAGGGTCTTCTTGGAGTCGTCGGTGAGGAAGATCGAGCCCAGGAGGAACTCGGAGATGATGCCGACGAAGGCCAGCAGGAAGGTCGTGGCCAGGATCGGCTTGAGGGAGGGCAGGAGGATCTTGGTGAAGACCTGCCAGTGGCTGCAGCCGTCGAGGATGGCCGCCTCGTCCAGGGACTTCGGGATGGTGTCAAAGGTGCCCTTGATGAGCCACACCTGACCCAGCGCACCGCCCATGAGAGCCAGGCAGTAGCCGGTGAGGGTGTTGAGACCGATGGCCGGGATGATCGTGCCGATGTCAGAGATCATGTTGTAGATCGCGATCATCGACAGGGTGGCCGGGAACATCATGATGAGCAGCAGGGCCAGCAGGCCGCCGCGACGCCCCTTGAAGCGGAAGCGGCTGAAGGCGTAGGCGGCCAGGACCGACAGGAAGATCTGCACGGCGGCCACGACGGCGCACACGACGAGCGTGTTGGCGTACCAGAGGATGAAGGGGCCCTTGGCGCCCGACAGCAGGGTCTCGTAGTGCACGAAGGAGACGTCCGTGGGGATGAGCCTCGTCGAGGCGACGGTGCCCACGGGGTTGAGCGAGGCGCTGATGACGTACAGCACCGGGAAGGCGGCGAAGGCGAGGGCAGCGACGCCCACGAGGTGGCGCCAGCCGATCTCGGCGAACCACCGTCCGAAGGACATGTGGTTCTCCTGCGGGGAGGCGTCGGAGCGCTCGGGGGCTGCGGACGCGCTGTCCGCGGTCGTGTTCGCAGTGGTCATGGTCGTTCTTCCTTCCCTCAGTTGACGTCCTCGAGCGCGCGGGTCGCCCGGAACTGGATGGCGGCGAGGACGCCGGTGATGACGAACAGGACGACGGAGACCGCTGAGGCGAAGCCGTAGTCGGCACCGCTGCCGCCGAAGGCGATGCGGTAGACGACGGAGATGAGGATGTCGGTGCCACCGCGGATGTACTCGCCCTCACCGAAGGGGCCACCGCGCGTGAGCAGCTGGATGGCGTTGAAGTTGTTGAAGTTGAAGGCGAAGGTGCTCACCAGCAGCGGGGCGACCGACACCAGCAGCAGCGGGGTGGTGATCCGCGTCGTCGTCTGCAGGCCGCTGGCACCGTCGATCCTGGCGGCCTCCTTGAGGTCCCCGGAGATCGACTGCAGGGCGCCGGTGCACACGATGAACATGTAGGGGAAGCCCATCCAGGTGTTGGTCAGCAGGACAGCGATCTTCGCCCAGGTGGGGTCACCCAGCCAGTTGATGTCCAGGTGCAGGGCGTTGTTGATGAGGCCGAAGTCCTTGTTGTAGAAGTTCGACCAGATGAGCAGGGAGATGAAGCCGGGCACCGCGTAGGGCAGCAGCAGGAAGGAGCGGTAGAGCTTCTTTCCGCGCACGCGGTCGTCGTTGAGCGTCAGGGCCAGGAAGTAGCCGACGAGGAAGGTCAGGAGCATGGAGCCGCCGGCGAAGACCAGCGTCCACAGGAAGGCCCCGCCGAGCTGGCTGAGCAGGTTGGCGTTGGTGAACAGGTCCTTGAAGTTGGCGAAGCCGACGTTCTGCAGCCACGACTGGGCGAGCCGGTTGCCGTTGGCGTCCACGAAGTACTCGGACTTGCCGACCTTCTGCACGGTGTAGGTGTTGCCCGTGACCGTGTCGGTGATGGTGTCGGTGGCCTCGTCGTAGACCATCGTCTTGGTGCCCTCGAAGGCGTTGCGCACGCCCTGGACCTTGATGGCCGAGTTCTCGGAGACGGACAGGGTGAGGGCGCTGATGGCCTCGTAGTTGTCGTTGATCTCCTTGGCCGTGAGGATCGTGTAGCCCTCGGCGGCGGTGACGAAGCCGTCCTTGACGGTGACGTCAGCGGGGTCTGCCTTGCGCACCGTCTCACCGTCGGCCCCGAAGAGGACCTCGTTGGTGTCCGGGTCGACGAGGAACAGGGAGTAGGGGCCCTCCTCGGCGGTGCCGGTGGTGGCCACGGTGAGGTTGTAGATGGGGGAGTCGGCGGTCTGCTGGACCGAGTTGTTGGTGATGGAGGTGATCGCCTCGTCCTTGGTGCCCCGGAAGCCGTCACCGAAGTTCGTGAAGGCTGTCTGGATGGTGAGCACGATGGGGATGATGAGGAAGACGGCCAGGAAGAAAGTGCCCGGGAAGACGTACTTGGCCGGGACGAAGCGCTTGGTGGAGTAGAGGGCGAAGATCGCCAGGGTGGCCAGGACGACCACCGCGAGCCACATCCACATCTTGAACTGGATGAGCAGGGGGACGAGGTAGATCGCCACGGAGAGCGTGGCCCCGAGGACGAGGACACGGCCCAGAAGCGAGCGGATCGTCGAGGTCCTCTCCTTCGGGCCGCTCGCGTGGGCGGAGGCGGACGACATTGTCTGTTCCTTTCCGTGCCGGCGGTGTGGGCGCGGCGGCATCGATGGTCAGGGAGGGGCGGCCCGTCGGTGGGCACGTGGGGAGGACCGGACCGCTGCTGCGGCTCGGTCACCGAGGGGGAGGGGCGTCGGGGCCGACGGCGCGGGCGCGTCGGCCCCGACGCACTGGGGATCAGCCCTTGATGGCCGAGCGGATCTCGTCGCCTGCGCTGGTCATCGTGGTGGCCGGGTCGGCGCCGGCCACGATGTTGGCCTCGGCCTTGCCCAGCGGGGACCAGACCTCCGCCATCTCGGGGATGGAGGGCATCGGGTCGGCGTGCTCGCTGGCGAGGGTGGTGAAGGTGACCATGTCCGGGTTCGTGGACTTGAGCTGCTCGGTGAGGTCCTTCTGGACCGGCGGCAGCTGGTTGAGCTCGAACATGGCGGCCGTGATGGTCGTGTCCTTGACGACGTCGGTGACGAAGGTCTGCGCGAAGGCGGCGTTCTTGCCCTTCGAGGCGACGTAGAAGGCGTTGACGCCGGCGAAGGGACGGGCCTCGCTCATGCCCTCGAAGCCGGGGATCTGCACGACCTCGTAGTCGATGCCGGCCTTGACGACGTCGGCCAGGGCCCAGGGGCCGGACACGAGGTAGGGGGCCTTGCCGTCGGTGAACAGCGAGATCGCGTTGGCGCCGGTGATGGAGGTCTTGAGGACGCCCTGGGAGCCGAGCTCGCCGATCTTGGCCGCGGCCGCCAGGGAGCCCTCGGCGCCGACGCCGAGGTCCTTGGGGTTGAGGGAGCCGTCGGCGTTCTTGCCGAAGAGGTAGCCACCGCCGGAGGTGTACAGCGGCTGCATGTGGTAGGCGTCGCCGGACTCGTCCACGGGCAGGGACAGGACGGCCTCGGTGCCCGCGGCCTGGCCGGCGGCCACGAGCTCCTCGATGGTGGTGGGCGCGGTGACCGAGGTCAGGCCCTTGTTGACGAAGAGGGCGAGGGTCTCCACGGCGTAGGGCACGGCGTAGGTCTGGCCGTCGTAGGTGACGGCGTTGAGCGCGACCTCGGCGATGTTGGACTTCGCGGCCTCGGTCAGCTGGACCGGGGAGATGGAGCTGTTCTGGACGAGGTTGCCGATCCAGTCGTGGGCGCCCAGCACGACGTCGGGGCCGTTACCGGCCTGGTTGGCAGTGACGAAGGTCGACTGGGTCTCGTTGGCCACGACCTGGACGGCCACGGTGATGCCCTGCGCCTCGCCCCACTTGGTGGCGGCCTCCCTCAGGGAGTTGGCCTTCTTCTCGTCGGCCCAGATGACGAGGTCGGCGTCGGGGTCACGCACGAGGGCGTCGCCGGAGCCGGCCGCCGAGGCCGAGTCCGAGCCGGTGGAGTCGCTGGAACCGCCGGAGCAGGCGGCCGCGGCGGAGAGGCTGACGGCGACGGCGGTAAGGGACAGGAAGGACCTGCGGTTGAGAGACACTGCGATTCTCCTTCGAATCAGAGTAGGGGACGGCTCTGCAGTGAAAACAATGTAACGCCCTTGTGCAAGGCCTGCAAGCGTGTGAACAGCCTACCGGAACGCGTGGCGGCTGTCACAGCCTATCTCAGGCGACGGTCGCCGCGTCGAGCCACACCGTCGTCGTCGGCGGCACGAGGATCGCGCCGTCTCCCTGGGCCAGGACGTGGGAGGAGAGCAGCACCTCGGCGTGCTCGGGCAGGCGCACGGGCTCGCTCGTCACGTTGACGAGCACGAGCACGTCGCGCACGAGCATGGTGAAGACCCCTGGGGCGCACCAGTCGATGCCGGTGACGAAGGCCAGGGGGGCGGAGGCCAGGCGGCGCTCCTGTCGCAGCCGGGCGGCGTGGCGCACCGTCGCCAGGGGGGAGCCGAAGAGCGCGCCCTGGGCTGCCGCGTGCTCGTTGACGAGCTCGTGGGTCTCCAGGGAGGAGAAGGGCTTGAGGGCGTCCGGCAGCGCGACCTCGTCGCCCTGACGCAGGTAGACCGAGCCCGGCAGCGCCAGCAGGAGGGCCTGCAGGGCCTGGGCCCGCTGCTCGCGCACCTCCGGCTGGGTGAACCAGCGCCGCCCGTCGCCGGGGTCGGTGCTGCTGCCGAGAGCGTGGCTGGGCAGGAAGCGCCACACGGGCGGGGCGCCGAAGCGGTCGTGCTGGTCGAGTGAGCGCGTGAGGTGGCGGGTCATCGAGTCCGCGTTCCAGCGCACGAGCATGATCGTGTCGTCGCGCAGGTGGTGCAGCCAGTCCTCCTGGAAGTGGTGGCGCCAGGTCTCGGGGTAGTCGGCGGACACGTCCGCGCCGATGACGCCCTCGTCGGTGTAGGTCGCCACGAGGCCGTGCAGACGGTGGAAGTACTCGGTGAGCCGGTCGAGGTCCGTGGCCTCGTCGACCTCCGGGGGGATGATGGTGCCCAGGTCCACGCCGTCCGCACCCGCCGACAGGAAGGCCTCCGCCCGGGCGAGCAGGCCCTCGTCGGCGCGCTCACGGCCGACGACGATGCGGTGGTCCTCGCCCGCGTGGGGGCCTGTCACAGGCCCCAGGGCGCCGGAGATGCGCAGCAGCAGGTGGAGCCCGCGCTCGTGCGCCGCCGCGGCGAAGGCGGTGACCGCCGGGAGCTGGTCGGGGACGTCGACGAGGCTCGGGCGCAGCAGGACCGTGTTGAAGCCGATGGAGCGGACGTGGTCGAGCACGCCGTGCAGGCCGCTGAGGTCCTGGGCCCCCAGCTCGGGCGAGGCGATCTCGTACACGAGAGCCTTGCGCCACCACTCCAGCGACCCGTGGCGCGCACGGTGCACGAGAGTCGTCGTGGTCGTCACGCGAGCCGCTCCCTTCTGCCAGGACCCGGGCTCCAGCCCGCAGTCGGGCCCCTTGGCCGCCGGGTCCACTGACCGGCGGGACCGGGGACAGCCAGCGGCTTCCCGGGAGGCCCTGGGTCATAGTAGCGCGCCCGTGCGTAGGCTTGCCCGCATGTCAGTATCTGAGCCGGGAGACGTCCACGCCAGCAACGAGGACGCCGGCGACCTCATCGGCTACCGGGCTCACGACGTCGAGCGCTACGTCCCCGAGGCCGCCAAGAACCCTCAGCGCACCCCCTTCGAGCGCGACCGCGCCCGGGTGCTGCACTCCTCGGGGCTGCGGCGCCTGGGCGCCAAGACCCAGGTGCTGGGGCCCTCCAGCGACGACTTCGTACGCACCCGCCTCACCCACTCCCTCGAGGTCGCCCAGGTGGGGCGTGCCATCGGCCAGGCCCTGGGCTGCGACCCCGACGTCGTCGACACCGCCTGCCTGGCCCATGACCTGGGCCACCCGCCCTACGGGCACAACGGGGAGAAGGCCCTGGACGTCGTGGCCGCCTCCATCGGAGGCTTCGAGGGCAACGCCCAGACCATGCGCCTGGTCACCCGCCTGGAGCCCAAGAGCCTGGACGAGGAGGGACGCAGCGTCGGCCTCAACCTCACCCGGGCGAGCCTGGACGCCATCGCCAAGTACCCGTGGGCCAAGGGGCAGGGGCCCGGCGGCCCCGAGGGCAAGAGCGTCCGCAAGTACGGCTGCTACGACGACGACCTGCTGGTCTTCAGCTGGATGCGCCAGGGCGCGCCCGCCCACCGCCGCTGCCTGGAGGCACAGGTCATGGACCTGTCCGACGATGTCGGCTACTCCGTGCACGACGTCGAGGACGCCATCGCCCTGGGGCGCATGGACCCCGCCGCCGTCGTCGCCGACGCTGAGGCGCAGGCCATCGTCACCGCGACCCTCGACTGGTACGGCCCGGGCACGGGGCGCCAGGCGCTGGAGGAGGCCTGGCAGCGCCTGACCGGCGCCGGCTTCTGGATCGGCGGGTACACTGGCTCGCCGCGCGACGCCGCGGCCCTGAAGAACCTCACGAGCCAGCTCATCGGCCGCTTCGTCTCCGCCGTCGCCAGCGCCACCCGGGAGGTCTTCGGCGAGGGCCCGCTGTCGCGCTACGACGCCGACCTCGTGGTCCCCGAGGAGACGGCCGCCGAGATCCTCGTGCTCAAGGGCGCCGCGGTGCGCTACGTCATGGCGCCGCGCGAGCACGAGCCCGTCTACCTGCGTCAGCGCACCGAGCTCTTCGACCTCGCCGACGCGCTCATCGCCACCGGCGAGCGCCACCTCGAGCCGGTCTTCGCCCACGCGTGGCGCCAGGCCGAGGACGAGGCCGGGCGTCTGCGGGCCGTGGTCGACCAGCTCGCCTCCCTCACCGACACCTCCGCGCGCCAGTGGCACGCACGCCTGTGCGGCATGCTCTCCGAGGTCTGAGGGCCTGTCCACAGGGGTCCACAGGGGCGAGGGCTCGGGCCTGAGCGCCCCCTAGGATGAGCCCATGGCGGGACTCATCAAGCGCGAGGACATCGAGGCCGTGCGCGAGCGCGCCCGGATCGAGGACGTCGTCGGCGAGCACGTCACCCTCAAGAGCGGCGGCGTCGGGTCCATGAAGGGGCTGTGCCCCTTCCACGACGAGAGGACACCGTCCTTCAACGTCCGCCCCCAGCTCGGGCTGTGGCACTGCTTCGGCTGCGGCGAGGGCGGCGACGTCATCGCCTTCGTCCAGAAGATCCACCACCTCGGCTTCACCGAGGCCGTCGAGCACCTGGCCGCACGCGTGGGCGTGCAGCTGCGCTATGAGGACGGGGACGCCCCGGTGCGCCGCGGCATCGAGCCCGGCACCCGCCAGCGCCTGCTCGAGGCCAACCGGGTCGCCGAGGAGTGGTTCCGCGCCCAGCTCAGCCCCGCCAACCCGGCGGCGGCCACCGCGGGCCGCTTCCTGTTCGGTCGGGGCTTCGACGCCGACGCCCTGGTCCGTTTCGGGGTCGGCTACGCCCCGGCCGGCTGGGACAACCTGGCCCAGCACCTGCGCTCCAAGGGCTTCACCGAGAAGGAGCTCGTCGATTCCGGGCTGTGCGGTCAGGGCGGCCCCGGTGGCGGGCGCGTCTACGACCGCTTCCGGGACCGGGTCATGTGGCCCATCCGTGACGTCACCGGCACGACCGTCGGCTTCGGCGGGCGCCGCCTGTCGGAGCAGGACGCGAGCGTGCCCAAGTACCTCAACACCCCGGAGACCGCCGTCTACCACAAGAGCCAGGTCCTCTACGGCCTCGACCTGGCCAAGAGGAGCATCGCCCGCGAGCGGCGCGTCGTCGTCGTCGAGGGCTACACGGATGTCATGGCGGCACACCTGTCGGGGGTGGAGTGCGCCGTGGCCACCTGCGGCACCGCCTTCGGCCAGGACCATGTGCGCATCGTGCGCCGCCTGCTGGGCGACGCCGCGGACCCCTCGGCCGGGGTCGTCATGGGCAACCGGGTGCGCGGCGGGGAGGTCATCTTCACCTTCGACGGCGACGCAGCCGGGCAGAAGGCGGCCCTGCGCGCCTACGGCGAGGACCAGCACTTCGCCGCCCAGACCTTCGTGGCCGTCGAGCCCGGCGGCCTGGACCCCTGCGACCTGCGGCTCCAGGAGGGGGCCGAGGGCATCCCGCGCCTGCTGGAGCGGCGCAAGCCCCTCTTCGAGTTCGTCATCCGCACGACGCTGGCCTCCTTCGACCTCGACACCGCCGAGGGGCGGGTGCGCGGCCTGCGCTCGGCCGCGCCCGTCGTCGCCGGCATCCGCGACCGGGCGCTGCGGCGCGAGTACACCCGCAGGCTCGCCGGCTGGGTGGCGCTGCCCGAGCCCGAGGTCCGCGGCGCCGTCCAGGCGGCCGAGCGGCGCGGGGGCGGGCACGCACCCTCCCCGGACGGCGGGCTCCTGCCGGAGGCCGTGCACGCGGGTCCCGTGCTGCCGGACGCCAGGGACCGGGTCACCGCCCTGGAGCGCCAGGTCCTTGCCGTCATGGTCCAGATGCCGCTGGTCGCCTCGCGCGCGGGCGCGGACAGCATCGAAGCGGCCGCCTTCGTCGACCCCGTCCACCGGGCGGCCTTCGAGGCGCTGGAGGCCGCAGGCGGGGTGGACCGCGCCGAGCAGGAGGTCCAGGCGCTCAGCGCCGGGGGAGCGGGACGTGAGACCGTCGAGCGCAGGGCGATCGGCCGCTGGGTGGAGCAGGTGCGCCTGGGAGCCGCCCCCGAGGTCGACGGCGCCCTCACCGCCCTGGCGGTGGTCGAGCTGCCCCTCGTGCTGCGACGTGATGCGAACGGCGTCGTCGACGAGGCCTCGGTGGAGCGCTACGCGCGCGAGGCCGTCACCTCACTGGCACGCATGGGGGTCAACCGGCGCCTGACCGAGCTGCGGGCCCGCCAGCGGCGCATGACGCCCGAGGACGCGGGCTACCGGGAGGTCTTCGAGGAGATCGTCGGCCTGGAGAACCGGCGCATGCGCCTGAGCCAGGGCAGCTGAGGGAGGCGGCGCCTGCGAGCCGAGACGACGAGGGCCCGGTCCTGATGGACCGGGCCTCCACGCGCTCCCGCGGCTGGACTCGAACCAGCAACCGTTCGATTAACAGTCGAATGCTCTGCCATTGAGCTACGCGGGAATGGCGTCGTGCGCGGATAGAACTCTAGCAACCGCACTCAGGGGCGTCGAATCGGCAGCCCTCAGGTAAGTGGCGGAATGTCGGGGGAATCGGCGCGTGTGGGCAGGCCCACACCGTCGCGGACCCGGCGCAGGAGGGCCTCGACCTCCGCACTGTGCCCCGCCACGCCGTCGGCGTGCGCCGAGGGCTCCAGCGCGGTGTAGAGCCGACCGTCCTCCGACCTGCGCACCGAGGCCGTCAGCCTCACCCCGCTGGGCAGCGTCGTCGACACGTGGTGGACGATCGCCGCCTCCACCCGCTCGCGCAGTGAGCGCAGCAGCGGCGCCTCGTCGACCTCGCGCACCTGCTCCAGGGTGCCCTCGGCGTCACCCCCGACCTCGTAGCGCAGCACCGGCGGCACCCGCAGCTGCCGGTCGGCGGCCTCCCCGAGCAGCCGGAGGGTGAGCAGCTGCTCCTCGGCCTGCCAGGAGGCCCGGGAGAGACGGTCCCAGGGCAGGCGCCCGGGCAGCGGCAGCGCCTCGTCGACCGACGTGCTCACGGTGAGCAGCGCGGCCGGGGTGGACAGGAGCCAGCAGGTGCCGTTGGCGCCGACGGGGAGCGCGCCCAGCAGGCGCGTGCCGCGCGGCAGGGAGCTCAGGAGGGTCTGCGGGGGCGTGGCGCCGGCACGCCCCCGTCGCGAGGGGGACAGGCGCGGCAGGCGGGGACGTGGCACGGGCACCAGGCTAGCGGCGTGCGCCGCGGCCTCGTGCGCGTGGGAGGATGGGACCATGACGTACCGCGACATCCGCATCATCGGTGACCCCGTCCTGCGCACGGAGTGCGACTGGATCACCGACATCGACGACTCCGTCAAGCAGCTCGTGGAGGACCTGCTGGAGAACGTCGACGCCGAGGGCCGGGCCGGCCTGGCCGCCAACCAGATCGGTGTGAGCCTGCGGGCCTTCTCCTGGAACATCGACGGTGAGATCGGCTACATCCTCAACCCCCGCATCGAGGCGCTCGACTTCGACGAGTACCAGGACGGCGACGAGGGCTGCCTGTCCGTTCCCGACCTGTGGTTCCCCACCAAGCGCGCCTGGTACGCGCGCGCCGTCGGCATCGACCTGGACGGCAAGGAGGTCGTCGTCGAGGGCGAGGAGCTCATGGGACGCTGCATCCAGCACGAGTGCGACCACCTCGAGGGGCACCTGTACCTCGACCGCCTCGACCGCAGGACCCGTTCGGCCGCGATGAAGGAGCTGCGCGCCAAGGGTCTGTGACCGGACCGTCACCGTCTCGCCTCGTCGCGTCGGCTGGACCGGCGCGACGAGGCGGGCCATACTGGGCACGCACGCCGCGTGCGTCATGAGGACCGCTGGTTCGGGCTCGAGAACGTTGGGGAAGACGACTCTCGAACCCACAGGAGGCGATCCGTCGTGAATGGTGCCTACACCCGCGGTGTACTTTTCGTGCACTCTGCACCCCGAGCGCTGTGTCCCCACATCGAGTGGGCCGCCGCGGAGGCCCTCGGCGCCCGCGTGCACCTGGACTGGACCGAGCAGCCCGCCGCGCCCGGCATGATGCGGGCCGAGGTCAGCTGGGTCGGAAAGGTCGGCACCGGTGCCCGCCTCACCAGCGCCCTGCGCGGCTGGGCCAACCTGCGCTACGAGGTCACCGAGGAGGCATCGCCCGGAAACGACGGCGGGCGCTGGTCGCACACGCCTGACCTCGGCATCTTCCACGCCCAGACGGACGCGCACGGCAACGTCGTCGTCCCCGAGGACCGCGTGCGTGCCGCCCTGCTGCACGCTGACGAGCCCGCCGTCATGCGCCGCGAGCTCGACCTCGCCCTGGGCCAGGCCTGGGACGACGAGCTCGAGCCCTTCCGCTACGCGGGCGCGGGCGCACCGGTGCGCTGGCTCCACCGGGTGGGCTGAGCAGCCCGGTCGGCGAGCCCGCCCCCGGTGGGGGACAGCCGGTGCGCGGTGCTGTGCTCAGACGGTGAAGGCGAGGGCCACGTCGTGGCCGCCGAAGCCGAAGGAGGTGCTCACAGCCGCGCGCAGGCCCGGCGCCGCGCGTCCGTCGGGGCCGACGACGTCGATGCCCGTGGCGGCCACCTCGGCGTCGATCCCGCCCGGCAGGAGCGTCGGGGGCAGCCAGGCCTCGGCCAGTGCCATGACCGTCAGGACGGCCTCAAGGCCTCCCGCGCCCCCCAGCAGGTGGGCGGTCGCGGACTTCGTCGCCGAGACGGCGGCTGCCGGCAGGACGCGCGCGAGCACCTGGGCCTCGACGATGTCTCCGACGGGGGTCGAGGTGGCGTGCGCGTTGACGTGACCGACCTCGGAGGGCTCAAGGCCCCCGTGCTCCAGGGCCAGACGGATCGCCCGCTCCTGCTCGGTGCCGCTGGGCTCGGGACGCGCCACGTCGTAGGCGTCGGCGGTCACGCCCGCCCCCGCGAGCACCGCCAGGACCCGGGCACCGCGCTCGGCGGCGTGCTGGGCCGCCTCCAGGACGAGGACGCCGGCGCCCTCACCGAGGACGAAGCCGTCGCGGTCCGGTGCAAAGGGCCGCGAGGCCGTGGCCGGCTCCTCGTCCCGGGTGGACAGGGCCCTCATGGCCGCGAAGGCCGCCACGGTCATCGGGTGCAGGGCGGCGTCAGTGCCCCCGGCGACGACGACGTCCGCCCGGTCGAGGGCGATGAGGTCCGCCGCGTAGGCGATCGCCTCCGCGCCGGAGGCGCAGGCCGAGACCGGGGCGTGGATCCCGGCCCGGGCACCGAGCTCGATGCCGACCGTCGCCGCCGGGGCGTTGGGCATGAGGGCCGGCACGGCCGTCGGCAGGACCCGGCGCGCTCCCCGCTCGCGCAGCGTGTCCCAGGCCTGCATGACCGACAGCACCGGGCCCATGCCGGGGGAGAGGGACACCGCCAGGCGCTCAGCCTCGACCCGCTCGGCCAGGGCCTGGCCGCCGGCCTGCTGCCAGGCCTCACGCGCCGCCAGCAGCGCGCACTGGCTGGCGCGGTCGAGGCGGCGCGTCTCACGGGCGGTGAGGCGCTCGCCCGGCTCGACGGCCAGCGGCGCGGCCACGCGCACCGGCAGGGCGTGCTCCCGGGACCAGTCCTCGTCGAGGGCGCGCACAGCCGTGCGGTGCTCGTGCAGCGCCCGCCAGGTGCCCGGGAGGTCCCCCGCGAGCGGGTTCGTCGTCCCCAGTCCCGTGACGACGGCGGTGCGCGGCGGCAGCGAGGCGGTGTCGACCATGCCGGTCTCAGTCCCTGAGGGAGCTGACGAGCTCGACGAGCGAGCCGACGGTCGCCAGCGTGGGGATGAGGGAGTCGTCCAGCGCGACCCCGAAGCGCTCCTCCACCTGGGTGGCGATGGTGAGCAGGCCGAGCGAGTCGATGTCGAGGTCGTCGGCGAAGCGGGAGGTCTCGCTCACCTCGGCGAGGTCGACGCCGGCCTCCTCGGCGGTGATCTCACGCACGGCGGTGAGGATGTCGGTGCTGGTCTCGTCGGCCATCATGGCTCCTTCGTGTGGGCGGGCCTGGGACGGCCCGGAGGGGGTGTCATGCCGGATGGGGTCCGGGGTGAGGGGCGGTGCGCCCGATCCGGGACGATTGTCCCTCATCGGGGGACGCGTGCTGTCACGTGGTGCGTCCTGCGTCCAGGCGGGTGAGGACAGCCCCCGGCAGCCCTCGCCGGGCCAGGCCGGCCAGCGCCTGGGAGGGGGCAAGGACCGTCACCTCGTCGGTGCCCAGCTCGCGCAGGCGCTGCTCGACGAGGTCCCAGCGCACCGGCGCCGTGAGCTTGGCGGGCAGTGCCTGGAGCAGGGGGCGTGAGGAGGCTCCGGCCGGGTAGAGCTCGCCGGTGGCCTCGTCGACCACGCCGCGTACGAGCACACGCCCGGGCAGGTCCCCGACGGCCGCGGCCAGGGCCGGGGCCGCCCGGGCCATGCCGGGGCTGTGGAAGGGGCCGGCGACGTCGAGGGGCACGAGCCTGGCCCGCTCGGGCGCCCGCAGGCGCTCAAGGGCGGCGAAGGGGCCCGAGGCCACGACCTGGGAGGCGCCGTTGACGTTCGCCACGGTCAGGCCCGCCGCCTCGATCTGAGCCAGGACGTCCTCACGTCGTCCGCCGACGACGGCGACCATGCCGCCCACGCGGGTGCCGTCGGGAGCGGTGCAGCACGCCTCCATCGCCCGGCCGCGCACCGCCGCCAGACGCACGGCCTGCACGGGCGTGAGCGCACCGGCCAGCGCCAGGGCGGTGAGCGAGCCCAGAGAGTGGCCGGCGACGACGATGCCGGGCTCGGCGAGGGGCGGGGCCGTCTGCGTCGTCTCCTCGGCGTCCAGCAGCCCCGCCCCCAGGGCGCTGAGCAGCGAGACGAGGACGGTGAGCGGCTGGGCCACGTGCGTGCCCAGGGGGGCGTCGTCGGGCCGCTCCAGGACGGTGTCGACGATGCCGGGCAGGTCGAGGCCGCTGGCCGCGCAGGACTCGCACACCAGACGCTCCTGCGCGCGCGCCGTCGCACCCGACCCGTTGACGGGCAGCAGCGGCGCGGCGGGGCGAGAACCCTGCCCCGGGCACAGCAGGGCGCGCACCCTCAGTCCTCCCGGTCGGCCATGAGGCGGCCGACGATGATCGCCATGTGGAGCATGAGGCCGTCGCGGGCGTCGGTGGCGTCCCACCCGACCTGCTCGGCGACCCTGCCCAGGCGGTAGCGCACCGTGTTGGCGTGGACGAACAGGGACCGGGCCGTCGCCTCCAGGCTGCCGCCCAGCGCGAGGTAGGTGGCGACCGTCTCCTCGAAGGGCTCGCCCATGGCGTGCAGAGGGGCGCCCACGAGGGCCGAGATCTGCTCCACCGCCAGCTTGTCGCCGTCAAGGAGCCGCTCGGGCAGGAGGTCGTCGGCGTGGACCGGGTTGGGTGCCTGGACCCAGCCGGGCAGGGCGTGCTGGCCCGCGATGGCCGAGCGCAGGGAGCGGCCGGCCTGCGCCACGCCGGGCACCACCGGCCCGATGACCGTAGGGCCGTCGAGGCGCTCGGCCACCCGGGAGGCCACACGGTCCAGGGCCTGTTCCGGTGTCTGCCCGCCGGCCTGGGCGGTGACGCCCCCCAGGATGATGATGACGGACTCCCCGCGCACGGACACGAGGCAGTCGGGGGCCGCCTGGCGGCAGTCGTGGCGCAGGCGGGAGGTGGCCAGCGCGTCGAGCACGGCCCGGGCCGCGATGGCGACGACAGGGCCGGAGCCGGACCACCCGGCGGAGCCGGCGCGGGTGGCCGAGTCCTCGGGGGAGCCCTCGAGCATGGCGTCCACGGCCACGGACTCCAGGCGCGCGTCCCAGGCGCCGCGGGCCTCCGCCGCGCGGGCGTAGACCTCGGCGGCGGCGAAGCCGACATCGCGTCCGAAGGTGAGCACGAGGATCGTCACCCGGTCCTGCATGTCCTCGGGTACGGCCTGCGGCGCCTCCTCGACGACGACGTCGAGGACGGTGCGCACGAGCGCCAGCGTCTGCTCGAGCGTGATCGTGCCCGTGAGCGCGGCGGGGGCGACGGAGAAGATCTGGGAGGGCGCCACCGCCGCACCCGGGCTCTCGACCGAGTCGACGAACATCGTCACGCCCAGGCGGGCGACCTTCTCAATCTGGCGGCGCGGCGCCTCCGGCAGGGTCCGGTACCAGGGGTGCGCAGCACTGATCCGGTCGAGGGAGTGCTCGATAATCGTGTCCTGCGCGCGACGCAGGTCCGCCACCGCGGGCTGGCTCAGTTCAATCATACTCTTTATCTTAGAACGACCTTGTAGGAATACCACAATTCGTGATGGGTGGATCTGTACAGATAGACTGAGGGGTACTGCGCCGCGTACCGGCAGCGCCAGCCGACGACGACACGCGCCATGAGCGCGGACGGGAGGGACAATGAAGTCTCAGGCCACGCGTACCGAGGAGGACCTGCTCGGCCCTCGGGAGGTCCCGCTGGAGGCCTACTGGGGGATCCACACCCTGCGGGCCACGGAGAACTACCAACTATCGGGAATGACGGTCGGGGACTTCCCGAGCGTCGTCAAGGGCCTGGTCCAGGTCAAGAAGGCATCGGCCCTGGCCAACCGCGAGCTCGGCGCCCTCAGCGAGGAGATCGCCGACGCCATCGTGTGGGCCTGCGACCAGATCCTGAACAACGGCCGCTGTCTCGACCAGTTCCCCATCGACGTCTTCCAGGGCGGGGCGGGTACGAGCTCCAACATGAACGCCAACGAGGTCGTGGCCAACCTCGCGCTGGAGCACCTGGGCTACGCCAAGGGCCGCTATGACGTCGTCCACCCCAACGACCACGTCAACAAGTCCCAGTCGACGAACGACGCCTATCCCACCGGGCTGAGGCTGGGCCTGTACGCCGCCGTCCACGACCTCGAGGCAGAGCTGTGCGATCTCATCGACGCCTTCCTGGCCAAGTCCCGCGAGTTCTCCGACGTCCTCAAGATGGGGCGCACCCAGCTCCAGGACGCCGTCCCCATGAGCCTGGGGCAGGAGTTCAAGGCCTTCGCCGTGCTCCTGGACGAGGAGGTTGAGCGCCTCATCCACAATGCCGAGCTGCTCCTGGAGGTCAACCTCGGTGCCACCGCGATCGGTACCGGGCTCAACACCCCTCAGGGCTACCAGGACACCGTGGTGCGCCACCTGGGTGCGATCACCGGGCTGGAGGTCAGGGGCGCCTCCAACCTCGTGGAGGCCACCAGCGACACCGGTGCCTACGTCTCGATGCACGCTGCGATCAAGCGCCTGGCCGTCAAGCTCTCCAAGACCTGCAACGACCTGCGCCTGCTGTCCTCCGGCCCCCGGGCCGGACTGGGGGAGATCCGCCTTCCCGAGCGCGCCGCGGGCTCGTCGATCATGCCCGCCAAGGTCAACCCGGTCATCCCCGAGGTCGTCAACCAGGTGTGCTTCAAGGTCTTCGGCAATGACATGGCGGTGACCTTCGCCGCCGAGGCCGGCCAGCTCCAGCTCAACGTCATGGAGCCGGTCATCGCCCAGGCGAGCTTCGAGTCGATCAGCCTGCTCATCAACGCCATGCGCACCCTGCGCGAGAAGTGCGTCATCGGGATCGAGGCCAACGAGGAGGTGTGCCGCAACAACGTGCTGTCCTCCATCGGCATCGTCACCTACCTCAACGAGGTCATCGGGCACGCCAACGGGGACCTCGTGGGCCGTGAGTGCGCGCGCAGCGGGCGCAACGTGCGTGAGGTCGTCCTGGAGATGGGGCTGCTGGACGAGGCCACGCTCGACGAGCTGCTCAGCCCGGAGAACCTGCTCCACCCCCACTACCGCGACGCCCGCTACTACTCCGGCTCGGACCCGTCGGTGCCCGTGGCCGAGGAGAAGGCCGACGACGAGGCGCCCCGAACGGCCTGAGCCCTCCGCCGACGGCCCGCGTGAGGCGGGCACGACGGCCGAGGGCTCAGGCACCCCGACGGCGGTGGCTCAGGCGTCGCCGCCGTCGGAGCCGGAGGTGCCGGCGTTGACGTTGGCCAGGTCGTAGCGCTCGATGGCCTGGGAGACCGTGTGGGCCTCGACCTTGCCCTCCCGCGCCAGGGCCTGCAGCGCCTTGGTGACGACGGAGGCCGAGTCGATGAGGTAGTGACGGCGCGCCGCCCTGCGGGTGTCGGAGAAGCCGAAGCCGTCCGCCCCCAGCACGTTGTAGGAGCCCGGAACCCAGGGGCGGATGAGGTCCTGCACGGCGTGGTCGTAGTCGCTCGTGGCGATGAAGGGGCCCTCGGCCCCCGACAGCCTCCGGGTCAGGTACGGCACCCGCTGGTCACCGGGGTTGAGGAAGTTGTGGCGCTCGACCTCCAGGGCCTCACGACGCAGCTCCCCCCAGGAGGTGACGGACCAGACGGCCGCGCGCACGCCCCAGTCGCGCTGGAGCATGTCGCGCGCCTGGAGCGCCCAGGGCACCGCGATACCCGAGGCCATGAGCTGGACCTGGGGGCCCTCGCCCTCGGGGGCGGAGGCGATCTGGTGGATGCCCTTGATGATGCCCTCGACGTCCACGTCCTCGGGCTCGGCCGGCTGGTGGATCGGCTCGTTGTACACCGTGAGGTAGTACATGATGTTGCGGTTGCGGGTCTCGTCCGGGCCGTACCAGCGCTGCAGGCCGTCGCGCACGATGTGGCGGATCTCGTAGGCGTAGGCCGGGTCGTAGGCGGCGAAGGCGTCGTTCGTCCAGGCGATGAGCGGCGAGTGGCCGTCCATGTGCTGGGTGCCCTCACCCTGGAGGGTGGTGCGCCCCGCCGTGGCACCGATGACGAAGCCGCGCGCCAGCTGGTCGCCGGCGGCCCAGAACTGGTCCGCGGTGCGCTGGAAGCCGAACATCGAGTACAGGATGTACACGGGGATCATCGGCTCGCCGTGCGTGGCGTAGCTGGTGCCCGCGACCTGGAAGACGGCGGCGGAGCCCGCCTCGTTGATGCCGGTGTGCATGATCTGCCCGGCGGTGGACTCGCGGTAGGACAGCATCATCTGCGCGTCCACCGGCGTGTAGTTCTGGCCGAGCGTGTTGTAGATCTTCTTCGTCGGGAACAGCGACTCCAGGCCGAAGGTGCGCGACTCGTCCGGGATGATCGGCACGATGCGCCGACCGATCTCCTTGTCCTTGACGAGCTCCTTGAGCAGCTGCACGAAGGCCATTGTCGAGGCGACCTCGCGCTTGCCCGAGCCGCCCTTGATGACGTCGTAGGTCGCCTCGCCGGGCAGCTCCAGGACCCGTCCGCTGTCGCGGCGCTCGGGCACGAAGCCACCGAGCCGACGGCGGCGCTCAAGCATGTAGAGCAGAGCCGGGTCGTCCGCGGCGGGGCGGTAGTACGGCGGCATCTTGGGGTCGGCCTCGAGCTGCTCGTCCGTCACCGGGATGTGCAGGCGGTCGCGCAGGCCCTTGAGGTCCTCCAGCGTCAGCTTCTTCATCTGGTGGGTGGCGTTGCGGCCCGCGAAGTGCGAGCCGAGCAGGTAGCCCTTGACGGTGTGCGCCAGGATGACCGTCGGCTGGCCCTTGTGCTCGGTGGCGGCCTTGTAGGCGGCGTAGACCTTGCGGTAGTCGTTGCCGCCGCGCTGCAGCGCCCAGATCTCGTCGTCGGTCCAGTCCTTGACGAGCTCGGCGGTGCGCGGGTCGCGGTTGAAGAAGTGCTCGCGCACGTAGGCGCCGTCGTTGGCCTTGAAGGACTGGAAGTCGCCGTCGAGCGTCTCCATCATGAGGTGCTCCAGGGCGTGGTCCTTGTCGGCCGCGAAGAGCTGGTCCCAGCCGCGGCCCCACATGACCTTGATGACGTTCCAGCCCGCGCCGCGGAAGAAGGCCTCAAGCTCCTGGACGATCTTGCCGTTGCCGCGCACCGGGCCGTCCAGGCGCTGGAGGTTGCAGTTGACGACGAAGGTGAGGTTGTCGAGCTGCTGGTTGGCGGCGAGCTGGAGCATGCCGCGCGACTCCGGCTCGTCCATCTCGCCGTCGCCGAGGAAGGCCCACGTGCGCTGCTGGGAGGTGTCCTTGATGCCTGCGCCCTGGAGGTACCTGTCGAACCAGGCGTGGTAGATCGCCTCTGCGGGCCCCAGTCCCATGGAGACGGTGGGGAACTCCCAGAAGTCCTCCATGCGGCGCGGGTGCGGGTAGGAGGGCAGGCCGCGGCCGGTGGAGGCGGCCGGGTGCGAGTACTCCTGACGGAAGCCGTCCAGGTCCTCCTCGCTCAGGCGGCCCTCAAGGAAGGCCCGGGCGTAGTTGCCGGGGGAGGCGTGGCCCTGGAAGAAGACGTGGTCACCGCCGCCGGGGTGGTCCTTGCCGCGGAAGAAGTGGTTCATGCCCACCTCGTACAGCGTCGCCGTCGAGGCGTAGGAGGAGATGTGGCCGCCGACGCCGACGCCGGGACGCTGGGCGCGCGTGACCATGACGGCGGCGTTCCAGCGCAGCCAGCGCCGGTAGGTGCGCTCGGTGTCCTCGTCGCCCGGGAAGTAGGGCTCGTCGGCGACGTTGATCGTGTTGATGTACGGGGTCGTCGTCTGCGTGGGCAGGTTGACGTTCTTCTTGCGCGCCTCGGCGAGCATCGACAGGAGGATGAAGCGGGCGCGGGGGCCGCCCTTCTCCTCGATGAGGGCGTCGAGGGAGTCCCGCCACTCCCTGGTCTCCTCGGGATCGTTGTCGGTGACCTTGGTCAGGAGGCCGTCGATGAGCGGCGTGGAGTCGCTGGTCGGGCTCACGGATTCCTCTTTCCTCGCGCCGGTGCTGTGCGGATCGGGTGGTGGTCGGTTGCCGGCCGGCCTCGGCGGCACGAGGCAGGACCGGACGCGGCCGCGATTGACTGTGCCTACTAATCTACGGCCTGCCGGTGAGGCGCAGACACCAAGTCAGGGAAGAAAGTCCCACGCGGCCTGTGAGGTCTCCCACGAGGGTCATGCTAGGTGATCCCTGCGGGCCCCGCCCCGGGGCCCGCAGCGCAGACCCTCACTTGCACGCGGGTGCCCTTGTGCCGTGGACTAAGGCCGTGCGTCACGACCGTGGCGCCCACCACCACGCACAAGGGACCACGGGTCCCGGAATCGGAGAGACACAGTGACGACCAGAGCGGGCGCGGCCTTCGGCTTCGCCTCCGGCCTCATCATCCAGGAGTTCGGGTACGACGACGACGTCGACCCCACCCTGCGGCAGGCCGCCGAGACCGAGACCGGCACCTCGCTGGTCGACGAGGACTACGAGGACGTCGCCGACTCGGCCATCGTGTGGTGGCGCGACGAGGACGGTGACATCGACGACCTCACCGACCTGCTCGTCGACGCCCAGTCCAACCTCGACGGCGACGGCCTCATCTGGGTCCTCACCCCCAAGGCCCGCACCACCGGGGCCGTCCCCGCCGGGGACGTCGAGGAGGCCGCCAGGACCGCCGGCATGCACGCCACGAGCGCCGCCTCCATGGGTGAGCACTGGAGCGGCATCCGGGTCTCCAGCCGCAGGCGCTGAGCCGCCCCGGGCGGTGCCGGGGCGCCCCGCACCCGTGGGAGCCCCACGCTCCCACCCACAGGACCTGTAGCTCAGCTGGTAGAGCAACGCGTTTACACCGCGTCGGTCGTCGGTTCGAGTCCGGCCGGGTC
>ERZ772917.595-NODE-595-length-24679-cov-154.894574_pt1 | contig 24679 bp, 20 predicted proteins | sample MGYA00511187_ERZ772917 | MGnify/ENA primary metagenome ERZ772917 (study PRJEB29015, sample SAMEA2737925) | human oral metagenome | biome: human oral; feature: human-associated habitat; material: dental | place: China | collected 2012 ...
AGCAACTGGCCCGGCCCCGGACCACCCAGGACCACCAACAAGGTAACGGGCACTGCCCCGGCCGGCCCCTGCGGCGAGGCGTCAGTGACGCAGCACCTCCTCGCGTGCCCGGGTGAAGGCGGCGACGCACTGGCGCACGTCCTGCTCGGTGTGCGCGGCGCTCAGCTGCACCCGGATGCGCGCCCTGCCCTTGGGCACCACCGGGTAGGAGAATGCGATGACGTAGACGCCCAGCTCCAGCATCCGGTCCGCGATACGGCCCGCCAGCACGGCGCCCTCCGGCCCGGGGAACATGACGGGCACGATGGCGTGCGAGCCGGGCAGCAGGGCGAAGCCCGCCTGCTCCATGAGGGAGCGGAAGAGCTCGGCGTTGCGCGCCAGGACCCGACGCGACTCGTCGGCGTGCCGGGCGATGCGCACCGCCCGCAGCGACCCGCCGACGACGGCCGGGGCCACCGTGTTGGAGAACAGGTAGGGCCTGGCCCGCTGACGCAACAGGTCGATGATCTCCTGGGGGCCCGCGATGTAGCCGCCGCTCGCCCCGCCCAGCGCCTTGCCGAGCGTGCCCGACAGGACGTCGACCCTGACCCCGAAGAGCTCGGGCGTGCCCGCGCCGCTCGCCCCGACGAAGCCGGTGGCGTGCGAGTCGTCGACCATGACGAGCGCCCCGAGCTCCTCGGCCAGGGCGACGATCTCCGGCAGCGGCGCGTAGGAGCCGTCCATGGAGAAGACGCCGTCGGTGACGATCATGGTGCGCGGGGCCCCGGCCGCCCTGGCCGCCTCCAGCTGGGTGCGCAGGTCCGCCGTGTCCCCGTTGCGGTAGCGGTAGCGGGTCGCCTTGCACAGGCGCACCCCGTCGATGATGGAGGCGTGGTTGAGCTCGTCGGAGATGATCGCGTCCCCGGCGTGCAGCAGCACGTCGAAGATGGCCCCGTTGGCGTCGAAGCAGCTGGAGAAGAGGATCGCGTCCTCGGTGCCGAGCCAGTCGGCGAGCTCGCGCTCGAGCTCGCGGTGCGGGGTCTGGGTGCCGCAGATGAAGCGCACCGAGCTCATGCCGAAGCCCCACTGGTCGAGGGCCTCGTGGGCGGCGTCGCGCACGCGCGAGTCGTCGGCCAGCCCCAGGTAGTTGTTGGCGCAGAAGTTGAGGGCGGCCCCCTCGGTGGTCTCGATCTCGGAGCCCTGCGCGCTCGTGATCTCCCGCTCGTGCTTGTACAGGCCGGCGTCCTCGATGGCGGCCAGCTCCGCGGTGATCTCCTGCTTGAAGGCGAACATCCCTCACTCCTCCCAGTTGATGATGACCTTGCCGCACTCGCCGGAGCGTGCGGCCTCGAAGGCGTCCTGCCACTGATCGGGGGCGAAGCGGTGCGTGATGAGAGCGCGGACCTCGTCGCGCAGACGTGCGGAGGACCCCAGCAGGAAGGATCCCTTGTACCAGGTGTCGTACATCTCGCGGCCGTAGACGCCCTTGATGGTGAGCATGTGGGTGATGACCTTGTTCCAGTCGATCTCGTAGCCCGCCTTGGGCAGGCCGAGCATGGCGATGCGGGCGCCGTGGTTGCACACGTCGATCATCTGACGGGTGGCGGCGGGGGCCCCGCTGACCTCCAGACCGACGTCGAAGCCCTCGGTCATCCCCAGCTCCCGCATGACCTCGCGCAGGTCCTGGCGCCCGGTGTTGACGGTGGTGACGCCCACCTTCTGGGCCAGGCAGAGCCGGTAGTCGGACAGGTCGGTGATGACGACGTTGCGTGCCCCGCAGTGGCGGGCGATGGCGGCGCACATGACGCCGATGGGGCCGGCGCCGGTGATGAGCACGTCCTCGCTGGCGAGGGGGAACTGCATGGCCGTGTGGATGGCGTTGCCGAAGGGGTCGAAGAGGGCCCCGAGGTCCGGGTCGATCTGCTCGGACTGGGGCCAGACGTTGCGGGCGGGGACGACGACGTAGTCGGCGAAGGCACCGTCGCGGTTGACCCCGATGGAGCTGGCGCGGATGCACATGTGGCGCCGTCCGGCACGGCAGTTGCGGCAGCGCCCGCAGGTCACGTGCCCCTCGACGCTCACGCGCTGGCCGACGGACAGGTAGTCGGTGTCGTCGTCGGCGGTGGACTCGTCGGTGGCCGTGCCGGTGCCGATCTCAACGATCTCGCCGTAGAACTCGTGCCCGAGCGTCATCGGCGGGTGGAGCTGGGCGGCGGCGAACTCGTCCCATCCGGCCAGGTGCAGGTCGGTGCCGCACAGTCCCGTGCGCAGCACCCGGATCTTCACCTCCCGGAATCCGGTGGTCGGCTCGGGGACGTCCTGCAGCTCAAGCCCCGGGCCGGGGGCCGGCTTGCGCAGTGCACGCATGGGATCTCCTAGTGCATGGGCCGCGACGGTGCGGCCAGGGTCCCCACCGGGTGGGTGGGGCGCGCCGCCCAGCCTAGACCAGGAGGTCGGATGACACCGAACCTGGTTGCTGCGGCGACGCGCCCCGGGCCCGCCCGTCCTTCGTCAGTCCTTGTGCCACCTGTTCGTGGGTGACGGCGTGGGCGACGCCGTCGGGTTCTTCTTCCAGGGGTTGCGGGGGGTCTCGCTCGGCCGGGGCTCCGCGGGCTCGCTGCCGGAGAGCTGCGCGACGGCGGCCGCCGCGTTGATGATGCCGCTGCCGCAGGCGTCACGGTCGCAGCTGCTCAGCGGCGTGGAGGTCTGCTGCAGGATCGTCAGCGCCTCCTCGTGGGTGAGCTCGGGCCTCATGGCCTTGAGCATGGCGACGGTCGCGGCCACGTGCGGGGACGCCTGGCTCGTGCCCTCCATGAAGGCGTAGGAGTTCTCCGTCGCGGTGGTCTCGCCCTTGTTGAACAGGGACAGGATGCCCGCCTCGGCGTCGATGTCGCCGCCGGGGGCGGAGACCTCCACGGTGGAGCCGTAGTTCGAGTAGTAGGTCCGGGCGCCGTCGGGACCGCTGGCACCGACGGTGATGACGTTGTTGCAGGAGGCGGGCGAGACCTTCGCGGCGTCCTGGTCCTCGTTGCCGGCGGCGACGACGATGATCGTGCCGCGGGCCACCGCCGCGTCGATGGCCTCCTGGTAGTAGGCCGGGCAGGTGCCGGGGCCACCGAGGCTCATGTTGACGACCTGTGCGGGGTTGGGGTTGTCCGGAATGCCGTTGACGTGACCGCCCGAGGCCCAGGTGAGGGCGTCGATGGCGTCCGTCGCGTAGCCGCCGCACCGGCCCAGCACACGCACCGGCAGGATCTTGGCGCCGGGGGCGACCCCGGCGATACCGATGCCGTCGTTGGCGTTGGCCGCGATGATGCCCGCCACGTGGGAACCGTGCCAGGAGGAGGGCGAGCCCTCGTCACCGGTGCCGCACTCGTCCGGGGCGGCGCCGTCGCCGGCGTCCGTCGGGTCGGCGTCGCGTCCGTCGCCGTCACCGCCGGCGCTCGCGTCGGAGATGAAGTCGTAGCCCGCCAGGACCTGGCCCTGGAGGTCCGGGTGGTCGGGCAGGATGCCCGAGTCGACGACGGCGACCGTCACGCCCTCGCCGGTGGAGGTGGACCAGGCGTCCGTCGCGGAGATGCCGTACTTCTGGCTCGTGAGGTTCCACTGGTAGGAGAAGTAGGCGTCGTCAGGGGTGCTGGCGGTGGTGCTGCTGCCGTCCAGCGGGGTGAAGGTCAGCTCCGGCTCGACGGAGGTGATGTACCCCAGCTGCTCCAGGAGGGCCGTGAACTGCTCGATCTGCTCGGGGGTCAGGCTTCCGGACAGGTCGATGGCGGCGACGGAGCCTGAGTGGGCGGTGATGGACTCGATCGCGACGGAGAATTGCTCCGCCACGGCGAGGAGCGCCGCCTGCTGCTCGGGCGGCAGGTCCTGGAGGACGTTCTCGCCGTAGGTCTCGACGTTGGCGAGGATCTGTCCGACCGGCGAGTTCTCGTCGTAGGTGATGACGAAGCGGTCCGGGTTCGTCCCCTCCGTGGGCGGCGTGGTCTGCGCAGCACCGGGAGCCTCGACGATCTCGGGGCTGTCGGCGTCGGCCGTGGGGGTGCCGGAGCCTCCGGCCTCGGTATCGGAGGAGAAGGGCAGCACGCCGGAGACGACGAGTGCGAGGGTGACGGTGGCAGCGATGACGGCGACGGCCAGGACGACGATCATCGGTCGACGGGCAAGGCTCATAAGAGCGCCTCCGAGAGATGGGACGATTGGGTTCCCCAGAAGTCTGGCACGTAGGCGGGCCCGAACCGAGGGGGAGAGATCCCCGAGCGGCTACAGGTCGCCCTTGCGCTGCAGACGCTGGAGGCTGAGCCAGCCCACGGGGATGGGGATCCAGAAGGTGACCAGACGGTAGACGATGGCCGTCGACAGGGCGACGCCCGAGGGGATGCCCGCCGCGACGAGACCGGCTGTCAGCGCGATCTCCACCGGGCCGATACCGCCCGGGGACGGCACGACGCTACCCACCGTGTTGGAGGCGAGGTACGTGATCGCCAGGACCGAGAAGGGCAGGGTGTAGCCGAAGGCCCACAGGCTCGCCCCGAAGGCCAGGACATAGGACAGGCTCAGCAGCAGGGTGCCGCCCACACCCAGGGCCAGGCGACCCGGGTTGGACAGGATCCACACGACACGAGGCCACACCTGCCGGTAGGTCGGCTCGACCTTCGCCCACAGGAAGGAACGCACCCGTGGGATGAGCAGGGCCGCGGCGACGGCGGCGACCAGCACGACCGCGGCCAGCATGATCCAGCCCGAGGGCAGCGTCAGTCCCGTCGAGCGGCCGGTGAGCGCCGCCAGCAGGATGAGCAGCACCACCGTCACCGCGAACTGGACCACCTGGACCAGGGCGACGGTGGCGATACCGACCGCCGTCGGAACCCCCTTGCGGGCCAGGAAACGCAGGTTGACGGCCGCGCCGCCCACACCGGCCGGCGCGACGAGCGCCACCACCGACGACGCCAGGTGCACCTCGGTGGAGCGCACCACCCCCAGGCGTATCGGGGAGAAGGCCACGAGCGCCAGGCCCGCACCCACGTAGGTCGCCAGGGAGAAGACGAGGGCCGCGAGGATCCACCACACGTTGGCCTGGCGGACCGCCTCGGTGATCTGCTCGAGGTTCATGCGGGCCAGCAGCGTCCACAGGGCCACGAGGCCGACGACCGCCATGACGACGGTGCGCGAGGAGAAGCGTGTGAGCTTGGCGGGCTCGGCGTGCGCCGTCGGGGTCAGGGCCACCAGGGCGTCGCGCAGCTCTTGCAGCACCTTGCCGCGACGGCCCATGGCCTGGCGGGTCGAGTCCGGCAGGACGACCCTTTGCAGCATCGGGGCGATGGAGGCGAGCTGCGGGGTGCTCAGGGCGCGAGAGGCGGAGGCGATGGCGCGCTCGACGCCGACGGCGGAGGCGATGAGGGCCAGGGCCTGGGCGAGGTCCACCCGCCGTGACAGCTCGTTGGAGGCGGTCTCCCCGGAGTCCCAGTCGAGCAGCCACACCCGCTCGCGCTCGTCGACGACGACGTGCGTGCCGTCGAGCTCGCGGTGCGCCAGCCCGCAGGCGTGTGCCGCCGCGATCTGCTCCCACAGCTGGTCGAGGACCGTCTCGGGGACCTCGGCGCCCAGCGCCTCGAAGGACCGGGCGCCGGGGACGTGCTCGGTGACGAGGATGACGGACTCCTGCGCCTCAGCCAGGCCGAGCAGCGCGGGTGTGCGCACGCCCACCCGCCGGGCCTCCAGGGTCATGAGGACGGCGTGCTCGGCTGCCGGACGCACCGACAGGTCGCGGGTGGGGGACAGGCCGCGCACGCGGATGCGGTCCCACAGGCCCGCGAGGAAGCCTGCGACCTGGCGGTCGGCGTCGAGGACGGTGACGTCGCGGCGCACGCCCTCGGCGTCCCAGACGGCGTAGACCCGGTGGACGGAGGTGCGTCCCTCCGTGAGGGCGGAGGAGCGCGCCTCCGCCAGCGCGTCCTGGGTCGCGACGTCGTCCGCCGGGGTGATTGTGTTGGTCGCCTCCTCGGTCGTCGGTGTCGGCGCGGCCTCGGTGGGCGGCTCGAGGTCGGCGACGACGGGCGGGGTGGCCAGGGGCGTCTCGCGCACCCGCTCCGTGTAGCCCAGGGGCGCGTCCGTCGTCACGGTCCACGCGCGCGGGGCCGGTGCGGGGTCCATGCGCACGACGCGCACGGCGTCGACACCGGCACGTCGCAGGGCGCGGACGAAGGCGACGCCGTGCGCCCGGCGGTCCTCGACGCCCAGCGCCCAGCGCACGATGAGGCCGAGGGCGCGTCCGATGAGCACGGACAGCAGCGCTCCGGGCAGCGTGAGCGCCGAGCGCAGCACCGTCAGCCCGACGATGACCCACACGACGCCCCACGAGATGCGGATCGACGTCGCCGTGCGCCGGTCTCCCGCTCCGGTGAGCAGGCCGGCGAGAGCGGCGAAGGTGGCGGAGACGCCGATCTGCGCGGTGCCGGAGGCGGCGACCGTCAGGCCTGCCGCCAAGGCCTCGGGGGCCCAGGTGAGCATGGTCCGGTAGATGAGCATGCCGACCAGCCAGCCGCCCAGGGCCCCGAGCAGGCCCTGCAGGGCGCTGCGCCAGGAGCTCTGGAGCAGGCGGGTGAGCAGGACGGCCACCGGGATGAGGAAGGTCGCCAGGCCCTCGACCGCCTGGAGCGGCAGGACGAGGATCTGACCGAGCACGACCGTCAGGGCGTTCTGAACGTCCTGGGTCACGCCCGTCGTGGTCTCGTGCGCGTAGATCGCCAGCACCACCATGGACAGCAGGCCGACGACGCTCAGGGCGAGGTCGAGCAGGTCCTCGGTGCGACGCAGGCGCTGGGGCGAGGAGTCCACGAGGAGCGTGTGCGAGCGCACCGGCGGCAACGGTCGGGGTGCGGGGACGGCGGCTGGGGCGAGGCCGATGCGCGGGATGCCGACGGGGGAGGTGTGCGGGGCGGGCTCCCGGTCGGGGGCGGCGGCGTCGGGCAGGGATGGCTCCCGGGGGTCCGGGGCCGAGGAGACAGTGCTGCCCGGGAGGGCAGTAGGCGCGTCGGGCGCGGGTCCTGCCGAGGCGTCCCCGGGTGCGGCGTCAGTCATGTCAGGGAGTCTACGGGCGGGCTGCGGGGAGGGGCTCAGCCCACGGGAGGAGGGTGTCACGGGCGGCCTCCTCCCGCCGGTGCCCGGGCAGCGGCACCGGCCGACACCGGGGCGGCCGCCCGGGCCGGCGCGTCAGCGGCCCCGGCCGCCCGCCCGGCGCAGCCGCAGCGAGTTCGTCACCACGATGACGCTGGAGGCCGCCATCGCCGCCCCGGCGATCATCGGGTTGAGCAGACCGGCTGCGGCCAGCGGGATCGCCGCGACGTTGTAGGCGAAGGCCCAGAACAGGTTCTGCTTGATGACCCGCAGCGTGTCGCGGCTGACCGTGATCGCGTCCACCACGGCACCCAGGTCCGCGCGCACGAGCGTGATGTCGGCGGCCTCAATGGCCACGTCCGCGCCCGAGCCCATGGCCATGCCGAGCCCCTGCGTGCCCGCCTGCGCGAGCGCGGCCGCGTCGTTGACGCCGTCGCCCACCATCCCCACGACGTGCCCCTGCTGCTGTAGCCGCGCGACGACGTCACGCTTGTCCGCCGGCAGCACCTCGGCCATGACGTCCTGGGCCGCGATCCCGACCTGCTCGGCCACGTGCGCGGCCGTGCGCGCGTTGTCACCCGTGAGCAGGACCGGGCGCACCCCCAGCGCCCGCAGCCGGGCGATCGCCGCGCGCGAGGAGGGCCGCACCGTGTCCCTCACGGCCAGGACCGCGGTGGCTGCGCCGTCGACCCCGAGGACGACGGCGGTGGCGCCGTCGGACTGGAGCCGCCCGACGGCGCAGCCCGCCTCCTCGGGCACGCTCACCCCCTGCTCGGCGAGCCAGGCCGGTCGCCCGACGGCGACACGGTGCTCGGTGCCGTCGAGCACGACGGTGCCGGACACGCCGCGCCCTTCGTGGTTGGAGAAGCCGCGCACGGCGGGCACGTCCCCCAGGTGCTCGCGGGCCGCGGAGGTGATCGCCTGGGCGACCGGGTGCTCCGAGGCGGCCTCGACGGCGCCGGCGAGCGCAAGCACCGGCCCGGCTCCCTGGGACTCCGCGCCCAGCACGAGGACGTCGCGCCCGACGTCGAGGCTCATGCGCCCCTGGGTGACGGTGCCGGTCTTGTCCAGCACGACCGTGTCGAGCGTGCGGGTGGACTCCAGCACCTGGGGGCCCGTGATGACGACGCCGAGCTGTGCGGCCCGTCCCGAGCCGACGAGCAGCGCCGTCGGCGTCGCCAGACCCAGTGCGCAGGGGCAGGCGATGACGAGCACCGCCACGCCCGCCATGAGGGCCTGCTGCGCCGGGTGCCCGAGCGCCAGCCAGCCGAGCGAGGTTCCCACCGCCAGGATGATGACCGCGGGGACGAAGACGCCCGAGACCCGGTCCGCCAGGCGCTGCACCGGGGCCTTGGCGGCCTGCGCCGCCGTCACCATCCGGCCGATCTGCGCCAGGGTCGTCCCCTCGCCCACGCGGGTGGCGCGCACGAGCAGCGAGCCCCAGGTGTTGAGGCTCGCCCCTGTCACCTCGTCCCCTACGACGACGTCCACCGGGACGGACTCGCCGGTGACCATGGACTCGTCCACCGCCGAGGAGCCCTCGACGACGATGCCGTCGGTCGCCACCTTCTCGCCGGGGCGCACCGCGAACAGGTCGCCGACCCCCAGCGCCTCCACCGGCACGGTCTGCTCACGGCGCAGGGCGTCGGGGCGCGGGGCGCCGTCCTCGTCCAGGACGTCGATGGCGTCCTGGGAGCCCGAGGGGGACGTCAGCCTCACCCGGCGGACCTCCTTGGCCCCCAGCTCCAGCAGGGCCCGCAGCGCGTCCCCCGAGCGGTAGCGGGCGCGGGCCTCCGCCCAGCGGCCCAGCAGCAGGAAGGTGGTGACCCAGGCGGCCGACTCGAAGTACAGGTGCGCGCTGTGCCCGCTGTGGCGCGGCAGGAAGGTCATCTCCATCGTCGTCCCGAGCTCGCCGGCACCACCCCAGACGAGTGCCCACAGGCTCCAGCCCGTGGCGGCGACGACGCCGAGGGACACGAGCGTGTCCATCGTGGAGGCGCCGTGGCGGAGCGCCTGGAGGGCGGCCTTGTGGAAGGGCCAGGCGCCCCAGGTCGCCACGGGCAGCGCCATGGCGGCGACCGCCCACTGCCACCCGTAGAGCTGAAGCGCAGGAACCATGGACACGGCCATGACCGGGACCGACAGGGCCAGGCTGACGAGCGCGCGGGTGCGCAGCCGTTCGGCGCGGGCCAGGTGGGTGGTTCCGAGGGGGCTGCCCTGGGGGACAGGCGCGCCCTCGTCCGCGGTGGTGCCCTCGGTGGTGTCCTCGGTGGTGCCCTCGCCCGGACCGAGCGCCTCGCGGCGGGTGACGGTGGCGGTGTAGCCCGCCCGAAGGACTGTTTCCACGAGCGTGGCGTCGTCGACCTCGCACCTGAGGATGAGGTGGGCGGTCTCGGTGGCGAGGTTGACGCTGGCCTCCACGCCGTCGAGCCTGCTCAGCTTCTTCTCCACGCGCGCCACGCAGGACGCGCAGGTCATGCCTCCGACGGCGAGGTCGACGGTGGCGATCGGGGCGCTGGGTGCGCTCATGGTGAGCTCCTGCGGGACGGGGAGGGGGTGTCGGTGTCACGATCCCTGCCCCTGTCGCGGGGCAGCGGCAGGGATCGTGACCGAGGGGGCGGGTTTACGGCCGGTCGCGCTCGATGGCGTCGACGGTGTAGTCGCCCGCCTCGTCGATGGCCTCGCGCAGCCGGGCATCGTCGAGCACGACGTCGGAGACGACCGTGGCGACGGACTGGCCGCCCTTGTGGAGGATGACGGAGACGTTCTTGACGCCCTCCAGGGCCTCGAGCTCTTCGGTGACGTGAGTGACACAGTGGGCGCAGGTGAGACCGGACAGGCGCAGGGTGGTGGTGCGGTCGACGCCGTCGAGGGTGAATGCGGACATGGTGTGCTCCTTGGTGGGGTGAGGGCGTCAGGACCGGACGAGTCGGGCGATGGCGTCCGAGGCCTCGCGGATCTTGGCCCTGCCCTCCTCGTCGGAGGACTGGGCGGCGTGCAGGACGCAGTGGCTCATGTGGTCCTCGAGCAGGCCGAGACTGACGGCTTCGAGGGCCTTGGTCGCGGCGGCGATCTGGGTGAGGACGTCGATGCAGTAGGTGTCCTGCTCGACCATGCGGGAGATGCCGCGGACCTGTCCCTCGATGCGCTTGAGGCGGGCGAGGTACTGCTCCTTGGTGCCGGTGTATCCAGGCATGGCGGCTCCTGGTGGTCCGTGTCGCTGACGGCTGTGACGCTACTCCTCAGGGAGCCGCCACTCAACCCCTACCCCCTAGGGGTATCCAGGGGTAGGTGCGCCTCCGGGGCGCCTCCACCGGGCAGAGCAGTCCACCACGGGGAGAAGGGCCCACGATCTCGCCACCGCAGGTCGTGTCGTGGAATGCTGGCCCCATGACTGAGCAGCGGGCCGCGTCCGTCGACGACACCTCCTGGGCTCCGGCCACCGTCGGCTTCTTCGCAGACGACACCCCCTTCGGGTCCGTCCTCGGCGACCCCCTCATGGGCTCTCCCCTCTTCGACGTCTCGGTCCTCGACGCCACCCCCGGCTCCCAGCCGGAGGACGACGCCCTCTTCCAGGACCGCAGCACCCTGTCCGACGAGGAGCGCGCCCAGGTCGCCCGCGCCGACCGCATCAAGGCCGGTGCCGCCCGACGCGACGCCGCCCACCGCCAGACCAAGGGATCCTCCCGGCGCCAGCCGCCGCAGCAGCCCGCTCCTGCCGCACCCGGTTACGGCTACGTCCCGACGGCGCAGCCGGGCCTGCGCCCGGGAGTACCGCAGCCGGGCGTTCCCTCGCCCGCTGAGATGGAGCGCATGGTCCGCCAGGTGATGAGCCCCGCTCGGCCGCGACCCACCCCCTCCACCCCGGGCCCTGTCGGCTACGGCCACCCGCGGCCCCAGGGGCGGCCGGTGGTCCCTCCGTCGGCTCGCCAGGGCCAGCCCGGGCCGACCAGGTCGACCGGGACGCAGCCTGCGCCGAACAAGAAGGGCAGTCTGCTCCCCGGCATCTTGTTCGCCATCTTCTGCTTGGTCGTAGGGCGCGCCTGCGCCGGCTGAGCGGGGCGGCGCAGGCCGCGCTGCGTCTCAGCCCAGGTGAGCGACGAGCTGCTCGGCCAGGCCCGTGTAGGTGGCGGGGGTCAGGGCCAGCAGACGCGCCTCGACCTCAGCGGGCATGCCCAGGTCCGCGATGAAGGCGCGCATCGCCTCGGGCGTGACCTTCTTGCCGCGCGTGAGCTCCTTGAGCCGCTCGTAGGGGTCGGCCATGCCGGTCGCCCCGGCGAGGGAGGCGGCCCGCATCGCCTGCTGCACGGGCTCGCCGAGCACCTCCCAGGTCGCGTCCAGGTCCTCCAGCAGGCGGGCGCGGTCGACGTCGAGGCCTGCCAGACCGCGGCGGATGTTGTCCAGCGCCAGCAGGGAGTGGCCGAGGGCGACGCCGATGTTGCGCTGGGTGGTGGAGTCCGTGAGGTCGCGCTGGAGCCGGGAGGTCACCAGGGTGGTCGCGAGCGTGTCCAGCAGCGCGCAGGAGATCTCAAGGTTCGCCTCACCGTTCTCGAAGCGGATGGGGTTGACCTTGTGCGGCATCGTCGAGGAGCCGGTCGATCCCTGCGCACTCAGCCGCTGGTGGAAGTAGCCCAGCGAGATGTACGTCCACACGTCGGTGGCGAGGTTGTGGGCGATCCGGTTGAAGCGGGCGACGTCGGAGTACAGCTCGGCCTGCCAGTCGTGCGACTCGATCTGGGTGGTGAGCGGGTTCCAGGTCAGGCCCAGGCCCTCGACGAAGCTGTGGGCCACCTGCTGCCAGTCGGCTCCCGGCACGGACACGACGTGCGCCCCGTAGGTGCCGGTGGCGCCGTTGATCTTGCCCAGGTACTCGGTGCGCTCGATGCGCGTCACCTGACGCGACAGGCGCCAGGCGAGGACCGCCAGCTCCTTGCCCAGGGTGGAGGGCGTGGCCGCCTGCCCGTGGGTGCGGCTGAGCATGGCGGCGTCGGCGTTGTCGCGGGCGAGGGCGGTGAGGTCCTCGACGAGTCCGCGCGCGGCGGGCAGCCACACCTGCTCGACGGCGTCGCGCACCGTCATCGCGTAGGACAGGTTGTTGATGTCCTCGCTCGTGCAGAAGATGTGGACGATCTCGTGCACCTGCGCCAGCACCGTGTCGCCCAGGTGGGCGGGCGCGGCCTCCAGGCGGCGCTTGAGCAGGTACTCCACGGCCTTGACGTCGTGGCGGGTGACCGCCTCGATCTCGGCGAGCTCGGCGATGTCCTCGGCACCGAAGCCCTCGACGACGCCGTGCAGGTAGGCCTTGTCCGCGTCGGTGAGCACCGGGGCGCCGGGCAGGACCCGGGTGTCGGTGAGGTGAATGAGCCACTCGACCTCCACGCGCAGCCGGGCCCGGTTGAGGGCCGCCTCCGACAGGTGGTCGACCAGCGGTGCCGCAACGGCGCGGTAGCGGCCGTCCAGCGGGCCGAGGGCGAGGGCGGGGGAGACGGTGGAGAGGTCGACCATGGCGCCGATTCTGCCAGGCGTGGTGGCTCAGGTTCCCATCGGGCGCCCGGCGATCCAGTAGGCCTGGGACTGGATCGCCCGGCGGCCCACGCCCGCGGCGCGCAGCAGCGTGACTGCCCGGCGGGTGCGGCCGCTCTCCAAGGCCACCCAGACCCAGTCCGGCAGACCGTGATCCAGGGCCTCCTCGATGGCCGAGCGGATCGTGTCCTCGTCGTCGTCCTCACGGCGAATGAGCCGGTGCTCCCTGGTGGGCAGCGGGACGTCGTCGTCGCGCAACAGCACGACGGTGGTGGGGCAGGAGGTGGCGTTCTCAACGGCGTCCACCATGGCGGGTGCCGAGGCCGGGTCGGCCAGCAGCAGGAGCCGTTGACCGGCCTCGGGGGCACGGTATCTCGTGCCGCCCATGACCTGGATGGCGATCTCGTCGCCCGGGACGGTCGAGAGCGCCCACCGTGAGGCCGGGCCGGAGGGTTCGTGGTGCAGGACCAGCACGTGGGCGGTGCCCTCGGCGGGGTCCATCCGGGTCAGTGTGTAGGCGCGCTGGCGCTCGCGGTCGCCGTCGGGAATCCACATCCGGACCCAGGCGGTGGGCGGCAGCCCGGGGCCGGAGGGGCCGAGCAGCGGCGGGCAGGAGACGGTGATGTCGGTGTAGGGGGCGCGTTCGGCCACCGCGGTGACCCTCAGCCGGTACTCGGGGGCGCGCAGCGCCTTGAGCACGGCCCCCTGGACTCCTCTGCCCACGTTCCCTCCTTCGATAGTAAGGCTGACCTTACAAGATGGCGCCGGGGTGGTGGCCGCTACCCTCGGCCCGTGAGCAGTGACTGGGAAGAGCGGTACGCCGCTGTGGAGCGCCTGTGGTCCGGTGAGCCGAACGAGCACCTCACCCGCCTGGCCGCGGCCTGGCGGCCCGGGCGCAGCCTCGACATCGGCTGCGGTGAGGGTGACGACGTCCTGTGGCTCGCCTCCCGAGGGTGGCAGGCCACCGGTGTCGACATGTCCCCGACGGCGGTCTCGCGCCTGCGTGCCGGCGCGGCCGAGCGGGGCCTGGGCGGGGTGCAGGGGGCGGTCGTTGACCTGACCACTCAGGCGCTGCCCGCGGGCCCCTTCGACCTCGTCACCTCCTTCTTCGTGCACGGGGGCCCGCACGAGGGCTCGCTCGTCCTGGAGGACGTGCTCGCACGGGCGGCGGGGCGCGCGGCGCTCGGCGGGCGCCTGCTGACGGCGGTGCACTGCGTCAACCCGCCCTGGCACCGCCACCACGTGCGCGTGTTCCGGCCCGAGGCGCTCGCGGCCGAGGTCCTTGCCCGGCTGCCCGAGGGCGCGTGGAAGGTTGAGACCTGTGAGGAGCGCTGGCGGGACGCCACCGGGCCCGACGGCGAGGTCGGGCGCCGGTCCGACGGGGTCGTCTGCTGGCGCCGCGTGCGGTGAGCGGGTCCGCGAGGGGCCGGGGCTCAGTCCTCGCGCTGCGGGCCGAAGACGCCGACGACGACGGCGGAGATGAGGGACACGATGAGGGAGCCGATGATCGCCGTGCCGAAGGAGGACAGGACGAGGCCGTGCCCTGTCGCCTGGCTGATCCTGGAGGCGAGCACGAGCATGGCGCCGTTGACGACGAGGGCGAAGAGCCCGAAGGTCAGCACGTACAGCGGGAAGGCGAGGAAGGTCGCGACGGGCTTGATGATGGAGTTCACGAGCGCGAGCACGAACCCGACGACCAGGTAGGTCAGGACGGTGTCCGTGGTGGTGGAGCCGCTGACGAGCGTCATACCGCTGAGGAGCGTGACGGCGAGCCACAGGCCGGCGGCGTTGCCGATGGTGCGTGCGATGAGGTCCATGGGCTGATCCTCCCACGGGCTCCTGAGACAACGCCCTGAGCGCGCTGTGCGTCGGACGGCCGGTGCCCGCGCCCGGGTGGGCGTCGGGGTGCGCGACAATGCGGTCATGAGACCCTCGCCCACCGGCTCTCAGCCGCAGGAGTATGAGGTCCCCGCCTGGGTCACCGACCTCGTGCCCGTCGCCGACCTCGCGCGCAACCACCTCGTCGCCGCGCTGCCGACGGCGGGCGCCGTCCTCCTTGCCTGCGCCGTCGTGACGTCCACGGTCACCGGTGCCGCGGGGCTCGCCGCCGTGCTCCTGCCGCTCTTCGGGGCGGCCGGCCTCCTGCTCGCGGGTGTGTTCACCGGCCGCCTGGGGCGGCGCGCGGCGCCCAGCGGGACGCCGAGCGCCCCCACGGCCTCAGCCGCGGAGCCGACGGCGTCCCTGCGCCCGGGGGCGCGGACCCTGGCGGCGCTGCTCGTCCTGGACATCGTCGGCACCGCGCTGGGGCTCGTCGTGCTGGGGCTGGCGGTGCTGCGCCAGACCGACGGCGCCCTCACGGTCGCGGCGCTCGTGACGGGGGCCCTCCTGTGCGTCGGGGCCCTGGGGGTGCTGGCCGACGAGCGGTGCCCGCGGCGCGGCCGGTGGCTCGGGTGCTCCGGCGCGGGGGCGCTGCTCGTGCTCCTCGGCTGCGGGGCCGTGCTCAGCGGTGGGCGGGGACTGTGGTGGCTGGTGGGCGTCCTCGTCGTCGGGGCCGACGCCGTGGGGGTGCTCGCCCTGCGCGCGGGGCGCCGTCGAGACGCCCACGGGCCGACGGCGTAGCCCGGGCCGGGCTCCACACGGTCCGCTCGTAACACCCCCGGGGGCGTGTTGTTCACAGCCTCGGGGCAGGGGCTCGTGTGAGCGACGGGTCTCGACCTACCGTCGCAGACATGTTCTCGATCAACCTGGCGCTGGCCCGCACCAGCATCGAGCAGGCCGCCTCCCTCGTCCCCGCTCTCGTCCCCGGGACCTGGACCGGTGGCGCCGCCGAGGCCTGCCAGCACGACCTCGACGACGCCCTCGCCTCCTTCATCGCCCTGAACGACCTCCTCGACCAGGCGGACAGCGCCGTCGACGCCGTCCCGGACTCCGGCTCGCTGACGTGCGGGAGGGTCCCGTGATCGACGACGACTCTCGGCACGGAGGCGGTCCCACGCCTGAGCAGCCCTACGAGACGGGGTGGGGCAGCGACCACGGTCCGGTGACCGCACTCGTCATGGGCGGCGTCTGCACTGTCAGCACCGCAGACCTCGACCAGCTGGCGGTCACGCTCACCTCAGCAGGTGACCTACTTGACGACGCACGGCTAGACGTGCTTGCGGCTGTCACCGAGGTCGAGAACGCCGAGCCTCCACGCACCGAGGAGGAGCCAGCGCAGGGACTTCGCCCCGGCCCTTCGTCGGGGTACCCGGCCGCCAGCAGCGGGCCCACCCACCCGGACAGTGACGTGTCCTCCTACCCGGCCGTGACATCGCCCGGCAGCGGGCTCTTCCCTTTTCGGGCTTGCCAGCTCGACGCCGTGGACGCCCTGAAGGCCCTGGCCGACGGTCCGGGCTCCCTCGCAGTCGTCGCCTCCGCCCTGCACGACCTCGCCACGCGCGTCGCACAGGCCTCAGAGGCGTACGCCGGAGCGGAGTCCGCCGCCCTGAGCCGGTGGATGACGAGCCGCTCGCTGACCAGGAGCATGACTGTGCTGGACCACCTGAACAACGCGGCATTCGCCTCCGTTGCTGACAGGTTCCGCGAGATCATCAACGCGCTCACCGCCGATGGAGCCTACCTCGATGACGCCGAGGCCGACATGCTCCAGATCGCGAACCTCCTGGAGGACGAGAACCTGGCACCCTGGGTCATCCGGGACCTCATGCAGCTGGTTGCTGCCGTCTTCTGGATCCAGGACGCCGAAACCGGTACCGAGTCCGCCGCGGTCCAAGCCTATCTCGCCCAGACTGCTGCGCGTCTGGACCCCGTGGTGACCGAGCACCTGCCCGCCACCGTCCAGGTCGGCTCGCGCACGGTAGCGACTTCCAGCCTCACGCCGATGCAGCGGGTGACCGCCTACCTCGCCTCCGTCGGAGCCGCCTCCGCCGTGCGCAGGCACGGTGAGAGGACCGGCGTCGTCGTCAGCGCGCGCGGTGGGGGCAGCGTCACCGTACCCCCCGGGGCGGAGGACCCCTTCGGGCTGGCCACCACCGTCCCCGTCCTCGTCGGAGCCGGTGCCGCCGGTAGCGCCGCAGCCGCCGGTACGAGGGTGACGGCGCCCGCGAGCACGGCCGACGTCATCCGCTACAGCGACGGCCTCAAGCACACGGACACCGACCGGTCCACCGGCGTCATCTCCGTGCTGCGCACCGACCACGCCGACGGGACCACCTCCTGGCTCGTCGCCGTGCCCGGCACCACCGACTGGGGCATGGGTGACTCCAACCCCCAGGACCTGCTGACCAACCTTGAGGCCGTGGCCGGCAAGCCCACCGACATGGAGACCGCCGTCGTCACCGCGATGAGGACGGCGGGCGTCCAGGAGGGGGACGCGGTCGCCCTCTACGGCCACAGCCAGGGCGGTGCCGTCGCAGCCAATATCGCCGCCGACCCCGCTGTGGGCGAGCAGTTCAACATCAGGTACGTCCTCACCGCCGGCAGCCCCGTCGCCGGCGCCGACCTGCCCGCGGACGTCACCTCCCTCCACCTGGAGAACACAGCCGACGTCGTGCCCGCGCTGGACGGCGCTCCCACCCAGACGAGTGCGACGCACACTGCCGTACTCCTCAACACCACCCAGACAGGAATCGCTGGCTACCCCCACGGCTCCGAGCACTACGCGCAGGCGGTGGAGCACATGACAGAGCCCGCCGTCGAGAGCTTCAGTGCCGGGCTCGCTGGAATCACCGGTGCCGGGGAGGACGGGGCGGTGACCACCGAGTACATCTTCGACATCGAGAGGAGCACGACCGAGTCCCAGTGGGAGCAGCAGGCGCAGGCCGCACCGATGGACCTGAGCAGGCTGGGCTACCCCGTGAGCCCGGCAGGCGTCGTGGGGCCGTCAGGCACCGCCATGGTCCCGGGACAGCCCACGACGGTGGTCACGGGGCCGTCGGGTATCGCCGGGCCGTCGGGCACCGAGGCCCCGACGCACGGGCTCGGAGCGTCGTCCGAGGTCATGAGCAACGGGGGCGGCTCGGCCAGCCGGTGATGACGGACGGTGCGAGGATGCCCGCATGAGCGCACACATCCGCCAGGCCGTCGCCACCCTGCCCGCCTACGTCCCCGGAGCCCGCCCCACCCGCGCCGACGTCGCCAAGCTCTCCTCCAACGAGATGCCCTTCCCCGTCCAGGACAGCGTCCTGGAGGCGCTCACCGGCGTCGCCCGCGGCGCCAACCGCTACCCGGAGATGACCGGTGAGACCCTGCGTGCCGCCCTCGCCGCCAGGCACGGCCTGAGCACCGACCGCGTCGCCGTCGGCAACGGCTCCACCGCGCTCATCCAGCACCTGCTCGACACCGTGTGCGACGAGGGCGACGAGGTCGTCATGCCCTGGCGCTCCTTCGAGGCCTACCCGATCTGCGTCGCCGTCGCCGGCGCCCGCCCCGTACAGGTCGCCCTGAGCGCCGACGCGCGCCAGGACGTCGACGCCCTCGTGCGTGCCGTCACCGCCCGCACCCGCCTGCTCATCGTGTGCACCCCCAACAACCCGACGTCGACGATCCTCACCGCGGAGGAGCTCACCGACCTGCTCGGGCGCGTGCCCGAGGACGTCGTCGTCATGGTCGACGAGGCCTACCTCGACTTCGTCACGGACCCCCGTGCGGGCACCGCCACGGCCCTGCTGGCTGAGCACCCCAACCTCGTGGTGTCACGCACCTTCTCCAAGGCGCACGCGCTCGCAGGCCTGCGCGTGGGCTACCTCCTGGGCGATGGCGCCCTCATGGGGGCCGTGCGCTCCGTGGCAACCCCCTTCGGCGTCAACCTGCCGGCCCAGGCGGCCGCGCTCGCCGCCCTGGAGCCCCAGGCCCTGGCGGAGACCGCCCGCCGCGCCTGCTTTGTTGCCAAGGAGCGCGACAGGGTCGTCGCCTGCCTGCGCGAGGGCGGTTGGGACGTGCCCGAGGCGCAGGGCAACTTCTACTGGCTGGCCGTGGGCGAGCGGACGATGGCACTGGTCGAGCACTGTGAGCGGGCCGGGATTCTCGTGCGCCCCTTCACCGGGGAGGGGGTGCGCATCAGCGTCGGCACCAGCCAGGACAACGACCGCGTCCTGGACGCCCTCGCCGCCTGGAAGCGGGACCACGCCTGAGTGGGCCCTCCCAGAGAGCGGCCCGGGGGCAGCTCAGCGTGGCGCGGGGGCGGCTCAGCGTGGCTCGGGGGCGGCTCAGCGCGGCTCGGGGGCGGCTCAGCGCGGCCCAGAGCGGCCCGGGGTGGCCCAGGGTGGCCACCCCCCCACCTACCGGGTGGCGACGGTGAGCAGGAACAGGACGCAGAACACGACTTCGACGACCCCCATTGTTCCCGGGCGCAGGCCGCGGTGGCGCTGGCGCACAAGACGCCACTGCATGCGCGGCAGGACGAGGGAGCGGACGGCGAGCGCCACCCACAGCAGCGCGTGCGCCCAGGGCAGCAGACCCCCCGCGGCCGCCCACAGCGTCGCCGCGGCGACCGCCGCGTGCCAGGCGACCGTCCCCGCCAGCAGGCGGTTGTTGAAGCGCTCGCGGATCATCGACTTGATGTAGGGCACCGTGCCGCAGAAGTAGGCGGCCGTCAGCCCCGTCACCAGCCACATCCACGACCAGCCGGTGAGCTCGCCGTTAGGGCTCGACCCCGGCAGCCCCGCGACCGGATCCAGCCCCAGGAGCCCACCCGCGCCCCCCACCGCCAGCTGGTAGGTCACTGCCGCCATAAGGGAGGCGGCCGCCGTTGTCGACAGCCCGGACAGCAGGGAGCGCTCACGCCCCTGCCACACCTCCCACAGGGCGACGGCGAACAGCGGCACCAGGGGCACCGCCCAGCCGATGAGGTAGGGCGCCGCCACCAGGGTGATGAGGCCGAGCAGCCCCGTGAAAAAGGTGTACACCTGCAGCGGCAGCAGGATGAGCCTGCGTCGACGTGGGGAGCGTGTGCGCAGCCACTGCGACCACGCCCAGTAGGTGAGGTAGGCCCCCCACCAGGCGGGCACGAGCAGCAGGTTGACCCAGGAGAAGCCCCCCACCACCCAGCCGACGACCGGCGGCAGGGCCAGCATCGACCACGCGCCGTGCTGGTTGGGCACCCAGGCCTTGCGGCCCGGCTGGCGGCGGATGCGCTCCTGCTTGGCCTTGGCGGCCTCGACGTGCTCGGCGGCGGTGCGCGGGCGAGGCTCCTGCCGGGGGCGGCCGGTGGCGAGCATGACATCGTCCTCAGGCCCGGGACGGGACTGGTGCGAGGGGATGGGGCTGGGCTCACGGCCCTCGAAGCGCTCGGTCACCGCCGCAGGCTATCCACCGGCGCTAAGAACACGTAACCACTGTCATCATCCTGGCCGGGGTCGACGCTGAAGGTGCGGCGTCGGGCCCTGACGCAGGAGAGCGTGGCGCCTGCGCGGGTGGGCCCGTCGCCCCGCCACTGGTGGCCCCGGCCCCCGCCACGGGCGGCCCCGGCGTCGTGAGCCCCAGACGCGGGCGGCCCCGGCACCCGGGGCGATATCCGGGTGCCGGGGCCGAGGACCGTGGCAGCTGGCAGCCTCAGGCTCCCAGCGCCGCGGAGACCACCTTCTTGGCCTCCTCCTGCACCAGCGCGAGGTGCTCGGCGCCCTTGAAGGACTCCGCGTAGATCTTGTAGACGTCCTCCGTGCCCGAGGGACGGGCGGCGAACCAGGCGTTCTCGGTGGTCACCTTGAGCCCGCCGATGGCGGCGTCGTTGCCCGGGGCGCGCACCAGGCGGGCGGTGATGGCCTCGCCGGCGAGCTCGGTGGCGGTGACGTCCTCGGGGGACAGGGCCGCCAGCTTGGCCTTCTCGGCCTTCGAGGCGGCGGCGTCGATACGGGCGTAGGCGGAAGCACCGAAGCGCTCGACCTGCTCCTCGTGCAGCTGGGAGGGCGTCTTGCCGGTGACCGCGATGATCTCGCTCGCCAGCAGCGCCAGGATGATGCCGTCCTTGTCCGTGGACCACACGGTGCCGTCCTTGCGCAGGAAGGAGGCGCCCGCGGACTCCTCGCCGCCGAAGCCGACCGAGCCGTCGATGAGCCCGGGCACGAAGTGCTTGAAGCCCACCGGCACCTCGATGAGCGTGCGCCCCATGGAGGCGACGACGCGGTCGATGAGCGAGGAGGACACGAGCGTCTTGCCCACGGCCGCCGTGGCGGGCCAGTCGGGACGGTGCGTGAACAGGTACTCGATGGCCACGGCCAGGTAGTGGTTGGGGTTCATGAGGCCGTCGGGCGTGACGATGCCGTGGCGGTCGGAGTCGGCGTCGTTGCCGGTGGCGACGTCGTAGGGGGTCTTGCCCTCGGCGTCGGGCGTCATCTTGGCGCGCAGCGAGGCCATGGCGTTGGGGGAGGAGCAGTCCATGCGGATCTTGCCGTCCCAGTCCAGCGTCATGAAGGACCAGGCCGGGTCCACGGAGGGGTTGACGACCGTGAGGTCGAGCCCGTAGCGCTCGCCGATCGCGCCCCAGTAGTCGACGGAGGCGCCGCCCAGCGGGTCGGCGCCGATGCGCACACCGGCCTCACGGATGGCGTCGACGTCGATGACGTTGACCAGGTCCGCGACGTAGGTCTCGAGGTAGTCGTGCTTGACCACCCACCGCGAGTCGAGGGCCTCGGTGATGGGCAGGCGCTTGACGTCGCGCCAGCCGTCGGCGAGCAGCTCGTTGGCGCGGGCGGCGATGACGCTGGTGGCGTCCGAGTCCGCGGGGCCGCCGTGCGGGGGGTTGTACTTGAAGCCGCCGTCGCGCGGCGGGTTGTGGGACGGGGTGACGACGATGCCGTCGGCGAGCCCCGGACCGGTGGTGCGCACACCGGCCTCCGTGCCGGCGCCGTTGGCCAGGAGGATCGAGTGGGACACAGCCGGGGTCGGCGTGTAGGCACCGCGCGCGTCGATGGCGACGGTGACTCCCGCTCCGGCGAGCACCTCGACGGCGGTGCGCCAGGCCGGCTCGGACAGGGCGTGCGTGTCCCGTCCGAGGTAGAGGGTGCCGTCGGTCCCCTGGGCGCGGCGGTACTCGACGATGGCGGCGGTCGTGGCGATGATGTGGGCCTCGTTGAAGGCCGTGTCCAAGGACGAGCCGCGGTGGCCAGAGGTGCCGAAGACGACCCTCTGCTCAGGGACTGCGGGGTCCGGGACAAGGTCGTAGTAGGCGTTGATGACCTCGTCGACGTCGATGAGGTCCTCGGGAAGGGCGGTCTGTCCAGCGCGTGCGTGCATGGGGCTTAGTGTGGCACGGGCCACTGACACTCAGGGAGGGCTCCCGGCTGACGGACCGGCGTGTCTCGTGCCTCTCGGCCTGGATCGGCGCGGATATCCGACGGCGGCGCCCGCGTGTCGCGACTAGGGTGGCGTGGGAGCCGAGGAGCGTGAGCCTCGGACTATCGAAGAAGGACTGTCATGACTGCAACACGTATCGCGACCGAGCACGCCCCTGCCGCCATCGGCCCCTACTCCCAGGCCGTCGAGGCGGGCGGCACCGTCTACGTCTCGGGCCAGGTGCCGCTCGTGCCCGCCACCGGTCAGCTCGTCGACGGCGGTATCCAGGCCCAGGCCGAGCAGGCGCTGAGGAACGTCGGGGCGATCCTCGAGGCCGCGGGACTGGGCTACGCCGACGTCGTCAAGACCACCGTCCTGCTCGCCGACATCGCAGACTTCGCAGCAGTCAACGAGGTCTACGCGCGCTTCTTCACCGGCCCCGTCCTGCCTGCCCGGGCCGCTTTCCAGGTCGCGGCCCTGCCGCTGGGCGCCGGCGTCGAGATCGAGGCCGTCGCCGTACGGCCCTGAGAGTACGACTCTGACAGAGAGGACCCTCCCCATGCGCTCACTCGGCGGTTCCCGCTCCGTCCTCGCGCTCGCCGGCAAGACCGTCCTCGGCGTGCTGCTCGTCGCGCTCGCACCCGTGATGCTCCTGTGGCCCTTCGGACGCACCCACGCTCCGCACGTGGAGGTCCACGACGAGGTCGGGATCCTGCAGGCGCCCGCCGTCGAGGAGCGGCTGTCGACGCTGCGTTTCCGTGACGACGTCGACCTCGTGGTCCTCACCCTCGACGCCGACTACAACGCCAACTTCAACCTCGAGGTCCTCACCTACGCACGTGAGCACCAGCCGCAGTGGATCAGCGCCGAGGACCCCAACTACTGGGCGGACGGGCTGGTCATCCTCGCTGTCTCGCCGTCGGGACGCTGGGTGGGCACCTACTTCGGCGAGGACGTCAAGGTCGGCACCTCCGTCCAGGAGAGGATCCAGGAGGCGGGCAAGGACGCCTTCCGTGAGAGCAACTGGGCGGGAGGCATCGCGAACATGGGGCAGGAGGCGGCCTCCGTCATCGGTAAGCCGGGCATCGCCGGGGCGAGCTGGCTGTGGGTGAGCGGGGCCCTCGTCGGGCTGGGCGGGACCGTGAGCCTGTGGTGGGCGGGACTGACGAGCCGCCGCCGCTTCCGCCAGGCCACGCGACACTACGCCAACGTCACCCGCGACTGGGACGAGACCGAGGTGCTGGCCCGTACGATCCCCGAGGACGAGCCCCACGGCGCGCAGGTCCTCATGCGCTACTCCTGGTTCCGTGGCCGCTACTTCGGGCTTACCAAGAAGATGCAGGAGGCCGGTGCCAGGAAGTGGGCCGACTGGTTCCGCTTCCGCAACGTCGAGTACTCCCGGTCGCTCGTCAAGGAGGCCAGGACCCTCGACTCCCTGGACGACACGATCGCCAACGCCTCGGCCCTACTCACCATGTCCTCACGGTGGCGCGAGGCCTGGGACAACGAGCTCGGCCCCGTCTACGAGGACGCTGCCGCCCTTGAGTCCCTGTGCGCCAAGGTGGATGCGACCACCATGTGCTCCTCGGCCGCCGATCACCGCGAGTGGCTGCGCAGTACCGTCGCCGGCCTGGGACAGCTGACGGCGGACCTGGACGCTCGCGTGTCACGCCGTCGGCGGCCATGGACCGCCTCGACTCGGTGAGCGGACAGATCCGCGAGCGTGCGCTGGCGCTGGCCCGGGCGGCGATCCGCGAGGACTCCTCCTCGCACGCCTCCGGCCGCGTGCAGCAGTACTCGAGGGCGAGCAAGGAGTGGCGCCGGAGCTCCAACCCCTACTCGGGGTCCTGGACCATGGGTGGCATGAGAGGGAGCTACCACCCGGCCTCGACCGTGCGACTCAACTCCTCCTCGGCGGGCCTGGCGGGCGCGGGATCGTCCGCACGAAGCGCGGCGACGGGCTATGCCCCCCTGTCCGGCCTGGTGACGGGATACTCCCGCGCGGCCCACTGGTCGCCGCCGTCGTCCTCCTCAGGGGGCAGCAGCAGCGGCTACGGCGGCGGTGGCTTCTCCGGAGCGGGCTCGTCCTCGCACTTCTGAGCCCGGGGCGGCCGCTACGCTGAGCCCATGTCGAAGAAGAAGCGCAAGCAGCGCGTGGGAGCCCCTGCCTCCCCGAAGAAGCAGCGGATCGAGTTCGTCGCGCGTCCCTTCGCGGGGATCGCCAACGAGGAGGACCTGGTCGCGATGGCTCAGATCCTCCCGGCGGCCACCGCCTCGGTGCGCCTGCGTGAGGAGTTCGGCGGGCAGGAGGTCCAGCTCGTCACCCTGCTTCCTGAGCTGACGCAGGGGCTCAAGCGGGCCGACGGCGAGGTGCTCGTCGCCCTGCAGACCACCATGCACTCGGGCGACGACAGCCGTGACGTGGCAGCCGCCGTCCTGGCCGCCCTCGAGCTCGAGAAGGGCTCGGGCCTGCTCATGAACGGCCTGCCCGAGCCGGGCCCGCGCCTGCAGGACATCCTCGACCCGGCGGTCGAGCCCGTGGTGAGCGTGCGCGAGACCTTCGACTTCTGGCTCGATGCCGAGGCCGCCAAGGACCCGGAGGCCCAGCACCAGCTGGAGCACGCCAAGGAGGAGATCGCCCAGATGGCGGCCGTGCCGGGCGTGCCTCACGCCTACTGGTGCCGTATCAACGGCAAGGAGTTCGTCCGCTGGGTGCGCGGCGAGGACGAGGACGTGTTCTTCAACGCCTTCGCGCGCGTGCACGCGGCCCGCGAGTCCGACCTGGAGGAGG
>ERZ772917.597-NODE-597-length-24664-cov-17.400748_pt1 | contig 24664 bp, 17 predicted proteins | sample MGYA00511187_ERZ772917 | MGnify/ENA primary metagenome ERZ772917 (study PRJEB29015, sample SAMEA2737925) | human oral metagenome | biome: human oral; feature: human-associated habitat; material: dental | place: China | collected 2012 ...
ACGATCGCGTAGACCACGTTGGAGCTCATCTCTTCTCGTATTCGTAACCGGAATCGCGCCTCGAAACTGCCGAGGACTTGTCTCATTGTCATGATTCCGTTGGCGCTTGTTGCGCCGACGATCAAATTTAGCCGATTCGCACGCCGGATTGCAAGCCGGCACGGTCACGGGCGGGTGCGAAGTGCTGTGCGATTCCACACCCTGCACGCGGGGGAGGGATGATCGCCCCTCCCCCGGAGCGTGGAGCTTTAGCCAGCGTCGACGATGCCGGTCGATGCGGCGCGACGACGGCGCTTGACGCGAGGCTGATCGCTCGCCTCGGGAAGCGCAATGTCATCGGTCGACTTGGTCGGCACCACCGGGACGCTCGCCTCGGCGCGCGCGGGCAGGTCGATGACGACGGGAGCGGGGGCCGCATCGGGCTCGACGATGCCGGTCGAGACGGCTGCGCGGCGCTTGCGTGTCTTGCGCGGCGCGGCGGGTGCCTGGGCGGGAGACTCCTCCACGACCGGCGCGTTCATCGGCGCGACGGCCGGAGCCTCGTCCACCTGAACGTCAGGAGCAGACGTCTGCGCGGTGACGCGGCGACGAGTCTTCTTCGGGGCGGGAGCCTCGTCCGGCTCGCCAGACGAGGCCGTGGCAGCCTGACGGGATGCGCGGCGACGGGTCTCCGGCACCTTCTCGCGATGCTCGGGCAGCTGAATCTCAGAAGCATCCTTGGCGGGTGCCGCCGGCTCGTCCGAGTGATCGACCGGCTCGGGCAGGTCGATGTGCACGGGAAGCTCGGGCGGCGGAGCGGACTGGGCGACGCGACGGCGACGACGAGGACGCTTAGTCGCGCTTTCCTCAGACTTCTCAGCGCCGGACTGAGGCGCAGGTGCCTCGGCAGCCTCGGTCGATGTGACCTGCTCAGCGTTCGAGGCCTCGGGTTCCTTGGCCTCCGTCACAGCGGCGCGCGTGCGGCGCTTCTTGGCGGGAGCGGCCTCCTCGACTGCGCTCTCATCTTCCTTACGAGTCGAGGCAGCGGCGATCGCGCTCAGGGCCTCCTTGGCGCGCTCATGATCGGCATGATCCTCAATGCGGCGAGGCTCAGCCTTCTTCTGCTGCTTCCTCGCACCCTTCGATCCCTTCGAAGACTGCTCGGACCCGGAGGTCTCCACCGGGTGGTGGTGAACGATGAAGCCGCGGCCCTCGCAGGCCTCACACGGGGAGGAGAACGCCTCTACGAGGCCCTCACCCACGCGCTTACGGGTCATCTGCACGAGGCCCAGGGATGTAATCTCGGTGACCTGGTGACGGGTACGATCTCGTCCCAGGCACTCGACGAGGCGACGCAGCACGAGGTCACGGTTGGATTCGAGGACCATATCGACGAAGTCGATGATGACGATGCCACCGATGTCACGCAGGCGCAGCTGGCGGACGATCTCTTCGGCGGCCTCGAGGTTGTTACGGGTCACCGTCTCCTCGAGCGTACCGCCGGCACCGATGAACTTGCCGGTGTTGACGTCGATGACGGTCATCGCCTCGGTGCGGTCGATGATGAGGGTGCCGCCCGAGGGGAGCCACACCTTGCGGTCCATGCCCTTGGCGAGCTGCTCGTCGATGCGGTGCGCGTGGAAGACGTCCTCCGTGCCCACCCACTGCTCGACGCGATCGGAGAGCTCGGGGCTGAGCTCGTCGACGTATTCCTTGACGGTCGCGTAGGTGTCGCGCCCCTCGATAACGAGCTTCGAGAAGTCCTCATTGAAGATGTCGCGCACGACGCGCACGGCAAGCTCGGGCTCGCCGCGCAGCAGCGTCGGGGCGCTCTTCGTGTTGGTGCGCTTCTTCTCGATGTCTTCCCACTGGCGGGTCAGGCGAGCGACGTCGTCTCGGATCTGCTCCTCCGTCGCGCCTTCCGCGGCGGTGCGCACGATGACGCCCGAACCCGAAGGAACGACAGCCTTGAGGATCTTCTTCAGGCGAGCGCGCTCCTTGTCCGGCAGCTTGCGGGAGATGCCCATCATGGAACCGCCGGGAATGAGGACCAGGTAGCGGCCGGCCAGCGTGATCTGAGAGGTCAGGCGGGCACCCTTGTGGCCGATCGGATCCTTCGTCACCTGAACGAGGACCGGATCACCGGACTTCAGCGCCGCCTCGATACGACGGGGCTTGCCCTCCATACCGACGGCATCCCAGTTGACCTCGCCGGCGTACAGGACGGCGTTGCGTCCGCGACCCACGTCGACGAATGCCGCTTCCATCGAAGGAAGCACGTTCTGGACGCGGCCCAGGTAGATGTTGCCAACCATCGAGGACTGCGTGCGGCGCGCGACGTAGTGCTCGACGAGCAGGCCGTCTTCGAGGATGGCGATCTGATCGAGGCCGTCCTGGTCGCGAATGACCATCGTGCGCTCGACCGACTCACGGCGCGCGAGGAACTCGGACTCGGAAATGGAGTGGCGACGGCGACCTTCGCGGCGGCCTTCACGGCGACGCATCTTCTTCGCCTCCAGGCGCGTGGATCCCTTCAGGGCCTGGACCTGGTCCGCGGGATCGTTGCTTTCCTCGGAGGACACTGAGCTACGCGCACGGCGGCGGCGACGGCGACGACCGGAGGTCTCCTCCTCGTCCGAGGACTCGGAGTCCTGCGCGGGCGCGTCGGACTTGTCGGCTTCTTCTTGGGCGGGGCCCGCGGCCTCGTCCGCCTTCTTGGAGCGACGGCGACGGCGGGTCTTCGGCTCGGAGGGCGCCTCCTCAGACTCAGACTCAGACGCTGTCGCGGGAGCCTCGGGGGTTTGTGCAGCATCGGCCTCGTCAGCGGCCTTCTTGGAGCGGCGACGACGCTTCGGGGTAGCTTCTTCGCGAGGAGCAGACTCTTCGTCGGTGGCAGTGGACTTGCGGCGACGCTTGGGCTCCGGCTCCTCAACAATCGCGGGAGGAGCGACCTCGGGAGCCGCCTGGAACACGGGTGCCTGGAACAGCAACGACGCGGCGGGTGCCACGGGCGTGGTGGATTCGGTTGTCACGATTCTCCAATGGTGGGTGCGCGCCCCGTGCCTGGACGCACCCTTTTTCATCGCCCGCGTGGGGCGGAAACCTAGTGGAGCGCTGATGCGCAGCGGCCGGCGGCATACGAATACGTCATCGCTCGGCTCTCGTCGCGGGGGCACTCCCGCGACATCCATTCACATCTATTGTCGCACAACAGCGTCTTGTTCCAACTATGGGGTGATCAGAACAACGCAACGCCGAGCGATATCTCACGGAAGAACCCATAAAAATTATTCGGACGCGTATGTCACAAAACAGCGTCTGAACCAGCATTTCAATCAATCCAACCGACAATTTTGGGCTACATTAATATCAACCCGTGACATAGGTCCCATGGATCTCGGACACGGGATAATCGACCCCAATCCCAACACGAGAAGGTCCCATCATGACCCTCGCGCAGACAGCGCTTGACGCGGTCACCGTCGGACGATGGCAGTTCGGTGTTACCACCGTCTACCACTTCGTCCTCGTGCCGCTGACGATCGGCCTGTCCCTGCTGGTTGCCATCATGCAGACCGCGTGGCACCGCACCGGCAAGGAATACTGGCTGCAAGCAACTCGCTTCTTTGGCAAGCTCCTCCTCATCAACTTCGCGCTCGGTGTCGCCACCGGTATCGTGCAGGAGTTCCAGTTCGGCATGAACTGGTCCGAATATTCCCGCTTCGTCGGCGACATCTTCGGCGCTCCCCTGGCCGTTGAAGCACTCCTCGCCTTCTTCCTCGAGTCCACCTTCCTGGGCCTGTGGATTTTCGGCTGGGGCCGCCTCTCCAAGCGCATGCACCTGCTGACGATCTGGTGCGTCGCCCTGGGCACCATGTTCTCCGCGGCCTGGATCCTCGCGGCCAACGCGTGGATGCAGCACCCCGTGGGCGCCCTCTTCAACCCCGAGACCGGCCGCGCCGAACTTGACGGCGTGAGCGGCTTCATGAAGCTCATCACCTCCGGCGTGTACCTGAGCGAATACTCCCACGTCATCACCTCCGCTTGGCTGGTCGCGGGCTCCTTCGTTGCCGGCATCTCCATCTGGTGGATGGTGCGCACCGCCCGCGAGGGCTCCGACGAGGCCATGGCTCAGTCGCGTAACATCTGGCGTCCGATCGCCCGCTTCGGCCTGACCGCCGTCCTGATCGGCGGCCTCGGAACCGCCGCCTCCGGCCACATCCAGGGCCAGGAGATGGTTGAGGTCCAGCCCATGAAGATGGCTGCCGCCGAAGGCATCTGCGTGGACACCGAGGGCGCGGCCTTCACGATCGCCCAGTTCGGCTCCTGCCCCCTCGGCGATGACGGCGCGCAGCCGACCCAGTTCATCAAGGTTCCCGGCGTCGCTTCCTTCATGTCGCACAACTCCTTCACCGCCACCTCTGAGGGCGTCGCCGACGTCCAGGAGCGCATGGTGGAGCTACTCAACTCCGATGCGAACTTCACCGCCAAGTACGGTGATGCCTCGCAGTACGACTTCCGTCCTCCGCAGATGGTCGCCTTCTGGTCGTTCCGCTTCATGATCGGCCTGGGCATGCTGGCCTTCCTGCTGGCGGCGTGGGGCCTGTGGGCCACCCGCGGCGGGCGCACCTCGTCCAACAAGTGGCTGAGCGTCCTCGCCCTGGTCAACCTCCCCCTGCCGTTCGCGGCCGCTTCCTTCGGCTGGATCTTCACCGAGATGGGTCGTCAGCCGTGGGTTGTCGTCCCGAACCTGCAGGCGCTGTCCGCTGGCTCCGACCTCGGTTCTGTCAACATGATGACCGACATGGGTATCTCCCCCAACGTTCCCGCTGGCCAGGTGCTCACCTCGCTCATCCTGTTCACCCTGCTGTACGGCGTCCTCGGCGTCATGTGGTACATCCTCATGAAGCGCTACGCCGTCGAGGGCATCCACTCGTCCGAGGCCGACAAGGCGCAGGACGAGGCTCCCGCAGACCTGTCCTTCGGCTACTGAGAGGAACACCGATCATGACTCTGTCTATCCTGTGGTTCGTTCTCATCGCCGTTCTGTGGACGGTCTACCTGATCCTCGAGGGCTTCGACTTCGGCGTCGGCATGCTCCTCCCCTTCGTCGCCAAGGGCGACCGTGAGCGCACCCAGGCCGTGCGCACGATCGGCCCCCACTGGGACGGCAACGAGGTGTGGCTGCTCACCGCTGGCGGTGCGACCTTCGCCGCGTTCCCCGAGTGGTACGCGACCATGTTCTCGGGCATGTACCTCGCCCTTTTCCTGATCCTCGTCTGCCTGATCATCCGCGTCATGGCCCTCGAGTGGCGCTCCAAGGTCGCCACCGAGAAGTGGCGTCACGCCTGGGACTGGGCGCACACGATCAGCGCGTGGCTCGTCCCGATCCTGCTGGGCGTCGCTTTCGCGAACTTCGTCCAGGGCATGCACATTGAGGTCATTGACGTGGCCACCGGCACCGTCATTGACCCGACGCTGGTCAACCAGTCGCTCGCGAGCGCGACGCACCAGCTGACCGGCGGTTTCTTCTCGCTGCTCACGCCCTACACCATCCTGGGCGGCCTGGCCATCATGGCCGTGTGCCTGGCTCACGGTGCGCAGTTCCTGGCGCTGAAGACGACGGGCGAGGTCCGCGACCGCGCCAACGCGATTGCCGCCCCCGCGACGATCGCCGCGACCGTCCTGGCAGCCGCCTGGCTCGTGTGGGGACAGTTCGCCTACACGACGAACGTTCTGGCGTGGATCCCGCTCGTGGTCGCCGCGCTCGCAATCATCGTGTCGACGGCTCTGTCGCAGGCGTCGCTGCGTCGTGAGGGCTGGTCCTTCGTGGCCTCCTCCGTCGCGATCGCCGGCGCTGTCGCGTGGGTGTTCGCGTCGATGGCTCCGGCCGTCCAAAAGTCCTCGATCAACCCCGCGTACTCGCTGACGATTGATCAGGCTTCCTCGACCCCGTCGACGCTGACCGTCATGACCATCGTGACCGTCTGCCTGCTGCCGATCGTCCTGGTCTACGTCTTCTGGTCCTACTGGATGTTCCGCGCTCGCGTGGGCACCGAGGACGTTGAGACGCGCACCGGTCTGCTGCTCAAGAAGATCCGCGTGGGCGAAAACTTCTTCGCCGACTGATCCTCGCGTCACGACGCGCCCGGTCCCTCGCCAAGGGGCCGGGCGCGTTTGTTGTCACGCCACGAGGGCGGGGACCTTTGGCCCATGACGAGCCGTTTTAAGGCACAATAGATACGTGCGTCCCTTTGATCCTCGCTTGTTGCGTTATGCCCGCTCGGCGCGGCGCCCCATCGCTGTGACGGCCCTTCTGGGGACGTTGACTGCGCTGTTGGTTCTCGCCCAGGCGCTCCTCATTTCCGCAGCTCTCTCCCCCGTCGTCTCGGGCACTGCGTCCCTCACCGACGTCTGTCCGTTCATTGTGGGAATCGCGGCTGTGTTCGCCTGCCGCGCGCTCATCGTCGCAGCCCGTGAGGCGGTAAGCACTCGCGCGGCCGCCGCTGCGGTCAGGGAGCTGCGCGGACGCGTCATCGACGCAAGCGTCACGCTGGGACCTCGCTGGAGGGCTACCAAAGGCGCGGAGACGACGACGCTGCTGTCGACCGGTCTCGAGGATCTACGCCCCTACTTCGTCTCCTTCCTGCCCCAGCTTATCCTCGTATGCACGGTGACCCCGGCGGCTCTCGGCGTCATTCTTCTCCTCGACTTCTGGTCCGCACTCATCGCCCTCCTCGTCATCCCCCTGATCCCGATTTTCATGATTCTCATCGGGCGCTTTACCCAGGCGGCCTCGGAGGACAAACTCGCGTCGATGAAGCGCCTGACCGCCCAGCTCCTCGACCTCATGTCGGGCCTTCCCACGCTGCGCGGCCTCGGCCGCGAAAAAGCACCACGCACGCACCTGCACGCTCTGGGCGGCGCGAACACGAAGGCCACGATGGCCACGCTGCGCGTCGCATTCCTGTCGGGCGGCGTGCTCGAGTTCTTGACGACCCTGTCGGTGGCCCTCGTCGCCGTCGAGGTCGGTATGCGCCTCGTTTTCGGCAACATTTCGCTGTTCCACGGCCTCGCCGTCATCATGCTCGCGCCCGAGGTTTTCGAACCCCTGCGCCAGGTCGGCGCGCAGTTCCACGCGTCGGCGAACGGTGTGACGGCCTCGAAGGCCGCTTTCGACATCATCGAGGAGGCCGAGACCGTGGCCTTCCCCGGAAACGACGCATGCCCCGACATGGCACGCACCGACATCGTTCTCGACGGTCTCGGCGTGCGTGCGCGCGGCGCGTGGGCTCCAGCTCCGACGAACGGGGTCATCGCGCCCGGCGTCGTGACGGCGCTGTCTGGTCCCTCCGGCGCGGGCAAGTCCACGATTGTCGCGTGCTTGCTGGCCGACATGACACCGGACGCTGGCCGTGTCCTGCTGCGCCCCTCGACCTCGTCCTCCGTCAGCGGCGGCTCAATCCTGTCGGATATAGATCCCGCGACCTGGCGTCGCCAGATCTCGTGGGTGCCTCAAGCTCCCACGCTGGTTCCGGGTACGATCCTGGACAACATGGGCGATCTGCCGCTCGACGACCTGAACGATGCGGCAGTGGCGACCGGCTTCGATGATGTCTTGGCCGCCGCCCCCGACGGGTGGAATACCGTCATCGGCTCCGGCGGCGTCGGCTTGTCCGTTGGTCAGCGTCAGCGCCTAGCCCTCACGCGCGCCCTGGCCGCCCACTCCCAGGTCGTCATCCTTGACGAGCCCACGGCGCACCTCGATGCCGTCAGCGAAGAAACCGTCGTGAGGGCCATCGACGCGATGCGGGATGCGGGACGAACCGTCATCGTCATCGCGCACCGCGCGGCCATGATGGAGGCCGCCGACGCCATCATCGACGTTCGCTCGACCGTTGACGAGGAGGCACGCGCATGAAGCTCTTTTTGACACGCTCCGAATCCGTCGCGCTGCGCCGATGCGTCTCCATGCTCCAGGTCTCGCGCTCAGGATTCGCCCTCTCGTTGCTTCTCGGAGTCACCGCCCTCGGTGCCGCAATCGCTCTCGGCGGCACCGCCGCGTGGCTCATCGCACGCGCCTCCCAGCAGCCCCCGGTGCTCTACCTAACGGTCGCCGCCACCTCGGTCCGCCTCTTTGGTGTCTCGCGCGCCCTCGCACGCTACCTGTCGCGCCTCGCCTCCCACAAGGTGGCGCTGACGGGTATGGACAACCTGCGTAACAACCTCTACGACGAGTTGGCTGCGGCACCCGGAGAGAAGCTCTCGACACTGCGCCGAGGCGATCTCATGACCCGCGCCGGAGTAGACGTCGACGAGGTCGGCAACGTCGTCGTCAAGACTCTCCTGCCCGCTCTCGTCGCGGCGATCGTCGGCGTGGGCACGGTCGGTGTCATCACGATCATCTCGCCGGCAGCCGGCATCATCCTCGCGATCAGCCTTGTCGTCTCGGGCGTCATTGCCCCGGCCCTCATCGCCCGATCAGTGCGCCTGGCCGAGAGCCAGGGAGCCGATGCGCGCACCGACATCGCTGCAACCTCGCTCGCGATCCTCGAGGGCGCCACCGAGTTGTCGATGGCGGGCACGCTTGAGCGCGCACGCCACTCTCTCAGCGAGTCCGAGGCTGCCCTGAGCGCCGCTCTGGGCCGCTCGGCCCGCCTGTCCGCGTTCGCGCGCGGCCTCGACGTGTGCGCGATGGGCGTCGCCGTGATCGGCGCGCTCCTCATCGGGATCCCGCAGACAACCTCGGGGGCCCTCGCGCAGGTCCTCCTGGCCGTCATCGTGCTCGTCCCTCTGTCTTCCTTCGAGGGAGTCGCCGAACTGACGCCCGCCGCCGCGCAGCTCGTGCGCAGCGCCCAGGCCGCGACGCACATCTGCTCACTCCTGGACGAGGAAGAACCGGCACAGCCCCACGATATTCCGGAAAGCCCCACCGTCATCGAGGCACGCGATCTCGCCATCGGATGGCCGGGCGGACCAACGCTCGCAACGGGTATTTCGCTGACGCTGCGACCCGGATCGTCCCTCGCGATCGTCGGCCCCTCAGGCATCGGCAAGACGACGCTTCTGGCAACCCTCACGGGGATCATCCCGCCCAAGTCGGGCAGTGCCCTGATCAACGGCGTTCCCGCGTGGGGAGCCGATCGCGACCAGCTCACCTCACGCATCACGATGACAGCAGAGGACGCTCACGTCTTCGCCACCACCATCTACGAAAACCTGCGGGTCGCACGCGCATCCCTCACCCGGGACGAGGCCTCGGAGCTCCTGTCTCGAGCCGGCCTCGCGCAGTGGGTCCAGTCCCTGCCCGACGGCCTCGACACCGTGATCGGCTCCGGAGGCACGACCGTGTCCGGCGGCGAGCGTCGCCGCCTTCTCATGGCCAGGGCTCTCGCCGCGCCCGCTCCGATCATGGCTCTCGACGAGGCCTCCGAACACCTTGATGCGGCGACGGCCGACCGCCTCATGGAAACGCTCCTGACGCGCTCACCCGACCGGGCAACCCTGGTGGTCACCCACCGCTTGAGCGCCCTGGACCAGGCCGACCACGTCATCGTATTGGCAGCTCCCGATCCCGGCCAGTGCGCGACGATCGCCGCGCGCGGCACACACGAAGAGGTCCTACAGGCCCTTCCCACCTACCGATGGGCCCTCGACCAGGAGGAACAATGAGCACCGACTCCACAGACTTCACGCTGCTGAAAGCGGCCCTGGACCTCACCAGCTCCCTGGACCTGAAGGCCGGCCTGCAAAACTTCGTGGACCAGGCCTGCGCCCTCACGTCCTCTCCGCACGCCACGCTTTCGGTCCTGGACACATGGGGGGCCACCACCCTGCAACTCGAGTTCCACGAGTCCGTTCCAATCCCTGAGGTCCCCGAACCTCTCATGACGGCGATTCCCGCGAGCGAGCCTCTCCTCGTCAACTCGCCGTCGGACGCAGCCGACCTCGATCTGCCGGAAACCACTCCCCCGTTCCTGGGCGTCTCTATCCTCGTGCACGAGCAGGTCTACGGACGCCTCTACCTGTGCGGAAAGGCGGGCGGGTATTCATCCGCCGATGCCGCTGTCCTCAGCGCGCTCGCGCCCGCCGCCGACATCGCCGTCAAAAACGCGCACCTGTACGCGGCCTCGAAGCGCACCGAACGGTGGATCAGCGCCTCGCAGTCGCTCACGACCACCATGCTGGAGGGCACCGACGAGGAGGAGGCACTCGAGCTCATTGCCAAGACCGTGCGCGAAGTGTCCCACGCGGACACCGCCATCATCGTCCTTCAGTCCGTGGGCGACACCTGGGCAGCCGAAATCGTCGACGGCAAGAATGCCTCCAGCCTGCTGGGCTTGACTTTCCCGCCCGAAGGCCGCGCGATGAGCGTGTTGCACGAGGGCACCGGCATGATCGTCGACTCGATGTCGCGCGCGCAGACGATGCGTGTCCCTCAGCTAGCGGCCTTCGGATCTGCCCTCTACGCTCCCCTGCGTTCACGTGGCGTGTCCTCCGGTGTCCTCATTCTGCTCCGTCAGATTGGCGCACCCGAGTTCGACAGCTCCGAGCTCTCGCTCGCTGAATCCCTCGCCTCCCAGGCCACGCTCGCGCTCGAGCTCGCTTCCGCTCGCCACGCGCAGGACGTGGCCGCGCTGCTGGACGAGCGCGACCGTATCGGGCGCGACCTCCACGACTTTGCCATCCAGCAGCTGTTTGCGACCGGCATGGCACTGGACGCGGCCAAGCAGAAGGTCGCTTCGGGCCAGACGGACCCGGCTGCCCTCGAGTCCCTCATCGATTCCTCGCTCGCTTCAATCGACGAGGCCGTGCGTCAGATCCGCACGATCGTGCACAACCTGCGCGAACGCGACAAGGCCGTCGGCCTGGTGGAGAGAATCCGCCGCGAATCGTCGCTCACGCGTTCCGCCCTGGGCTTCGCCCCTTCGCTGCTCATCACACTCGACGGCAGCGCCATCAACTCGGACCTGGACAACGAGCTCGTCGTCATCGACGAGTTCGACGGTCGCGTCGACCCGGACCTGTCCGACGACGTCGTCGCGATCGTGCGCGAAGGCCTGTCGAATATCGCCCGCCACGCACACGCGACCGCGGCGGCCGTGTGCGTCGATGTGTCGGGGCGGGGAAAGTCGGGGCGAGTGCGCATCACGATCACCGACGACGGACGAGGCATCGATCCGTCCCGCACCCGAAACTCCGGCTTGGCAAACATGGCGGAGCGTGCACGACGCCACCGAGGCTCCTTCGATGCCGGTAGCGCCGAAGGAGGGGTGGGCACCCAGATCCGGTGGATCGCTCCGCTTGAGGGCTAACCAGACGCACGCGCAACACGACGGTGGGGGTGGACGTTCCGATTGGAACTCCACCCCCACCGCGCGGACGGGAGTCGCTATCTCCCGGCTCTCAGCTGAGCATCAGCCCAGCCAGCGTCCGTCACTCCCGAACGTGTACCAGCGCCAGCGGATCCAGTGGCCGCCCGTGTACATGTCGCCTCCGGTCCCGAAGTAGTACCAGACGCCATCGATGAGTTGCCAGCCGGTGACCATCTGGCCCGAGGCTCCGAAGTAGTACCAGGTGCTTCCCAGCGGAACCCATCCGATCATCATGGCACCGCTGTCGCTCATCAGGTACCAGTGCGAGCCCATCTGAAGCCAGCCGGTGTGCATCGCGCCGGAGGGATCCAGGTAGTACCACGCGCCGCTCGTGTAGAGCCAACCGGTGGTCATGACGCCGCTGGAGGCGAAGAAGAACCACTTGTCTCCCACCATCTGCCAGCCGGTGACCATCGCGCCGGTCTCGGGCGTCAGGTAGAACCAGGAACCTCCGAGGTTGACCCATCCGGTCACCTGCGCTCCAGCGCTGTTGTGGTAGCGCCACGCGCCATCCCAGTAGACCCAGCCGGTCAACATGTAGCCGTTCTGGTCGAAGCGGTACACATTGCCACCAAGCGTCAGGGTCTCATTCTTGGCGTAGCCACCGGAGCTGATCTTCCACCACCAGCCGGCTCCGTCGTTCATCCAGGTGCCCACCGTGTGATCGGGAGCGGGTGCGGGATCCGGGCTCGGCTCGGGCTCCGGTGCCGGTTCCTCAGCCAGGGCGAGGGTCACGAGACCCGATTCAGCGACCCCGGCCTCGTTCATGGCCATGACACGGATGACCGAGCCGTTGTTCTCTCCGTCGATCGTGAGGGTCAGCTCGGGGCCGTTCTCCTCTTCGACGATGGCCCACGAGTCGGAGCCCTCGCGCTTGATCTGCCAGAACAGGGTCGGAGCGGGCTTTCCGCTCGCCTCAGCCTTGATCGTGACCTGCGTGCCTTCCTTCGCCGTCACGGTGCGGAAGGCGCCATCGCCGGAGATCTGCGCGTCTTCGGCGGGATTGGCCATCACGGTCAGCGGCTTGATGACCGGGGGTTCTTGCTCATCGGGATCCGGGGTCGGTGCGGTGGCCTCGAAGGCCTCGACCTCCGCGAGCGCAAACTCGCCGAACTCGGTGGGCTGAATGACGCGGATGAAGCGCGCGTCGAAGCCCTCGAAGTCGACTGCGCTCGGGCGGCCTCCGACTCCATCTACCTTGATCGCGTGGACGCCGTCCACCGCGCCGGCGGTGGCCGGGTTGAAGTTGCCGGACAGGCGCGTCGTGGAGGCGACGACCCAGAAGTCGTGCAGACGCTGGTCGCAGGAGATTCCCTGGCAGTTGTCGGAGGAGGAGCGGTTCCAGACGTTGACGACGCCGAGGGGGTGGGTCTCGCCGAGGTCGACCTCCCACCAGGGGTTCGCCTGCTTGCCCGTGTGGGCAACCGATCCGTTGTCCCACACGCCGTCCGTGTTGCCGTCGACGGCGCGTGAGGCGGTGCCTCCCCAGCCGACGGAGGACATGGAGGCCGTCTTGTTGAGGGCCAGGTTGTCGCTGCCCTTGGTGACGGTCAGGGTCGCGCGCGCCGAGGTGGTGGAGCCGTTGGCATTCGTGGCGACGGCGTAGAACTGTGCGCCGTCATCCTCGAGCGTCGTCGTCAGGGTGTACATGGAGCTCGTTGCGTCCGGAATCGCCGCTCCTTCGGTCGATCCCTTGGGGACGCGGTACCACTGGATGGTGGCGGCCGGGCGTCCCGATGTGACGACGGTGAAGGTGGCGCTCTCTCCCGCCTTCACGGAGACCGACGCGGGGTCCGTGGCGATGACGGGAGGCTGGGTGGCCGCGTTTTCGCCGTAGACGTGCAGGGTCGCGCTCACGGAACCCAGGCGAATCGGATCCGCGTAGTAGGCGGGATGTGCCAGCTCGAGGCGCAGAGGTGTCACCTGGCCGGGCTCAAGGATGAGGCCCTCGCCGACTTCTCCGGCCTCGATCTGGGCGCCGGTCACCTCGACGGAGGTGGTCCCGAGGGTGATCTTGTAGGTCGTGGAGGCGTCGAAGTTGCCGGAGAACTTCAGGGTCAGGTCGGTGATGGCCTTGTCCGTCTTATTCACGAGGTAGGCGTCGTAGGCCTGTGCGCCGGAGTAGCGCAGTGCGGAGGCGCGTCCGAAGAACTGCTCCGAGGAGATTGTCGCGCCGTCGACGGCGGTGACCGTCTGCGTGGGCACGTAGGTGGGGGCGGCGTCGAAGGTGACCTTGACGACGGGGCGCAGGTTCGGCTCCGGGTTCTCACCCGACATCGTCACCGTGAGGGTGGTGCCGTCCTGGGTGAAGTCGAGGGAGCGGTCGGTGCCGTCCACGGTGACGGCGCTCACGTGGCCACCGACGCTGGGAAGCGTCAGCGTCTTCGCGGGGCTCCACAGTTCGGGGAAGAAGTACAGGTCGTTGCCCTTGGTCATGACCTTGCCCCAGTTGGGGGCGGGGTACCACGTCGGTCGGGCTCCCGTGATGGCGTCGGGATGACGCTGCATCCACTGCCCGACCTCGGTGACGACGCCGATGTCGAAGGCGTCGATCGTGCCGTCACCCTTGGGGCCGATGTTGTAGGCGAACTGGCCACCCGAGGCGACCGTGCCGATCAGGTTGTTGATCAGCTCGCGTTCCTTGTAGCTCTTCGCGCTCTCGTCGCGGTTTGCCCACGAGCAGTATCCCCAGCAGGACGGGTAGATCGAGCGAATCGACTCCCAGGGACCCATGTGGAAGTCCGTGGTCACCGAGTTGTCACCACCGACCTCGAAGTCGCCGGCCTTGTTCCACACGCGGGAGTTGACCATCGTCTCGGGCTGGAGCTCGTGGACCCACTGGGCCATGCGCTGAGACTGTTCGGCGGTGGGGCCACCCATGTCGAACCACAGCTCGGCGATCGGGCCGTAGTTGGTAAGCAGCTCGGTGAGCTGGGGCTTGATGACGGTCGTCATCAGGTCCTCATCGATGGGGTTGACGTTGCCGTAGGGCTCGGGGATCTGCTTGGTCCAGTCGATGATCGAGAAGTAGAAGGCAAGCTTGACGCCGAGCTTGTTGCACTCGGTGGACAGTTCCTTCATCGGGTCTTTGCCGTAGTTGGACTGCTTGACGATGTTGTAGTCGGTCGTCTTCGTGTCCCACATCGCGAAGCCGTCGTGGTGCTTCGACGTGATCATCAGGTACTTCATACCCGAGTCGTGGACTGTCTTGCAGATGGCGGAGGCGTCGAAGTTGGAGGCGAGGTCCTTGGCCTTGAGCAGGTAGTCGTCAGTGGGGATGTTCTCCCAGGCCTTGATCTGCTCGGGGTATCCCATGCCCTGGCGGTGGCCGTTGTAGTAGCCGCCGTAGACGGAGTAGACGCCGAAGTGCATGAACATGCCGTACTGGAGTTCTTGCCACTTGGCGATCTTTGGGGTGGAGCTCAGTGGTACCGCTGCGGGGACGCCGGTAGGCGCTGGTGCTGCGTCGGCAAAACTCGGGGCGCTCATGGGTGCGAGCACCAGTGCCGTAGCGACCGCGCAACCGGCAAGCATTCGCTTGAGGTTCACGGGGTGTCCTTTCAAGGGGTAATGGTGGACGTCGATGTCCGTCCTCAACGGTGAGGATGAGGCGAACGTTACCCCACAGGGCTTTTCCATAAACCAGTTTGATAGTAGCTTTCTCACAAATCGGGGGTTCCCCTGATTAGCAGACAACTTAACCTACGGGATAAAAAGCTGACGGGCCCCCACACAAGTCGAGCGGGCCGGATAGTTCCGACCCGCTCGCGTTCGTCTCGTCTCTTCCGGGACGAGGCAGTGGCTCAGTTACGCCAGGACGCCGCCCTCTGCCCGGCCACCCACGCGGCCACCTGCGTGCGGCGCTGCAGGCCCATCTTCGACAGGAGGGAGGTGATGTGGTTCTTCACGGTCTTTTCCGCAACGCCCAGCTTCTCGCCGATTTCACGGTTCGACAGGCCATCGCCGATCAGGTCCAGGACCTTGCGCTCCGACGGCGTCAGGTCGGCGGTCGGATCCTCGTGATCGACGCGGCGACGCGTCAGGGTGCGCTCGTCGAGCAGCACGCGACCGTCGGCGACCGCCTTGATCACGTCGGTGATTTCCGCGCCGCGCACGGTCTTGAGGATGTACGCACGGGCACCCGCTTCGAGGGACTCAGCCAGGGCCTCGTCGTCATCGAAGGAGGTGAGCACGACGGGGAGGATCTGCGGGTGGGAGGAACGCAGTCGATTCATGATGTCGATGCCGGTGCCGTCGGGCAGCTGCAAGTCCACCAGGATCACGTCGGGACGCACCAGGTCGGCGCGGCGCACGGCATCAGCAACAGAGCCGGCCTCGGCGACAACCTCGAGGGCGTCGTCGCGGTCGACGATCTCGGCAATGCCACGTCGAACGATCTCGTGGTCGTCAATGATCATGACGCGCGTACGCGCGGACGTATTTTCACTCACGTGTTGATTCTAACCGTCGGGAGGGCAAACGCCCTCGTGTACTGACTACTTCTCGGGAGACAGGCGGCTCATCGCATCCTGCGCGGCCGCGTTCTCCGCGTGCTTCTTCGACGAGGCCTGCCCCGAACCAATCGGATCGGGGTGCCCGGAGACGAAAGCGTGGGCGGTGAACACGCGCTGGTGGTCCGGCCCCTCCCCCTCAACCTCGTAGGAGACCTCGCCCAGGCCCTCCGCCTGCGAGTATTCGATGAGGATCGTCTTCCAGTCCTGGTGCTGTCCGCGCGAGGGGGCGTCCACGAGGAGGAAGCTCAGGCGCGCGAGGATGACCCGGCGCGCCTCTTCCAGGCCGCTGGTCAGATAAGTCGCGCCGATGAGAGCCTCGAAGGTGTCGGACAGGATCGAATCCTTGTCGCGTCCCCCGTGCATCGACTCACCCTTGCCCAGGAACACGAAGTCACCCAGGCCGATCCGGCGGGCGGCGGCAGCCAGGGGCTGCTGGGAGACGGTCGCTGCACGCATGCGCGACAGGTCCGACTCGGCCACGTCCGGGTACTGCTCGTAGAGCTTCTGAGCGATGATGATGGACAGAACCGAGTCCCCCAGGAACTCGAGGCGCTCGTTGTTCGCGATGCCCCCGGCCTCGTTCGCGTAGGACCGATGCACGAGCGCCAGCTGCAGGAGCGGGGCGTCGATGCGGGTGCCCCACCCCTCCACCAGCGCCTCCGTGTCGGTGCGCGGAGGAACGGGCAGATGCTTGGAACGACTCATCAGGATCGCCCCGGCTCAGCGTCGTCGCCCAGCAGTGAGGCCAGGGAGGCCAAGCGCGGGTCGACGACAAAGTGCTCGTGATCGGAGGGCAGATCCGCCCACTTCTCGCCGCAGACGTCGCACAGGCCCGCGCAGTCCTCGCTGCACAGCGGGCGCGGATCCACGAGGGGAATGATCGCATCGCGCAGCTGCGTCTCGATGTTGACCGTGTCGCGCTCGCCGATGACGAACAGGTCCTCGACCTCCTCGTCCTCGTCGTCCGTGGGAGTCAGGGCGGGGGCGCCGGGTTCGAAGTAGACCTCCGCGCTGGAGACGTCGTGGTGGTCGCGCACCTCGTCGAGGCAGCGCACGCACTCCCCGACGAGATCCACGGAGGTGGCGAGCTGCACGAGCACGCCGTCCTCGACGCTGGTGAAGTCCGCCGACACATCCAGGGGGACGCCGGGGACGGCCGACATGGAGGGGGTGCCCAGGTCGTCGGGGGTCACCCACACGAGGTCCTGGTGCAGCGTCGAACCCAGGGCGCGCGGCAGGCGCGCCAGGGACAGGGTCAGGGAATTGTCAGTCATTGGTCAGATCCACATCGGTGACGTTGACGCCGCGGCGTTCCGCGATCGTGCGACGTCCTGCGTCGGTGCGACGCGCAAGGTCGGAGATGAGGTGGGCAAGCTCGTCCAGCGAGGAGGCCACGTAGTCGTCGGCACCCTCACGCAGGGAGGCTGCCGAGCGCTTGGCCTCGGAAACGATCTCGCGGGCGCGATCCTCGGCCATGCGCACGATATTCTCGGTGGAGACGATGCGGGCGGCCTGGGCGTTCGCGTCGGCGATCGTGGCCTCGGCATCCGAGCGTGCCTGCGAGACGAGCGCGGTGGCCTCGTCGTTTGCGCGAGAGCGCGTGCGCTCGGCTTCTTCCTCAGCGTCTGCCAGTATCTGCGCGGCGCGCTCGTTGGCCTGGTCGAGGGTCGAGGAGGCGCGCGAGTTCGCTTCGGCGATGCGCGTCTCGGCGGCAGAATCGGCGCGCCCCAGGACGGCGTCCGCGTCGGCGACGACGGCATCGGCGGCCACGAGGTCCTCAGGCAGAGCCTCGCGGGCCTGGTCGAGCAGGTCGAGGATCTCGGCCTTGTTCACCATGATTGAAGCCGACAGGGGAACCGTGCGCGAGGACTCCACGAGGTCCTCGATCTGGTCGAGGGCGGCGATCACGGTGGAGGGACCGTAGACGGTTTCCTCGTTCCACTCGTCCTGAGTCTGGTTGTCGGTCGTGTCAGCCATGGCTGCCTCCTGCGTTCCACCGGGCATTATTCAGCTTCTATTGTCGGTTAAAAATCGCTCAATCGCTGGAGGGACATACCGAGAAATATCCTTTTTCAGACCCGCTAGTTCACGCACGGCGCTCGAGGAGACGTGTGCGAGGTCCGGACGGGTCGGAATCCACCAGGTGTCGACGCCCCCGATCTCACGGTTGAAGACCGCCTGGGGGGCCTCGTAGTCCACGTCGATCGAGGAGCGTACGCCCTTGACGATGAGATCGGCCCCCAGGCGCGAGGTCTCGTCCATCGTCGCCCCTTGCAGCAGGACGACCTCAACACCGCCCAGGTGTGCCGTAGCTTCCCGGATGAGCGCGACGCGCTCTTCGGGGGCGATGAGGCCGCGCTTGGCGGGGTTGACTCCGACGCCGATGATGAGGTGATCGGCGATGGCGCAGACGCGCTCGGCGACGTCGAGGTGCCCGTACGTGAAGGGGTCAAAAGAACCGGGGAACAGCGCAATCATCGTTCTTCCTCCTGCGCGTGCGACGAGGCCGGGGCATCGGCGAGAGCCCGCGCAAGGTCGCCGGTTTCGTCCTTGGGCAGGGGCGGACCGGCGAAGTACGCGACGGTTTCACCCCACGTGCGCTGGTCCTCAAGGACGAGGAAGCCCGGCCACGTGGGGGCGGGCGCGCGCGTGGACCGTTCGACGACGACGAGGGCGTCGGGGCCGATCCACGGGCCCAGGCAAGACAGCACCGTCGTCATGTCGTCTTCGGCGATGTCGTAGGGAGGGTCGATGAACACCAGGTCGATGTCTCCCGCGAGCTCTTCCCCGCTGCGCGCACTCAGGAAGGTGCGCGCGTCGGCGGTGACGACGCGGGCGGGCAGCCCCGTCGAGCGAACGTTCGCGGAGGCAACGCGGGCCGCGGCCGACGCCTTTTCGACGAGGGTGGCGTGGGTGCCTCCGCGCGACAGAGCTTCGAGGCCAAGGGCACCCGTTCCGGCGTAGAGGTCGAGGACGGTCGCGCCGTCCAGCACGTTCATGTGGTCCAGGCACGAAAAGAGGGCCTCGCGGACCCGCTCGGAGGTGGGACGAGTGCCGGACTTGGGCACGGCGAGGGCACACCCCTTGGCGCTGCCTGCGACGATTCTGGTCATACCCCTACCCTACCGGGCACACCTCAGGAGCGTTGCATCCACTCGATCTGCCCGTCCGATGCGGCGCGCAGCGCCCGGGCGAGGTCCGGGTGGCGCTCCAGCATCGGATCCTGTTCCAGGAGGGTCTCGGCTTCGCCTTTTGCGCGGCGGATGAGCGCCTCGTCGCGGCGCACCGAGAGGAAGCGCAGGTGGGTGGCCGTACCCGACTGGCCAGCTCCAAGCACGTCGCCTTCCTTGCGCAGGCACAGGTCAGCCTCGGCGAGCTCGAAACCGTCGGTAGTATCCGCGAAGGCCTGCAGGCGCGCTCTGCCCGAGTCTGTGAGTTCGTGTCGATGCATAGCGATGCACAGCGAGGGCAGGGAGGACCGTCCGACGCGTCCGCGCAGCTGATGGAGCTGGGCGAGACCGAATTGCTGGGCGTCGAGGATGACCATGAGGGTCGCCTCCGACACGTCGACGCCGACCTCGATGACGGTTGTGGCGACGAGGAGGGGCGCACGTCCGGCTGAGAAATCCTCCATGATCTGCGCCTTGACGGGCGAGGGTGTGCGTCCCGTCAGCTCGTGGATGGCGATGCCGGACAGGGCCGGGTGGGAGCGCAGGTAGGCGGCGACCTCCTCAACGGAGGCGAGGGGGCGCGCGCCCTCCTCCTCGGCGTCGGCGACATCGTCGGAGGCATCGATGCGCGGGCACACGACGTAGACGCGATGCCCCTGCGCGATCTCTTCCGCGGCCCGCGCCCACGTGCGCTCCACCCACGCGACGTTGGCGCTGTCGGCGAGGTAGGTAGCCACGGGGGTGCGCCCCGAGGGCATGCCGCTCATGCGCGTGTCGTCGAGGTCTCCAAAGACGGTCATGGCGATCGTTCGCGGAATCGGTGTCGCGGTCATGACGAGCTCGTGAACCGCGCGCCCATCCTCGCGTGCCCCGCGCAGCGCGGCTCGCTGCTCGACGCCGAAGCGGTGCTGCTCGTCGATGACGACGAGGGCCAGGTCCGCGAAACGCACGCTCTCCTGAAAAAGAGCGTGGGTCCCCACGACGATGAGCGGCTGCACTGCGTTCATCGCGCTGTGAATCTCGCGGCGGGCGGCGGGCGTCGTCGAACCCGTCAGCAGGCGAACGTCCGGGGCGTCCATCCCCAGGGGCTCCAGGAGCGCTCGCAGCGAAGCGGCCTGCTGCTCTGCCAGGACCTCGGTCGGCGCGACGAACGCCCCCTGGTGACCGGCGGCAACCACCTGAAGCAGTGCGCTGAGCGCGACGACGGTCTTACCCGATCCCACGTCTCCTTGGAGGAGCCGCTGCATCGGCACCTCGCCGGCCAGGTCGGCCCCGATCTGAACGACCGCCTCACGCTGGGAGTCCGTGAGTTCAAAAGGCAACGACGAGCGGAAACGCTCGCACAGCGGCGCCTCGATCGGAGAGGCCAGCGCCGCCACGGCCCGCGCGCCCCGGCGCTGCGCGGCCAGCCCCACCTGGAGGACGAAAGCTTCGGTGAAGGCCAGGGCCTTGCGCGCCTGCTGGTAGTCCTCGTCCGTCTCGGGCTGATGCAGGGCGCGCAGGCACGACGCGTGGGAGGCGAAGCCAGCGCGCTCGCGCACGTCGGCGGGCACCGGGTCGGGCACGTCGGCGTCATCCAGGTGGTCCAGCACCATGCCGACTGCCCGGGCAATCGCCCACGAGGCCAGCGATCCGGTCACTGGGTAGATCGGGATGGGACGCGAGGCAATGCGCTCGATGTCCTCCCCATCCACGCCCTCGAAGGAGGGATGGGTGAGCTGCAGCTTGCCGCGGTAGGCCCCGACCTTGCCCGCGAAGAGGAAGGACTGCCCCGGCGTGAGGAGACGTTCGATGGGGGCGAGCTTGTACTGGTTCTTAGCGAAAAAGGTCGCCGACAGGAACTGAACTCCATCGGTGAGGGTAACTTCCAAGCGCACGCCCGAGCCGGATCGGTTGGCCACGAGGTGTGCGCCAGCGACCTCGGCGAGGATCGTCACGTCCTCGCCTTCTCGCAGGGAGGACAGCGGCGTGAGGCGACCCCAGTGGTAGTAGCGGCGCGGCGCGACCATCAGCAGGTCGCCGACCGTCGCCACACCCGCCCCTTCGAGAGCCTTCGCCGTCTTTTTCGGCAGGCGCAGCGACAGGGGGACGTCGAGTGCGCTCACGAGGCGCACCCCGCGACCAGGCTCGGCCCACTCTGCCCACCGTCCCAGGTCTCCAGGTCGATCGTCGACGACGCGTCGCGCGTGGAGAGCAGCTGGCGAACGGTGGCCACGGTGTAGGGGCCGTCATCGTCGCGCGAAATGAGGAGGCGCCAGGCATCGCTACCACCCCGCGAGGCCTCGGCCAGCGCCTCGGCGATGCCCTCCGGGTCGCCGCCCGGGGGCAGCGGGGCGCTCGCGCACGAGGACAGGGCATCGTGCGCGCCGTCGCGCAGCATGCGCGCCAGCGTCGGAGCGGCTTCGAGGCCGCCCGGCTGGGGTACGAACAACGGGGCGCAGGCGCGCGCGACCGCGAGGACGTCCAGGTCATCGCGGCTACCCGCGCGCAGAATCGCGGGAACACCCGGGGCGGGGGATGGTAGCACCGAGGCCACGGTACCGACCAGGGAGGCGCTGGCCTCGTCGCACGTGGCCACGAGGGTCACACCCGTACGCGAGGTGGCCGCCGACACGATGCCCGCGGCGTCCCCAGAGCTCAGGTCCAAGAACACGACCGCTCCCGCGCGCGCGAGGTCTTCGACGAGGCCGGGGGCTCGCGTGCAGGCGATGACGCGGGCGCGCTCGACGCGGCGCATCGGGCGGCGCTGCAGCAGGCGCACGCCGCGGTGGCTCAGCCCCTCGTCGGCCAGCTCGTCGATGCCGATCTGCGCGTCCGGGCGGGCGTCGCAGACCTGGAAGCGGATGACCTGCCCCGAGGTGGGGTGTGCGGCCAGAGGAGCCGAGGTGTCCACGTGAAGCCTCCACTCCCCCATGCCAAAGAGATCAACCCTGCCCACGTAGGACAGGCGCGCCCCCAGGCCACCGAGGCGCGCGAGCAACGCATCCAGGTCTTCCAGCGTTCCCTCCACGATGATGTCGACCGTGAAGTCGCGGCCGGGCGGAGGGGAGGCGGCCTCGGGCGCACGCGAATGACGCTCCGCGAGATCGGCCAGCATCGCAGTAAACGACTGAAGGATTCCGGCGTCGCCCCGCATCGAGGCATCGATGCAGGCCAGGACCAGGGCGATGAAGGCACCACCGGGGTCGATACGTCCCGTCGCCTCGTTCGTCGCTTCGACGAGGCCAATCTGCGCCTGGGAAGAAAAACGTGAGAAAACGTCTTCGACCTCCGGGAGCGTCGCCCCCAGGTCCTCAAGTTCGCGCACCGCCCCGCCGAGCATTTCCACGAGGGCATCGGACCATTCAATGGAGGAGGCCACGGGAGTCAAGGATGCGGCGAGCATGCGCCGCAGCGCGAGCGGCGTGACATGGGGCTCATCACCGAGAGCACCGGCCCACGCCTCGAAGATAGCTCCGAGGGCCATGCCGCTATGGCCAAGGCCGCGGCGGATAATCGTCTCCACGGCAGCTTCGAGCGCGTCGCGCAGCTGAGCGCGCGGGTCCAGGGAATCCATCGCGGCCTCGAGTGCAGCCATCGTCGCTGCACCATTCGAGCCCGTGTCGCAGTCCGCCCCGTCCCATCCGTCCAGGTCATCGAGGAAGGGCGCGAGCCTGGCGGCCTCCTCAGCCCCGGCGTGACACGCCTCGATGATGACAGAAGCATTCAGTTCCATGACTCCCCTTTCAGCCACCTCCCATTGTCCCTGCGCGGCTCGGTGTGTGCGACCTGACACGACCCAGATCGGCTGCGACTTGTTGAAAGCATGGTTCGTCCGCTATTCTGTCATGGTTGCCTTCGGTTCAAGCGCCGGAGGATGCGTTCTCCGCAAGCGCGGAGACAAAGACTGAACTGGAAGACATACCGAGGAGAACATCGTGGCTGCCGTTTGTGACGTGTGCGGTAAGGGACCCGGCTTCGGCAAGAGCGTGTCGCACTCGCACGTTCGCACCAACCGCCGGTGGAATCCGAACATCCAGCGCGTTCGCGCCCTGGTCAATGGGACGCCCAAGCGCCTGAACGTGTGCACCAAGTGCCTGAAGTCCGACAAGGTCGCCCGCGCGATCTGACGGACACAACCGACGCCCATCGGGCGAAGGAACAACGCCCGCGACTGTCGTCGCGGGCGTTCATTATTCCTCTGTCGCTCTCCAAGGAAACCTCTCGTGTCGACAAGAGGCACGCCCCTCCCGCCGTCCTCATCTCGAGAATTAACTGGGTGAAAGGACAAAAGGTTCCCACTGGGCAGGCTATCCACAAATGTCGCATGCGATTCCCCTGATACGGTGTCGCACCACGCATCCATATCGTCGGAATTGCAATGTTTGTAGGCACTGTTGAAAGTTCACTCAATCGAATTGAATGCGAAATTGCTCCGAGGATGTGCGCTCGCCGCACACGCGGGCCCGCTCATGCGCGCCTGGGCCCGATGATTCGCGCGTGGGCAGCGCCGCCCACGCGTATATCGAGAGGGTGACGTGCGTATCAAGGGGGTTACCGCGCACATTCAGCGGTTCGCGCGCGAGCAACACGCGCGGCCAGGCGCCGTTGTGCCCACATCGCAGACCACCTCGCCCGAAACACCCCATTGTTGGCGTTTGTCGCCGAGGTGGTCTGCACTTTGGGCACCACGCCGCCTCGAACCGTGACCTCACCACTCCGAACCGCGACCTCGCAGCCAGCAAACGGGGGAATTGCGCTGTGAGAGGTGCACGGTTGAGCTTGGCCCACGTCGAGGGAGCCACCAAACGGGGGGGGAATTGCACCAATAGAGCCACGACACGCCGGCAGGATGCTTCTAATGGTGCAAAACCCCCATTGTCGGCCCGACATACACCCAGGCGCGGAGGGCGGAGGGTCGGAGAGCACGGGCGCACTTCGAGACACGGGCCTAGCCACAGCACCCGCGGGCGGCGACCCGACAACCCCCAGACAAATTTCGCACGTAATTTCCCCTCGGTCACTTTTCGAGATCGCCCGAAAACATTGCAATTCCAACGATGTTGATTCAACATTTGAACTAATCGCATGGGAATTACGTGCGACATTGATGGGCGGGGGCAGGGCCTGACCGAACTTTGAGACGACACGCCGACGACACGCCGAAGCAAGGCTCCTAATGCTGCAAAACCCCCACCATTACCCCTGGCGTCACGCTCCCTCACTGGCGTCGCGCTGCCTCACCAGTGCAGGGCAGCCCGGCGGGGCACCGATAAACGCCTGTCGTGCGTCGCCAACGGGGCCTTGCTGCACAGGCGCGGGTAGGGCGGGTGCCGATAAACGCCGGTAGGGCGTCGCCGACAGAACCGGGCAGGGGAACGGGCGACCAACTCCACGACAACGCTTGTTGCCGATGAGGCGAAATACCCGATCAGATTGAATCCTTCCGATAGGGTTGATCCAGTCTGAGGCGCTGCGGCGCGGGCGTCCAAGCGCAGGCATCCTCCCACGACGATGCCTAGGACTAACTCCCAACCAACATGTTCTGTCCTACAGCCCGGCAATCACTCCGGTCAACACCCGGGAACACTTGTGCTTTCGATGCTCACGTCGAATGTCGGTTTGCCGTCGGCGTCAAGGATGAGCG
>ERZ772917.600-NODE-600-length-24557-cov-5.249735_pt1 | contig 24557 bp, 18 predicted proteins | sample MGYA00511187_ERZ772917 | MGnify/ENA primary metagenome ERZ772917 (study PRJEB29015, sample SAMEA2737925) | human oral metagenome | biome: human oral; feature: human-associated habitat; material: dental | place: China | collected 2012 ...
TCTCCTGCTTGCGGAAGCCGATCCAGCTGAACATGCCCTTCGTGTAGCGTTGCGATTCGCGCAGGCGGCGCAGGGCGCGGATGCAGACGGCGTCTAAGAGGCGGAAGTCGCCCGTGTCAGGTTGCAGAGGGACACGCGTAGTGCGGCGGAGCAGGGCGTAGAAGGCGGCGGTGAGCCGTCGGCGGAGGTAGGACTCTCGGCCGCGTGTGCGTCGGCGGGCGTAGACGTCGTCGCAACCTTGCTCCCAAAGGCGGAGCATGTCGGGGATCAGCTCGGGCGGGTGTTGCAGGTCGGCATCCATGATCACCATGCAGTCGCCGGTGACATAGTCGAAACCGGCCAACATGGCAGCCTCTTTGCCATAGTTGCGGGAGAGGTCGATGTAGTTGATCCGTGGATCTTCCTCGCGTAGTCGGGTCAGGAGGGCCAACGTGTGGTCGCGGCTGCCATCGTTGACGAAGAGCACCTCCCACGCGTAGGCGGGGTGTGCGTTCATCACGTCGGCTAAGCGGCGATAGAGTAGGGGGAGGGATTCTTCTTCGTTGTAGGCGGGAATAAGGATCGAGACGCGTTTCATGACGGTGGATGCGGTCATAGCCTGGAAGACTTCAGGGCGGTGCGGACAAGGATGAAGTTGATTGGCACGGTGATGGCGTAGACCGGCAGCGGCGCCCAGTTTTTGGGTACGCCGAGATAGATAAAGAGGTTGAGGAAGCCCACCTGCAGCAGGTAGTTGACGATGTGGCTGATGGTGAAGCCTACGCCTTTGCCGGCCGAGGGGCGCGTCTTGAAGGTGAAGTAGTTCGAGAGAACGAAGTTGGCGAAGAAGCTGATCAGGTAGCCCGTGGAGAAGGCGATCGTCGTGTTCATCACCCGATTCAGCAATAAATAGATGCCGTAATGAAGGGCAGTTGCGCCGCCCCCTACGAGGCAGAACCGGATGAATTCTTTTTGCTTGGTTGATATTTTCATACTGTGCGATACCGTCTTTTTCCGAGACGGCGGGCAAAAGTAAGCCATCAGTGGAGAGAGGGAAACGAACCTCACGGCCGGCAGACGTTTCAATCCGACCGTTTGGAGGCTTTCCGCGACGCATTTTGGGTCAAAGCTGGAGATCATGTGAAGTCAAAGGCTTCGGAAAGAGCGCAGCTTTCCTTTTGGCCGACACGCGGTCGTTTTTTCCTTTTTAGTTTTTCATTTTCAGCCCCTCCCCCGTAGCCTCCTATCTTTGCGCCCGTTAATTCAAGAAAGCGACGAGTGACAAGTAGTCAGCACTCGTAACTTGTAACTCGTAACTATCAACACTCCATCACCATTAAATAAATTCAGAACTATGACGAAAAGTGCATTACAAATCGCGCGGGCGGCCTATGTGCCCAAGATGCCCGTGGCGCTGCGCGGATCGGTGCGTGCCGTAGAGGGCGCAGCGACGGAAGCAGCGGGTGACAAAGAGGAAATCAAGCGGCTCTTTCCGCACACTTACGGCATGCCGGCCGTGACCTTCGAGCAGGGCGATGCGAACGACCCCATGCCCCCCATCAATGCCGGCGTGATCCTTTCCGGCGGACAGGCGCCGGGCGGACACAACGTGATTGCCGGTCTCTTCGACGGACTCAAGGCGGCCAATCCCGAGTCTCGACTCTTCGGCTTCATTCTCGGCCCCGGCGGATTAGTGGAACATAAATACATGGAGCTGACGGCCGACATCATTGACGAATACCGCAACACGGGCGGCTTCGACATGATCGGCTCTGGGCGCACCAAGCTCGAGCGACGCGAACAGTTTGACAAGGGATTAGAGATTCTCAAGGAGCTGGGCATCTCGGCACTTGTCATCATCGGCGGCGACGACTCGAACACGAACGCGGCCGTGCTGGCCGAATATTACCGGTCGATCGGCGCCGGCGTCAGCGTGATCGGTTGCCCCAAAACGATCGACGGCGACCTGAAGAACGACCTCATCGAAACCTCCTTCGGCTTCGACACCGCCTGCAAGGTCTACTCCGAGGTGATCGGAAACATCCAGCGAGACTGCAACTCGGCGCGCAAGTACTGGCACTTCATCAAGCTCATGGGCCGTTCGGCGTCGCACATCGCCTTAGAGTGCGCCCTGCAAACGCACCCGAACGTCTGCATCATCTCCGAAGAGGTGGAGACCAACGACCAGTCGCTCGACGAGATCGTCAACCACATCGCGCACGTCGTAGCGCGCCGCGCCGCCGAGGGCAACAACTTCGGCACCGTGCTCATCCCCGAGGGCCTCATCGAGTTCATCCCCGCCATGAAGCGCCTTATCGCCGAGCTGAACGACTTCTTGGCCCGCAACAAGGCGGAGTTTAAGATGATCAAGAAGAGCGTGCGCCACAGCTACCTCATCTCTAAACTCTCGAAGGAGAACGCGGCGCTTTACGCCAGTCTGCCCGAAGGCGTGGCTCGTCAGCTGGCCCTCGACCGCGATCCGCACGGCAACGTACAAGTGTCGCTCATCGAAACGGAGAAGTTGTTGGCCGAAATGGTGGACAATCGCCTCTCGGAATGGAAAGAGGAAGGGCGCTATCGGGGCAAGTTCGCCACGCAGATGCACTTCTTCGGTTACGAAGGCCGCTGCGCCGCGCCGTCGAACTACGACGCCGACTATTGCTACTCGCTCGGTTACGCCGCCTCGTGCCTCATCCGCGCCGGCAAGACGGGCTACATGGCCTCCGTGCGCAACACCACCGCGCCGGCCGAGGAGTGGACTGCTGGCGGCATCCCCATCACAATGATGATGAACATGGAGCAGCGTGACGGCGTCATGAAGCCCGTCATCCGCAAGGCGCTCGTTCAGCTCGACGGCGCACCCTTCCGTGCCTATGCCGCCATGCGCGACGAGTGGGCCATGACCACCGATTACGTCTACCCCGGCCCCATCCAGTACTTCGGCCCCTCCGAGGTCTGCGACGCCCCCACCAAAACGTTGCAATTAGAGCAAGGGAAATAATCAAGGTAGTAAGGGCGACCTTTCAGGCCGCCCGGTAGTTAGATGGAGTCAGAAGTAGGCCTTTCTACCCCGACTACCGCGGCCGTAAGGCCGCATAACTACCTTCAAACTACCGGACGGACCGCAAGGCCAGTCCTTACTACCGTGGCCGCAAGGCCGCATAACTACCTATTTATGTTTTCAGGAATCGTAGAAGAAGCCGCAACCATCGTTGCGCTGGAACAAGACAAGGGCAACCTGCACCTGACGCTGCGTTGCTCCTTCGTGAATGAATTGAAGATCGATCAGAGCGTCGCCCACAACGGCGTCTGCCTGACCGTTGTCCGTCGGACGGACGACACCTACACCGTCACCGCCGTGCGCGAGACGCTGGAGCGCTCCAACCTCGGACACTTACACGTCGGTGACCGCGTGAACGTGGAGCGCAGTATGCTGATGAACGGCCGCTTGGATGGCCACATCGTGCAGGGCCACGTCGACCAGACGGCCGTCTGCACCGACGTGCGCGAGGCCGACGGCAGTTGGTATTACACCTTCAGCTACACCGCCGACCCGGAGATGGCGCGGCAGGGCTACATGACGGTCGAGAAAGGCTCCGTCACCGTCAACGGCGTCAGCCTCACCGTCTGCAACTCCCGCGAGGACGGCTTCGAGGTGGCCATCATCCCCTACACGCACGACCTCACGAACTTCAACGCCATCGTCAAAGGCACGGTGGTGAACTTAGAGTTCGACATCATCGGCAAATACATCAGCCGATTGATGACCTTCAAGTAAGCCGCCGAACGCGCCAATGAAGAATGGCCGGGTACATGCAAAGTCACCGCATGCGCCCGGCCATTTTCATGTTCAGTCAAGAGACTTCTCACTCACCGCTCATCTCATCTTTTCAAATAGATACGTGGAGCCGTCCAGTTCCGGCTTGTACGCGAGCTGCAGTTGATCGCCCTCGAGACGGTAGTCGTAGTGCCGGCCGCCAATCGAGATCTTCGGTTCGCCCCAAGGGCAGAAGACGTAACGCAAATCATCCGACTTGCTAAAGAAGAACTGCAAACCCTCTACCTCCAATCTGCCGTCCGCAAGGAAAGTCAGGACGTGCTGCCCCCGGGGGTATTTGACGGGGCCGAGCAAACCCCGACCATGAGTGGCCAAAGTCCACCGACCGAGCAATGCGGCTGGCGGCGGTGTGGCGATTAGCTCCGGCGCGGCGCGGAAGAGCAGGTAGTCGAGCCCCTCGTTGTAGTAAATCTTCAGGCGGCCGTCGGTCGTCAACTCGAAACGCTCCGTGCGGTCGAGGGCGTCGAGGTACTTGTGGCCGTCAGGCATCTCGTTCACCTTCGTTCCGCCGGTGCAAGTGATGCGCAGGTCGTTGCCGTTGGCGATGAAGTAACCCGACAAACGGTTGGTGGAAGAGGCGATGATCAGCTTAAAGTCTGACGTGAACTCGATCATGAAAGCCGTCGGTTGGTGGAAGTCGAGCGTCTCCGGCGGGCGCTCGGAACTGTTGGCGGTGCGGCCGAAGGCGACCAACTTCCAAACGTTGATCAGTCGATTGGTGAAGGAGCCTAACGTGATGTGTGTGGCGTCGCGAAAGAGTAGGTACTCCCGGCCGTCGGCGTAGTAAAGGAGGAGCTCGTCGTTGCTGTCCGGTGCAAAGGCGAAGCGAGAGACTTGTCGCAGGGCATTGATGTAACGCTGACCCACGGCGTCCTCGCCCGAGAGCGAGGGGACGGATTCGGGGTTGAACGTCAGGTATTGCCCGTCGGTGTGGAAGGTGCCGCGCAGGGGGTGGGTTGTGGCGCGAGTCGTCCACGTGCCGTTACCGCGCAGGAAGAGCCGGAAGTAATCGCCGGAGCGGGATGGGATCTTTGTCAGTGAGCCGTCGGCGGTGCGGCCGAAGCCAACGAATTGCCACTGGCGAAGCAAGAGCGAGGAGATGCGCGGCTTCTCTAAGTCCGGTGCGGTGCGGAAGAGCAGGTAGCGACGGCCGTCGGCGTAGCGGATCTTCAGCCGCTTGGTGGAGGTGTTCAGCTCGTAGCGGACGGCATGCCGCAGGGCTTCGATAAAGAGGTTGCCGTCGCCCTCCTCGGGTGCCGTTGTGAGGTCGCCCATCGCAAAGCGGAGGGAGTCAGCGTGCAAGGTGACTTGAGCGGAGAAGGAGTTCGTGGCCGAGGTGCCCGAGAGGCTCCCGTCCAAGTAGAGCGTGAGGACGTATTGCAAGGTGTGGTAATTCGGTTTCGGCGGTCGTTCGGAGCCGTCGGCGTCGTTGCCGAAGGCGATGAGCTTCCACCGGCCGGTCAGGGGCACGGGCACGGTTCGGGCGGGCAACGGCTCGTCGGTGAAGAGCAGGTAACGTCGGCCTTCGGCGTAGTAAAGGCGAAGCATGCGGTTAGTCACGTCCGGCTCCACCCGAAAGCCTTCGACGCGTCGCAGGGCATCGCGCAGTCGGCGGGTCAGCGTCGGGAGCGCCTTTTCGTCCGCGTCGGTGAGGGTCAGGCGGAGGGTCGTGTCCTTCACAGAATAATGGCCGGAGATGTCTCGCCCGAGAAGTTGTCCGTCGGGGCGGAACGCCAGTGGATAGTCGGCTGTGTCGATCCGATCTACGCCGTAGGTGGCCGTGTCGCCGAAGCCTACGAGTCGCCATTGGCCTTCGATTGACGTATTCGTCGGCGTGGGCGTCGGCGTAGGTGTGGGGGGATTCGGTCGCGGCGGGATGTCAGGATCGTTGTTGCAGGCTGCCCAAACAAAGGCGAAGAGCAGCAGGGCGAGAAGCCCGTGAAGTGGCGTGTTCGTTTTCATTGTCGTGTGATATTTAAGTGTGGAACGTTGTATGGAGGGGGATGTGTGGTGAGAAGGTTTTGCTGCTGCCCATCGTCCAAATCTTGGACGGTGCATGTCTAAATGTTGGACAAATAACTGGCTGCGTTCGTCGCTAAACGGTTGATAATAATGCGTCGGACAAAGGTGGCATCGTTGTTGGACTGGTATAGAGGGGGGGAGAAATCTGTTTACAATCGAATCTGTTGATATGATACTCTTGAGAAGATTACTGAAAAGCAAGTCGCTGCGCATCGTGAATGTCGCAGGGCTGGCGGTGGTGTTTGCGTGCATGCTGCTGTCATACGCTTATGTGCGCCACGAGCGCAGTTACGACCGCTTCTATTCAAAAGCTGACCGCATCTATCGTCTCTCGTTGCGCACCGAGGGCGAACCGGTAGACGTGCGGATTCACGGCTTTGAGACGAACGACGCAATGACGACTGGCGTGAGTGGCATTGAGGAGGTCGTGCGAATGTTTAAGGCTAACGGTGGCGAGATTCGTCACGAGGGGCGAATCGACCTGCCGGAGCACTTCTACTTCGTGAGTGGAAACTTCCTCGACGTCTTCGACCTTCACCTCTCCGAGGGCGACCCGCGCACGGCACTCGACACGCCCGACAAGGCGCTCATCAGTCGCAGTTATGCCCGCCGACTCTTCGGCAACGCCTCGCCGTTAGGCCGAGAACTGACGCTCACGGGTGGACGCATGTATGCTGACCGGCGGCTGTTCGTCGGCGGGGTGTACGACGATTTGCCCGAGACTTCGCACTTCCACTCCGACCTGCTTGTGCGGCTGCCGGACGACGACGCCGGCATGTTCAACTACGTCTACCTGCTGCTCCGCCCCGGCACGCGACCCGACGACGTGGCGCAGGCCATCGCGGCCAATCGGCGTCGCCTTGGCTCTGATGACGGCGGACCGCTGCTTTCGCCACTGCTCTTCCCACTCACCGACATCCACCTGCACAGCCACTTCCTGCGTGAACATGAGCCGAACGGCAACATCCTTTATCTCTATCTCATCGCCGGCGCCAACTTGCTGCTGTGGCTGATCGTGCTCTTCAACTTGTGGCTGAACGCGGGGCTGATCTTCGCTTTCAACCAGCGGTTTTACCAACTCTTGCGGCTTAATGGTGCTTCCTCTCGGCGTGTCTTGCAGGACGAGGGCGTGCTTGGCGCGGTGCTCGGCGTCGTCGCTGTGGCCGTGGGTTACGGGTTGGCTTATGCCGTCGCGCCACGGTGGGCCGACGCGGTGCCGGCTGGTGTGATGGCGGTCGGCAGCCTTGCGTTCGTGTTGACGGTGGTGGCTGTCTCCGTCGTGCCCGTCGTTGCGCGCATGTCGACGACGCGCTTCCTGAGCATGCAGGGCAACAATCTGCGTGGGTCGAGCTTCGCGCTCAGCGGCGTCAAGTACATGCTTATCGGGCAATACGCCATCGTCCTCTTTGTGGCCTTAGTCAGCGTGTGCATCACGCGGCAGATCGGGCTGATTCGCACCTCGCAGGTGGGCGGACGCGAGCCGGCCGTGTTGGTCATGCAGTCGCAACCGATGGAGGTGACGCGGCGCTTCGGGCTGTTGCGTACGGAGCTGCTCCGTCAGCCGGGCATCGAGGCGGTGACGACGGCCATGCAGCTGCCCGGTTCGGCCATTCGAGACGGGGTGATGGTGTGGCGCGAGGGGGAGAGCAAGGACGATGCGCGCCGTATCGCTGTGCTGGCGGTGGGCGATGACTTCCTGCCCTTCTTCCGCCTTCGCCCCGTGGCGGGAACGGCCTTCAGCCCCCTGCGCCGCACGGTGGACGATGAGGAGCGTATGCTGATGAACGCCATCGAAGGCAAGCGCACGGACGCGGGGGCGGAGGAGTACGTCGTGAACCGCAAGGCGGCCGCGCTGCTCGGTTTTCGCACGCCGGCTGAGGCCATTGGGCAGCAGCTGCGCATCTACTCCGGCGACGGCGGCTTGGACTACATCGACCGCGGCACGATCGTGGGCGTGACGGACGACTTTAACTACACGACCACCTTCGAGCAGACTGAGCCGCAACTCATCGCTCACCGCGCCTTCTTCCAGCATTGCCTCATGGTGCGCCTCGATCCGGATCGCACGGAGGAGGCTTTGGCTGGCTTTCTCCGCGTCTGGGGAGAGGTGAACCCGGGCTATCCGGCGCAGTACACCTTCCTCCGCGACGTCTACGACGGCGTCTACGCCAACGAGCTCTACGCCGAGCGCCTGACGCGCATCTTCTCCGTGCTCTGTTTGGTCGTGGCCACGCTGGGGTTAGTGATCGTCATGGCGTTCGTCGTGCGTCGGCGGACGAAGGAGATCGGCATCCGCAAGATCAACGGCGCGCGCCCGTCGGACATCGTGCGCATGCTGAACTATCGGTTTGTGGTGTGGATCGGCATCGCCTTCCTGCTGGCGGCGCCCGCGGCCTACGCGTTGATGACAAAATGGTTGGAGGGCTTCGCCAGCAAGACGTCGCTCGACTGGTGGCTCTTCCTCGTGACGGGTCTCGGTGTGCTCAGCGTGTCCGTGGCTGCCGTGTCGTGGCAGAGCTGGCGCGCGGCAACGATCAATCCAGTCGATACGCTGAAGATGGAGTAGGGGCACCCGCCTCCCAGTTGTTGTCCGCTCCTTTGCCCCCGTTATATGCACCAACCCCTATCCATTATGACATGTCCCGAATGTTACGCGACGGATTCACGCATCACGCCGCTACTGAACCCCGAAGCCTGCCTTCTGCATCACCGCCAATACATCTGCTCCACCTGTGGGCGAGCCATCTGTGCCGACGTCGATCAGAAAGGTCGCTACCGCGCCATGTTCCCCTTTCGCTCGCTCGAGGTAGCTAAGCTCTACCTCCGCGCCGCCGAAGTGATCCGCCAATGCCCCTGCGGCATCTACGAAATCGCCAGCGCCAAGAGTCGCCGCTGCCAGTACAAGATCTTCGCCTCCGCCGACGAGTTGCAGGCGTACCTCGCCAAACACAAAGACAAGCATAGCCCCGCCTCCGAGCCCCTCTTCGCATCGCCCCGCTACGTCCCCTGCGCGCCGCATCAACTCCGCCACCTCACCCCGGACGAGGCCGACCGATACATGCAGGAAAGAAGCAACGGATGAACCCAAATCGGTCATTAGATGTACCCGGAAAAACTTGGCCGGGTACATCTAATGACCGATTTGGGATAAAGGTATAGGGCGCGGCACTTTTCGCTTGCCGCACGGCCTGAGAGCTCCGAAACGCATCGCTCTTTGTATTCAGAAAACGATTCACCATCCAGAACGCAGCGCTTCTGGCCTTCCGAAAAGTGGCAGCCCCCGAAAGTCGCCCCTGCAAGCATTCCGAAAGCAATTGAAAATCCAAAATTTACTGCATATTTGATTCTACCAATATGAAAGATCAGCTTATGCGATGCATATTTGATTCTATCACTATAAAATGAAGCAATATGCAGTGCATATTTGATTCTACCAATATGAAAGATCGGCTTATGCAACGCATATTTGATTCTACCAATATGAAAGACCAGATTATGCAACGCATATTTGATTCTATCACTATAAAAGGGAGCAATATGCAATGCATATCATACCCTTTCAATATAGTAGAATCTCGCATGCAACGCATATCATATCCTTTCAATATAGTAGAATCTCGCATGCAATGCATATCATACCCTTTCAATATAGTAGAATCTCGCATGCAATGCATATCATATCCTTTCAATATAGTAGAATCTCGCATGCAATGCATATCATATTCTTTTAATATAGGAGAATCTCATTTGCGGCACTTTTCTGCCTTTGTGAGGCAAACGAAATCGAAGATTTGCCACAGAAGGCGATCCGAATCACCCAAACAATACACAAAAAGGAGACTTTACAATGGCGCGAACGATTGACATTCAAAAATCAGGTCAGAAGCAATTTCTCCGGGTACGTCTAATGGCCGATTGAGGATAATCATTCACCCAAGAAGAGACCTTTGCAAAAGGAATCCGGTGCAAAGCACAGAGAGAGACTTTGCAGAGTGGTGCAGATGCAAGGCGTCCGAGACCGAGGCTGAGGGAGTGTGCTGAAGCACATGACCGAACGCTGAGTGTCGCAGGCAACGCAGCAGATACGCCGCTATGCGAATGTCTCAAGAAAACGAAAGCCGGGTACACGATGAGATTCCCCCCCATGCGTGTACCCGGCATTTCTCAGCCATCGATCAGTTGTCTTTCAGCTCTTCTTTCTCGGCGCCCGTCGCTTCGGTTTGTCCGCCGCCTCGGCAATGATTCGCCGGCAATCCTCTAACGTCAGATCCGCCGGCGTCAGCTCCTTCGGAATCCGGTAGTTCGCACCCTCGAACGCGATGTACGCCCCATAGCGACCGTTCAAGATCTCCAATCCAGGCTCCTCCGCGAACGCCTTGATGTGCCGCTGCGACTCCTTCGTCCGCTTCTCCTCGATCAGTGCGATCGCCTCCTCCGGCGTGATCGACGTCGGCTCCAGCGTCTTGGGGATAGAGACGAACATCCCGTCGTAACGGACGAACGGCCCAAACCGACCCACGGCCGCCACCATCTCCTTGCCCTCATACTCGCCCACCACGCGCGGCAACTTGAACAGCTCCAGTGCCTCCTCCAACGTGATCGTCTCGATCGACTGCGTCTTCATCAGCGACGCAAAGCGCGGCTTCACGGCCGACTTATTGTCCGGATCCGGCACCCCGATCTGCGCCACCGGCCCGTAGCGCCCAATCTTGACCGATACCGGCTGCCCACTCTTCGGGTCCGTCCCCAACTTCCGCTCGCCCGCCCGGTGATCCGTGCGTTGCGCCAGCGTCTTCTCCACCATCGGATGGAAGAACTTGTAGAAGCGATCCATCGCCTCCGTCCATTCCATCTCACCCTCCGCGATAGCGTCGAAGTCCTTCTCCACGTTGGCCGTGAAGTGGTAGTCGATCACCTCCGGAAACGACTCCGTGAGGAAGTCGTTCACCACCGTACCCACGTCCGTCGGCAGCAACTTGTTGCGATCCGCGCCCACCGTTTCCGTCCTCACCACCTCCGTGATGCGTCCGTCAGAGAGCGTCAGCACGCGAAACTTCCGCTCCTCGCCCGGCTTGTCTCCCCGCACCACATACTCGCGGTTCTGAATCGTCTGAATCGTCGGTGCGTACGTCGACGGGCGCCCGATGCCAAGCTCCTCCATGCGGTGCACCAATCCCGCCTCCGTGTATCTCGGCGGCCGCTGCGTGAAGCGCTCCATAGCCACAATCTCGCCAGCCGTCAGTCGGTCGTTCACCTGCACCGTCGGCAGCGTCCCATTGGCCTGTTCCGCCGCCTCCCCCTCGTCGTCCGTACTCTCTCGGTAAACGCGCAGGAAGCCGTCGAACTTCACCACCTCGCCCACAGCCACAAACTTCTCCTTCATCCCCTCGATGCCTATCGAGATCGTCGTCCGTTCCAGCTCCGCGTCGGCCATCTGGCAAGCCAGCGTACGTTTATATATCAGGTCATACAGCTTCATCTCCTGCGCCCCCGCGCTGATCTCCTGCGCCAGCATGTTCGTCGGCCGGATCGCCTCGTGCGCCTCCTGCGCCCCCTTGCTCTTCGTGTGGTAGCGGCGCAAGTGGTGATAACGTTCGCCGTATCCCTCCGCAATAGCCTGTCGCGAAGCCGCGAGCGCCGTGTCGCTCAGGTTAAATGAGTCCGTCCTCATGTACGTGATGAACCCCGACTCATACAGCCGCTGCGCCACCATCATCGTCTGCGCCACGGAGAATCCCAGCTTGCGCGCCGCCTCCTGCTGCAGCGTAGAGGTCGTGAAGGGCGGCGCCGGCGACTTCTTCACCGGCCGCTTCGTCGTGTCGTCTATTGTGAACGAAGTCTTCGGGTCAAGGCACGCTTGGAGAAACGCCTCCGCCTCGTCGCGATCCTTCAGCCTCCGGTTCAGTTCAGCCTTGAGCAACGTCTTCCCGTCGGGCAAAAGAAACGAAGCCACGACGCGAAACGAAGCCTCAGAAACAAACCGTGCAATCTCGCGTTCCCGCTCCACGATCAGCCGCACCGCCACCGACTGCACCCTCCCGGCCGAGAGCGCCGGCTTCACCTTGCGCCACAGCACGGGCGAAAGCTCGAAACCCACAATCCTGTCCAACACGCGCCGTGCCTGTTGAGCGTTCACCAAGTTGATGTCGATGCCTCGCGGCGTATCTAAAGCATGCAGGATAGCCGGCTTCGTAATCTCGTGAAAGACGATGCGCTGCGTCCGATCGGGAGCCAGCTCCAGCGTCTCGTAGAGGTGCCACGCGATGGCTTCACCCTCACGGTCCTCATCAGACGCCAGCAGCACCCCCTGTGCCTCCTGCGACGCCTTCTTCAGGTCTGCCACCAACTTCTTCTTCTCGGCCGGCACCACGTATTGCGGCTTGAAATCGTGTGCCACGTCGATGCCCAGCTCCTTCGTGCTCAAGTCACGGATATGCCCGTAACTGGACATCACTCGGTAATCTTTCCCCAAAAATTTCTCGATCGTTTTGGCCTTCGCCGGCGACTCTACGATCACCAGATTCTTCTGCATGGTTCTTGTATGTTTCTGTAGTTCAACTCAAAAAAAAACGGCCGCAAAGATATACGCGCAGCGCAGAGATGAAAGTTGCGTTTCCGCTCCCCCTGCCGGTTTCCGGCGCGCCCTTTCGGCATCTCTCGCCTCCCCTTGGATCACTCTTTAGCGCCCCGACGACGCCTCCGACAAGGTGTTGAAAAACGGCACCCGAAGCGGAAAAAGCCATTTCAAACAGATGACTACTTTTGTCCTACACAAATACATAACGATGAAAAGCAGAACAATCCTTTTGAGTATGATCGTAGGGGCGATGGCCTCAGCCGGCCTGAAGGCCGATACGCAGCCGCTCGACACGGTGCCCCCAGCCGGCGATTTCACCTACGTCGCGTCCGCTGCCGGCACCACCGATTCGCTCTACGGACTCCGTGCGCCGCGCGTGCTGGTCTACTTCTACGACCCCACGTGCGAAGACTGCGAAGCGCTCCGTGCGCAACTGGCAGCCTCCGACACGATCAACCGACTGATCGACGAGGGGCAGCTGCAGGTCTTAGCCGTCTATCCGGACAACGACTCGACGACGTGGGCCGATCATGCCCCGCACCTGCCCGCACGCTGGATCAACGGCTACGACCGCGACCTGACTGTCATGCGCGCCGAAGGCTTCCTCTTCAGTTCCCTCCCCGCGCTCTACCTGCTGGATGCGGAGAGGCGCTTCCTCCTGCGGGAGGCCACCGAGGCCGAGGCTGTGGAAAAGGAGCTGATGTCTGTTTATTAAAGGTAAAAGGAGAACATTATCGTGGATAACAAAGTGGAATTAACTGTACAAGGCGTGATGAACTCGCGCGTACAATCGAATGCCTACGCGTTGCTCTTGAAGGACGGCGGGCCGCGTCGCCTACCGGTCATCATCGGGCTGTCCGAAGCGCTGTCCATCGCCGTTGCCTTGGAGGGGACGGCTCCGAACCGCCCCATGACGCACGACCTGATCGTGGGCATAACGAACGCCTTTAGCCTACAGATGAAGGAAGTCTTCATCTATCGTTTCGAGGACGGGGTGTTCTTTTCGGAACTCGTCTTTTGGGACAACGACGGCAAGGAGGTGCGGATCGACTCGCGTACGTCGGACGCCGTAGCGCTGGCTTTACGCCTGAAGTGCCCCATCTATACGTTTGAAAGCCTGATGCAGCGTTGTGCCATCGTGCCCGGCGCACCCGCTGAGAGCGACGACGCGTTGCCACCTGACGACGTGGATCCGGAGGAAATCGGCGACCCGCAACTGTTACGCAAGTGGCTCCGTCGCCAGGAGGCTTACGAGATTGAGGCGATGCTCGAGAAGGCGGTCGGCGAGGAGAAGTACGAGTTGGCCAAGATCTTCCAAGACGAACTGGTGCGTCGCGAGCCGGCCGATAACCCGAAATGAAGCGCACTGACGTCATGACATCCCCCCTCTTTTACGCCCCGCTCTTGGCCGACGATCCGGTGCTTCCGGAGGAGGAGTCGGCGCACTGCACGAAGGTGCTGCGCCTCACGCGCGGCGCGGAGTTGACCGTGACGGACGGTCAAGGCATGTGCTATCGGGCGGTGATTGAGTCGCCTGACCCGCGCCGTTGCCGGGTGACGATCGTGGAGCGCATCGTGGCGCCCCGTCTGTGGGGCTATCGCCTGCATATGGCCGTGGCGCCGACGAAGAACATGGATCGCACGGAGTGGTTCTTGGAGAAGGCCGTGGAGATGGGTGTCGACGCGGTGACGCTGCTCCGCTGTCGTTACTCTGAGCGTCGCGAGGTGAAGACGGAGCGCTTGCGACGTGTGGCGGTGTCTGCCATGAAGCAGTCCGGCCAGGCTCGCTTGCCGCTGCTTGAGGACATGACAGACTTTGCCGACTTCATGGCTCGCTCCACAACAGAGACCTGCCGACTGATCGCGCATTGCCATTCGTCAGAATTGCCGACTCTCGGCACGTCCTATCATCGTGGCAGTGATGCCTTGATCTTGATCGGTCCGGAGGGAGACTTCAGCACGGAGGAGGTTGCGATGGCCGAAGCGGCAGGATTCGTAGGCGTGTCGCTTGGTCGCACGCGCCTGCGCACAGAGACGGCGGCACTGGCCGCTTGCCATGCGATACACGTTTTAAACGGTGAATAGACTGCATTTAAACGAAGTATATAAGCCGAGGAAACAAGAAGCCCGAAGACGAATTGAAACGTCTCCGGGCTTCTTTCTTTTACCATTAAACAATCGGTGAGGTGAGCCTTTTACAGGCTGTATCGTGAGGCCGCGAGATCTAACTTGAAGATGACTGTCGCGAACTGTTGCAGCTTGACGTGAGAAATGGGATACTCGGGCTTATTCTCCCGGAGTACTTCGTCGAGGATGCGGCGCTTCTTTGCGCCGGTGCAGAGCACAGACACTCCGTAGCAGTTATTGATCGTGTTGCCGGTCAGGGTGACGCGCCCCTGGCCGGTCATGGGGTGACGCGTCGTGGCCACGATGTCCGTCGTCTCAAAGAGGTCGAGGCGGTCGGGGAAGATGGAGGCCGTATGGCCGTCCTCACCGACACCGAGGATGATCTCGTCGAACATGGGGAGATCGTCCATGAAAGGCGCGAATTGGCGCAGTTCCTGCTCGTAGTTCGCCGCCATTTGGTGGATGTCCGCGTGATATTTGATGGGGTGGACGTTCTTCACGGGGACGATGCCTGTGTCGACCAAGATGCGGCGGAAGATGCCGTAGTTGCTCTCCGGATCGTCCTCGGGCACGTGCCGCTCATCGACCCAGTAGAAGTGCGTGTTCTTAAACATGTCCGGATCGTCGATTAACGCCATCTTCTCAAAAAAGAGCGTAGGCGTGGAGCCTCCCGAGAGGGCGATGTGAATCGGCTCGGAGATGGACGTGGGTATCGGCAGCGCTTCGGCCAGTTCTTCGCAGAGAATGTCTGCGTTTTCGTAGATCTGTATTTCTCGCATAATAAGTAGTTGCGGCCTGAAGGCCGGGTAGTTGGGGCACCCTTTTGCGGGTGCCCGGTAGTTAGAGGTAGTTAGTAGTAGGGGGGCTATGTGCCTGCCCGTTTTGATTTACAGCTCGCAATAGCCGTCGTCAGAGGTGAGGTTCTTGCAGGGGTAACGCCAAGCGTGACCGTCGGTGGCGAGGAGCGCGTCGGCCTGCTCGGGACCCCACGAGCCGGCGGGGTAGCCGTAGAGCGGGATGGTGGGATCGCTGGCCCAGGCGTCGAGGATGGGTTGGACGTATTGCCAGGTGGCTTCCACGGCGTCGCCGCGCTGATAGAGCGTTGCGTCGCCCATCATGCAGTCGGAGAGCAGGCGCTCGTAGGCGTCGGGGATGTGCTTTTCGCCTAACGAGGAGTAGTGGAAGTCCATGCTGACTTGGTCTACGTGGAAGCCGGCGCCGGGCACCTTCATGCCGAACTTCAGCAGGATGCCTTCGTCGGGCTGGATGCGCAGGATGAGCTGGTTGCCGACGTTCTCCATGCCGCTGCGACGGGCGAAGATGTGGTGTGGGTTGGGCCGGAAGTGGACGACTACCTCGGTGACGCGCGTCGGCAGACACTTGCCCGTACGGATGTAGAAGGGCACGCCGCTCCAGCGCCAGTTGTCGATGTAGCACTTCATGGCGACGAACGTTTCCGTCTTTGATTCTGGCGCCACACCTTTCTCTTCGCGATAGGCTCGGAGCGGTTCGCCGCGTCGTGTGGCGGCGGTGTATTGCCCGCGGATGACGTACTCCGGCACTTGCTCGGGCGTCATGCGGCGGAGGGAGAGGAAGACTTTCACCATCTCGTTGCGGATGGCGTTTGCATCGGACGAGACGGGCGGATCCATTGCTCCGATGGCCAGGAGTTGCAGCAGGTGGTTCTGCACCATGTCGCGCAGCGCCCCGGCCGATTCGTAGTAGCCGGCTCGCGACCCGACGCCGAGCGCTTCGGAGGAGGTGATCTCGACGTACTCCACATAGTTGCGGTTCCAGAGCGGCTCGAAGATGCCGTTCGAGAAGCGCATGACGAGCATGTTTTGCACCGCCTCTTTGCCCAAGTAATGGTCGATGCGATAGATCTGATCCTCGCTGAAGTAGCGGAGCAGTTCGCGGTTGAGGTCGGCGGCGCTGGGGGCGTCGTGGCCGAAGGGTTTCTCGATGATCACGCGCCGGAATCCGCTCTGGGCCGAGGTGCGCCGAGTCAGTCCGACGGCGTGCAAGTACGACGCCACGGGGGCGTACATGAAGGGCGGCATGGCGAAGTAGTAGAGGTAATCGTCGCGGTCAGCCGTCACGGAGAGCTCGCCGAGCCGACGCCGCAGACCCTTGTAATCCTCCGCCTGGTTCGTGTCCATCGCGTGGTAATGCAGTTGCTGGAGGAAGTGCTCCATCCGCTGCTGGTCTACAAAGCCAGCCGGCACAAAGCGGTCGAGGCCTTCCCGCATTTTCTCTCGGAACGATTCGTCCGTGAGCTGCGCCCGGCCCACGCCGAGCACCTTAAATCCGCCTGGCAAGAGCCCGCGGTAATACATGTCATAAAGTGCCGGCACGAGCTTGCGCCACGTCAGGTCGCCCGACGCGCCGAAGATCACCGACACGATGCTTTTATCTTCCATCTATTCTCTTGTTACCTATTTTATTATGTCGAGTATTCATTTATGCCCGATAGCACAGATATGATTGCCCTGTGTAAATACGGAGGTCTGTGTAAAACCCGCTTCCGTCATGTTCTCAACGATTTCGTCCGGGGTATAAATCTTCATCTCCAAGAGTGAAATCCATCGCTCGTTTCCTGCCTCGGAAGACATTTCGTTGCAGACGACAAACCGGCCACCCTGCTTGAGCACACGCCTTACTTCCTTGAAATCCTCGGCGATGTTCGGCCAGAAATAGATGGTTTCAAAAGCTGTTACAAGATCGAAAGTCGCAGATTCATAAGGGAGGGACGAGACCGAGGCCTCCATGATTTCCGCCCGACCGTCTCGGACAGCCTTCCTGTTTTTGGCAATGGATTTTGCCACGCTCTGTGCCGAGTAGTCCACTCCGCATACTTTCCCTTTTGTCCTTGTCAGGAAGTTGGCGATGTTTTGTCCTCCTCCGCAACCGATGTCAAGAACATCCTCCTTACCACTCGGCCGAATACATTCGTCGATGCACCAAAGAGCCATTTTATTATGGCCGTAATTCATCCCCGCAAGCATCATTTTCCCCAAAAAGCTGTTTTCGGGTCTGCGGCAATTGCTTATGAACTTCTTGAACAGTGTCATTGTCCTTTTCTATTTCTATTTAAATGTGAGGGTCATGCGTCTTAAATGTGAGGGTCATGCGTCCTCCGCGCCCCCTCCTCCCTTCTTATGTCTCCGCTTCTGACTGGTGCTTTTGCGGTGCGACGTCTTAAAGTCTCGCACCCGCTCATTCATGCGATCCACTAACCTGTCTATCTCATCCTTCTCCTTCTGCGTCCCCGCGAAGAGGTAGGAGGCCTGGACATATTGGCAGGCCAATTCATACAGCCCGTCCGCCTGCGGCCGCAGCCGGCGCATGCTTGGCTTGCGCTTGGCTATCTGCTCCGCGTCGCGCTCGGCCACTAACGCCTTGTACGCCTCATTAGCCTCCTTCAGTCGGTCGAACGACGGCTTTAAATGCAGCGCATCGATCTCCGCCGTGAGCCGCCCGGCGTCCATCAGCAGGCTGCAGATGTTGCCGCTCTCCACGTCGTAGCCCTGATGGCGGATGTAGCGGAAGTTGTGCAGCTGCGCGTCTAACACTCGCGCTGCCTCGCGCTCCGCCTTGAGGGGCGAGTGCAGCTGCGTGCGGATCATGCCGAAGATGTGTCGCAACGCCTCGTCGCGGTCCGCATCCTTCGCCTTCAACTGCTCCGTTAGCACAGACTTTTTCGACTCAGCCGCCGCGTCAATCTCCAGATCCACCACCTCAGCGAGCGCTTCCATCAATCCCGCGGGGAAATGCAGTTTCTCCCCCCCGAATTCCTTCAACAACGTGTACTGCGCATTTAGGAAGGCCGCGTGATGTGCTGCACAGAACGTCTGCTGCGTTCCCGGTTCGATCTTAACCGAGCGCAACGACGCTGATGTCATCTTCTCTGCCATACCATTCCTTTTTGAGCGATTCTCTGCGGTTTATCTGCATCGATAGGTGCTGTTTCTTTTATAAACATGCTGTCTGAAAACTTATACCTCTTGTTTTTCTTATAAACAAGCGGTCAAAATACTTTACTCTGCTGTTTCGATCATAAACGGTAGATCAAAAAGCTGAACCCTATTGTTTACGCCATAAAATCAATATCTGAAATCTTCATCTATAGATTTACGTCATAGACATAGGCTATAAAAACTTTTAGACTCCGTTTACGATCAAAACATGCTATCCAAAAAAGTATTTACTCTGATTATGATCTATTCGTGGGCAAAAATAGTACTTCTATATGGATTAGGAAATAATCAGTGATCAAATTTTTTTCGATGCAGTGTCTATACTATAGATATAGGGTGAAAATATTTAATCCTATTGTTTATGATATAGTCAATAGGATATACATTTTGTGGCTTATGTTTCTATCATAAACGGTGGTCTAAAACTTTCCCGTACTGTTTATAAACAAAACACCCCTCTACCACACAGTCGGGAAAATGTGGCGAGGGGTATTCCGGGAGCTTTGGTCGTCAGGTGATTGGCGGCGCAGCGTTTGGCGGGAAATCGGCAGCTCCGGGGAAAGGCGGCGCGGCGTCCGGCGGGGGATCGGCATGTTCAGGGAAAGGCGGCGCAGCGTTTGGCGGGAAATCGGCACGTTCAGAGAAAGGCAGCGCGGCGTCCGGCGGCGATTCCGCGCGGGCGGTAAAGGCCTTACGAGACCTCGACGAAGGCGCGGAAGAGGGTGGCAGGCGCGACGGGCACGAGGCTGAGGTAGCCCGCTCGTAGTCGACCGTCGGCGAAGTGGGCGGGAAGGTGTCGGACGTCGGCCTGATGGGCACGGAGGGCGTCGCCGGGGGCGACACAGCGCGCGATGGTGAGTCGGCCGACGGCGTCGGGGTGGACGAGGCGGCGGCTGAGGCTGCAGGCCACGAGACCCATCGTGTAGCGCAGGTTGAGTTCGATAAAGGGGTGGACGGCGGTGGTGCCCTCCGTCGTGCGATAGGTGAGCATATCGACGCCGAGGAAGCCGCTGTAGACGCAGCCGAGGACGTCCCGGAGCGTGTCGGCGACGGCTGTGCAAAGGCGGTCGAAGAGGGGGCCGTGGAGGATGTCGGGCAGCTGCCGACGGAGCGTGTCGGGGTGGCCGAGGAGGGCGCAACTGAAGGCGCCGCGGGGGTGGGTGTCGAAGACGGAAAGGCCGGCGTAGGTGACGCTGCCGTGTCCGTCGCTGTGGAACTCCAAGGCGAAGTCTGCCGTTTTGTCTAATCGAGGTTCTATGCTGACGCTGCCCCACCTGCGTAGGGCGCCTTCGATCCAACGCCGCTCCGGATCAGTGATTGAGGCGTTTTCTATGGTGAGAAGTCCGCGGCCGGAGCAGGAGAAGGGCGTCTTGAGGAGGAGCGGCGGCTGACAAGTCGTCATATAGTCCTCGATTTCGTTGAGGCTTGTGCAGAAGGTGGGTACGGCCAGGCGTGGCAGTTCGGGCAGCCTGCTGAGAACGCGTTCGAGGCAGAGGGCGGCGGTCTGTCGGTGGGTGAGTGTGCGGAGGGCGTCGCTCCAGGCGGGGACGATGAGGGGGGCACCGCGTCGGCGGAGGCGGTCGAAGGCGGCGAGGACGTCGGGGCTGAGTCCCCAAGGTGTGGCGAGGAGTGGGCCGTCGATGTCGGCCGGCATGCGGCAGAGGGCGTCGGCGGTGAGCAGTCGGACGTCGGGACGCAAAAAAAGAGGGAGCGAATCAAGGTATTGATCCGCCCCCTCATTGTGGGTTATCCAAACGCTGTCGCCGCTGTCGGCGTACCAAAGTGGAAGTGCCTCGAGATCCTCCGCCATCCGGCGTGAGGCGGCGTCGGGGGTGTAGTTGGCTTGACCGACCCCGACGGCCGTCTCGTGTCCCGGATTGAAGCGATGCAGGCGCTTACTCGAGGTTCTCATCGATGGCTTCGATCTTCTTAACGACGAGTGCCATCTCTTCACGCAGACGCTCCAGCTTGCGCTCCATTTCTTTGAGGAGGCCGCTGCCGCCCTTGGACGAAATGTTGAGGAAGCCGAGGTTGTTCTCGTAGGTCTGCACCTCATTCTTCATGCGATCGTAGGTGCGCATGAGTCGGTCGCGCTCGCTGTGGATGCGGCCTTTGCCCTGCTCGGCCATCTCGGAGAGTCCGGAGCGGAAGGCTTGCATGCGTCGGTCTTCTCGAGCGACGTTGAGGCGGTCGTACTGCTTGTCGACGGCGGTGCGGAAGGTGCTGTAGGCCTTCTCCTTGTCGCGGAAGGGGACGTAGCCGATGGCGTTCCAATCGGCGATGAGCGCCTTGAGGGTGGTCAGCGCCTCGTCGGTGGAGAGCTCATCGTTGAGGGCTTCGATCTTGCGAACGATCTCATTCTTGGCCTCGAGGTTGGCCTTTTCCTCGTTGCGCTGTCCGGAGAAGGCTTCGTTCTTGCGTGCGAAGAAGTGGTCGCAGGCGCCGATGAAGCGTTTCCAAATAGCGTCAGACTGGCGGCGCGGCGTGGGGCCTATCTTTTTCCAGTCGCTCTGCAAGTCGATGAAAGCCTGGGTAGCCTCCTTCCAGTCGGTGCTGTCCTTGAGGGCCTCAGCCTTCTCGAGGAGGGCGCGTTTCTGGTTGAGGTTGTCTTCGAGCTCTTTGCGGATCTCCTTGAAGAAGTCGTTGCGGCGCTTGAAGAACTCGTCGCAAGCAGCGTGGAAGCGGTCGTAAATCTTTTGGTTCTGCTTCCTGGAGGTGTAGCCGATGGTGCGCCACTTCTGCTGCATTCCGATCACTTCCTCCGACTTCTTTTCCCAGTCTTTGTAGTTCTTCAGATCGTCGTAAACGATGCCTTCGACGAGTTCGCAGAGAGCCGTTTTCTCTTTGAGGTTCTCTTCCTCCTTGGCGCGCAGGTTCTCGAAATGAGCTTGGTGCCTCCGGTTGACCTGTGTCATCAGATCCTTGAAGTGGCTCCACACCTCGTCACGCTGTTCGCGGGGCACGGGGCCGATCTCGCGCCATTGCTGGAAGATCTGCTGCATGTTGCGGTAGGCGGAGACTACGTCCGGCTCTTCGATCAACTTCTCGGCGGCCTCGGTGAGCTCCATTTTGCGCTCGAGGTTCTTCTTGAAGTCGTAGTCACGCAGCTGATGGTTGATCTTGACGATGTCGTAGAAGCGCTCGCTCTGAACTTGGTAGTTGCGCCAAAGTTCCTTGACGTGTTCCTGCGGTACGGGATCGTACTCTTTCCATTTCTGCTGGATTTCGCGGAACTCGTTGTATCGCTTATTGAAGTCGTCCGTGCTTTCTACGAGTGCCTGCATACGGTCGATGAGGTGCAACTTATTAACGTAGTTCTCTTCCCGCACGCGATTCTTTTCCTTATCCAGTTCGGCCTTGCGTTCCTTGAACCGGCTCAGGAGATCCTTGAAGACGGGCAAAGTGTCGTCGTTCGGGTTCTCGAAGTCCTCCTCGTTACCGCCGCCCTCTATGAAGACGCGCTTCAGCTCGTCGGCTTCAGCCTTGATGATGCGGTAATACGACTGACGAACCTTGTCGAATTGGTCGCGCGTGACGTTCTCCACATGCTCGACCATGTCTTTGAGCTTGTCGATGATCTCGTGCTTGTTGAGCATGCCGACAGCGCCGGTCTCGATGGCTTCCTGCAGCTCGCCGCAAAAGTCGTCGGGAGTGGTAGGCAGCTCCTTCATTTGCGGGTCTTGCTGCACGGTGGCTTCGTTGACAACGATCTCACGCACGGTCTCAGCCGGTTGCTCTTGCTGGGCTGCCGGTTGTTCCGCCTCTGCGGTTGCAGGCTGCTCGGCCGGTGCCGGTTCGGGCGCGGGTGCAACAGGCTGCTCCGCGGCCGTTTCAGGTGCGGGTTCCGGTGCGATTACGTTTTGTTCGGGTGTGGTTTCTACGTCCTGTGCTTCCAGGTTCTCAGACATTTTGTCCGAAAGTTGCTCGGGCTTGCGATCCATCTCGGGCATGCCCGTCTCATTGGTGTCTTTTGTCAATTCCATTTCGCTGATCTAATTACAGGGAGGGCCTTCCCTCCGTTATCCTCAGTGGACAAAGGAAACAGTTTTCGGGAGATTCACTGTTCACGCCAACAAAAAGAGCTTTGCGGAGTCATTCCGTGGGCGGCGCAGGCTTGGACTATGTCCCTAAACAGATCCGGGGAATATCAATGGGTGGAGCGGTTAAATGATCGTAAAAAACAGGCTTTTTCATGCTGCCTTCTCAACGATTTTGCTACTTGAGTGTTACATTTACATCGGGAAAGGGACTCTGATACAGGGCGTCTTTTCCGATTATGTCTGATTTCTAAAAAACGATAGCGATGAAAACATTATTCCCAAAGAATCCCGCGTGGATTCGTTCAAGAAACGGCGACATCGCAAAGAATGACCTCTGCGCTGCATACAAGAGGGATTATTATTGCGAAGGTCAAGAGCCCCGGGCTGAGATGCCCGAAGAGAGGACTATGGTCCGTAGCGACAATGCAGCAAGCGTAAAAACCAAAAAACAAAAATTTTTCGCGTGCTACAATATGTTCTTTTAGCAGCGGTCAAATCAGACCGTGAACAGTTCGTGGCAGAATCAGTGGCAAGCGCACGATGAAGGCTTACGAATTGATCACCATTTTAGGGCCCACGGCTTGCGGCAAAACTCGTTTTGCGGCGGCGTGGGCCTTCCGCTTGCATACGGAGATCATCAGTGCCGACTCGCGGCAGGTCTACCGGAGGATGGACATCGGCACGGGCAAGGACTTGGAGGATTATGTGGTGGAGGGACAACGTGTGCCCTGCCATTTGGTCGACATCTGCGAGCCGGGTACGCGCTATAATGTCTTCCGTTACCAGCACGACTTTTTCGACGTCTTCCGGCGGCTGCGCGAGGACGGCAAGATGCCGATTCTGTGCGGCGGTACGGGGATGTATATCGAGGCGGTGCTGAAGGGTTACCGACTGCTGGACGTGCCGCCGAACGAGGCGCTCAGGGAGCGACTGAAGGATGTGCCGCTCGTGGAGTTGGAGCGGATCTTGGCGTCGTATAAGACGCTGCACAACAAGACAGACGTGGACAGTGCACAACGTGCTATCCGAGCGATCGAGATAGAGGAATACTACCGTCACGAGGCGCCGGAGCGGACAGAGTTTGCACCGATCAACAGCTTGATCATTGGGTTAGACATCGACCGGGAGTTGCGACGTGAACGTATCTCGCGGCGACTCGTCACGCGGTTAGATGAGGGGCTGATCGAAGAGGTGCAGGCATTGCTCGACGAGGGGATCGCGGCGGAGGATCTGATGTATTACGGATTAGAGTATCGCTTTGTGACGGAATACGTGACGGGGCGGCTGTCGCGAGAGGAGATGGTGCGAGGTCTCGAGACGGCGATCCATCAGTTTGCCAAGCGGCAGATGACGTGGTTCCGCGGCATGGAGCGGCGGGGATTCACGATCCATTGGATCGACGCGACGTTGCCAACGGAGGAGATGATTCGAAGAGCGGAGGAGCTTCTATTAAAAAGGGGGGGAGAGATAAACCACAATGTAAATGTGACGAACAATGAGCATCAATGATTTGATAAAGACGAAACGGTTCTTTCTGCTGGCAGGACCGTGTGTGATTGAGGGTGAGGATATGGCGCTGCGCATCGCGGAACGTGTGGCGGAGATTACGACCCGATTAGGCATTCCGTATGTATTCAAGGGGTCGTATCGCAAGGCGAACCGCTCACGTATCGACTCCTTCACGGGCATCGGCGACGAACGGGCGCTCGGCATCTTGCGTAAGGTGCGCGAACAGCTGGGGATACCGACCGTGACGGACATTCACGAGACGCACGAGGCAGCCGTGGCGGCGGAATGTGTGGATGTGTTGCAGATCCCAGCCTTCCTCTGCCGACAGACGGATCTATTAGTGGCTGCGGCGCGCACGGGGCGGATCGTGAACATTAAAAAGGGGCAGTTTCTGGCGCCGGACGCGATGCGTTTTGCGGCGCAAAAGGTGGTGGACGCGGGCAACCCGAACGTGATGCTGACGGAGCGCGGGACGACCTTCGGATACA
>ERZ772917.601-NODE-601-length-24514-cov-14.011448_pt1 | contig 24514 bp, 24 predicted proteins | sample MGYA00511187_ERZ772917 | MGnify/ENA primary metagenome ERZ772917 (study PRJEB29015, sample SAMEA2737925) | human oral metagenome | biome: human oral; feature: human-associated habitat; material: dental | place: China | collected 2012 ...
ACTCCGAGCGCGCCCAGTACTGGCTCGGCGTGGGCGCCCAGCCCACCGACGCCGTCTTCAAGCTGCTCAAGATCACCGGCGACTACCAGAAGTTCAAGGGCCTGCCGGGCGCCGAGGGACGCCTGAAGGTCAAGGACGCCGACGCCGCGACCGTTGCCAAGGCCGCCGCCGTCAAGGCGGCCGCCGACGACGCCGAGAAGCGCAAGGCGGCCGCCGCCAAGGTCAAGGCCGAGAAGGACGCCGCGCAGGCCGCTGAGGAGCCGGCCGAGGCTCCCGCCGAGGAGGCCTGACCGTGCTGGCCGACGCGCTCGAGCACCTCGTGCGCGGCATTGTCGACAACCCCGACGATGTCACTGTGACCTCCCGCTCCTTGCGCCGCGGCGACCTGTTGGAGGTGCGAGTCAATCCCGAGGACCTCGGTCGTGTCATTGGCCGCTCGGGTCGCACCGCCCGCGCATTGCGCACAGTCGTCGGCGCCCTGGCCGCCTCACCGGTGCGCGTCGACGTCGTCGACACCGACCGCCGCTGAGCGGGCCGCAACACGCATCGCGCTGAGCCGATCGGAGCCCGCCGCCCCACCCGGGGCGGCGGGCTCCGTTACTGCCCCCACCGCCCCCGTCCCCGCGCGGGCTTCGGCGGCGAGTCGGCGCACTTCCCGGTGATCTCCGCCATAACCCGCCTCGACAGCCCATTCCCCCTATCCGTCACAATCCGCGTATTCCCACTGGTTTTCGCTGGCGCTTCCGGATCGAGTCGCCGAACCCATTTCGCGGGCGCTGCCATGAGTCTCGTCTAAAAGTTGCCGCGGCCGCCGCTATTCCGTTATCTTCTATTCGCACCACAGGACACCCGTCCTGGACGTCGGCACCGCCGGCGCCCCGCTGACTGATGGAGACTCACATGGCCCGCAGCACGGCACATGCGACCGGCCGCGCCACCGCAGGCGCCGGCCTCCTCAACGCATGCACCCGCGCCATGTGCTGTCGCCCCTGTCGGCGAATGCTCAAGACGGCCGCCTGACGCGCCGGCGTGATCCCAGGGCTCGCACCGCCCACAACGCCGCCCGGCCCGTCCCGCGCACAGTCGCCGGCATGACGCGCTGAGCCGCCGCGCCCGGAGCCCGGCTCCCGTGCCTCCCGCCCGCACCGCCCGGGCGCAGTCGAGACAGTGGCGGCGGGCGGACCCCGCGCACCGCCGGCCGTATTCGCAGGGCGCCGGAAAAGAGATCGGCACCCATTCCCGGGGCGGCGGCCACGCATTTCATCGGAGTAATCCGACCACCCCTGGGATAAGTGCGCCCGAAAACAGCTCCCGCGTCATTCCCCCTCCAGTTCCTCATTCATTCCCCCTCCATTTCCTCCTCCACGCATTCCTCGACGGAGCCCGCCATGAACCACCCGACCACCCCGCTCACCAGCCGTCGCCTTTTCCTCGCCCTCACCGCCGCGACCGGCGCCGGCCTTCTCGCCTCCTGCGCCGCCACCCCCGGCAGCGCCACGGCCTCCGGCACGCCCATTGAGGGCGGCACCCTCACCGTCGCCCTCCCCTCCATCCCCGACATCCTCGACGCCTCCATCACCCCGGCCTGGAACTACCCCGGCCGCGCCGTCGTCGACAACCTCGTCGACCTCGACGCCGACGGCCAGATCGTCCCCTACCTCGCCACCAGCTGGGAGGTCAACGACGACAACACGCAGTTCACCTTCCACCTGCGCGACGACGTCACCTTCTCCAATGGGGAGCCGCTGACCGCCAACGACGTCAAGGCCACCTTCGACGGCGCCATCTCCTTCCGGCAGCGCGAGGGCCAGGGCGTCGCCGCCGGCTACCTCACCGGCTACGAGTCCACCACCGTCGTCGACGACCGCACCGCCGTCGTCACCTTCACCACCCCCAGGGCCGGCTTCCTCGAGGCCGCCTCCGAGAAGGCGCTGGGCATCATCTGGTCCGGCTCCCAGGCGGACTCCCTGGCGGACCGCTCCACCAAGGGCATCATCGGCTCCGGCCCCTTCACCATCACCGACTACATCGCCAACCAGTCGGTGACCATCACCCGGCGCGAGGACTACAACTGGTCCTCCTCCGTCACCGGCCACACCGGCCCGGCCCACCTGGAATCGGTGACCTTCGTCGAGGTGCCCGAGACCGGCGTCATTATCGACGAGCTCATCGCCGAGGAGGTCGACGCCGTCATCGAGCCGGACAGGGACCAGCGGGACCGCGTCACCGCCGCCGGCCTGGCCATCGACGACGCCATTGTCGCCGGCATCCCCTACAGCCTCATCCCCAATGTGCGCAAGACTGCCCTCGGGGACGTCAAGGTCCGCCGGGCCCTCCAGAAGGCCCTCAAACGACAGGAGATCCACGACACCGTCTACGGCGATGGCGCCGCCATCGCCTCGGCCCCCATCTCCTCGACCACCCCCTACTACGAGGACCTCTCCTCCTCGCTCGGCTACGACCTCGACGGCGCCACCGCCCTCCTCGAGGAGTCCGGGTGGACCGTCGGCGGCGACGGCATCCGCGTCAACGCCGCTGGCGACCGCCTCACCCTCACCTACCCCTTCACCTCCGAGACGGACAAGACGCTCCTGCAGCTCCTGCAATCCCAGCTCGCCGAGGCCGGCATTGAGCTGAGCACCCCGCAGCTGTCCGACGCCCAGTACACCGCCGCCTTCGCCGACGACGAGTGGGACCTGACCCGCATCGACTTCTCCCGCGCCGACCCCGACGCCCTCCTGTCCGGCTTCCACCCCGACTACCTCTACATGAACTGGTTCGACCACGACCATGTCGCCGAGCTCGTCTCCCTCCTCGACGCCGAGACCGGCGCCGCCAACGACACCGAGCGCGCCACCGCCGTCCACGAGCTGCTCACCTACATGATCAACGAGGCCTACACCTTCCCCCTCAACGAGCGCTCCCACTCCGTCGCCCACCTGACCACCGTCACGGTCGCCCACGAGCCGAACGGGTGGCCCCAGTTCTACGACGCCGCCCGCACGGCGTAAGGCAGGAGAACCGACCATGAGCCGCTACATCCTCAAGCGCCTGGGCCACGCCCTCCTCGTCATCTGGGGCGCCTTCACCCTCACCTTCCTCCTCCTGTACGCCCTGCCCTCCGACCCCGTGTCCATCCTCCTGGCCGCCTCCGGAGCGATGGGCGGGGGAGCGGCCACCGCAGCCGACCGCGCCGCCATCGCCGCCCGCTACGGCCTCGACCAGCCCCTGTGGAAGCAGTACCTCGACTCCCTGACCGGCATCCTCCACGGCGACCTCGGCACCTCCGTGTCCTCCGGGCTGCCGGTGAGCACCGAACTCGCCCAGGCGATCCCCAGCACTCTCGAGCTCGCCCTGGCCGGCCTCGCCATCGGGATCGTCCTGGGCACCCTCATCGCCGTGGCCGCCAACCTCACCCGCTCGCGCCGGCTGCACCGCCTGCTGCTGACCATTCCGCCCCTGCTCGCCTCCGTGCCCTCCTTCTGGCTCGCCCTCGTTCTCATGCAGGTCGTCTGCTTCCAGCTCGGCTGGCTGCCCTCGCGCGGCGACGGCGGACTGTCCCACCTCGTCCTGCCCGCCCTCACCCTCGGCCTGGGCTCCTCGACCGGCTTCGCCCAGGTCCTCGCCCGCGGCATCGCCCAGTCGCTGCGAGAGCCCTACGTCACCGAGCTGCGCGCCAAGGGCCTGAGCCGCTGGTCCATCCAGGTCGGCCACGTCCTGCGCAACGCCTTCCCGCCATGCCTGACCATGCTCGGCACCGCCGTCGGCGGCCTGTTCGCCGGCGCCGTCATCACCGAGACCGTTTACTCGCGCGCCGGCGTCGGCCGGCTCCTCCAGCAGGCCGTGAGCGAGCAGGACATGCCGGTCGTCCTCGTCCTGGTCCTCCTGGCCGCCACCACCTACGCCCTCGTCAACCTCGCCGTCGACCTGCTCTACCCGCGGCTCGACCCCCGGCTGCGTCCCGCCGTCGTCGCCGTCGCCTGAGGAAGGAACCCACCATGACCACCCAGCTCACCCTGACCGCCCCGACCCGGCCCCTGGCCCGCGCCCTCAGCATTCTCGTGCGCAGCCGCGAGATCACCGCCCCCAACCGCGTCGAGAGGCGGCGCCGCCTGCGCGCCGCCGTCGGCCTGGCCGCGCCCACCGCCGTCCTCGCCACCGTCCTCATCGCCGCCCTCGCCCCGATGCTGCTCACCAGCGCCGACCCGCTCGCCGTCGACGCCGGGGGCCGCTTCCTCGCCCCCAGCGCCGAGCACTGGTTCGGCACCGACTACCTCGGCCGCGACATCTTCTCGCGCGTCGTCCACGGCACCGGCCTCACCCTGCGCGCAACCGCCCTCGCCCTGGCCATCAGCCTCCTCGCCTCCAGCGCCCTCGGCCTGCTCGCCGGGTTCCTCGGCGGTTGGATCGACACCGTCATCTCCCGGGCCGTCGACGTCGTCCTGTCCATCCCCGCGCTCCTGCTCTCCCTCGTCCTGGTCACCGCGCTGGGCACCGGCACCCTCAAGGTCGCCGTCGCCGTGGGCCTGGCCTCAGTCGCCGCCCTGACCCGCCTCACCCGGGGCGAGGTCCTCAAGGCCTCCACCTCCCGCTACGTCGAGGCCGCCCGGCTCTCCGGCGTGCGCTGGTACACGATCCTGTGGCGCCACGTCCTGCCCCACGCCACTGGGCCGGTCATCGCCCTCCTCGCCCTGCAGATCGGCGAGGCCATCCTCACCATCGCGGGCCTGTCCTTCCTCGGCTTCGGCGCCCAGCTGCCCACCCCCGAGTGGGGCTCGATCGTCTCCGAGGGCCGCAACTACCTCGCCAACGCCCCCTGGATGACCACCCTGCCCGGTGCCGTCATTATCGCCACCGTCGTGTCCGCCAACCGGCTCTCCCACGCGATCTCCGAGCACGGCAAGGAGGCCCTGCGATGACCACCGCCCCCACCGCCCTCCCCGTCGTCCACCCCGCGGGCGAGCAGGCCCCGGGGCGGGCGCCCGCCCTGGCCATTGACGGCCTCACCGTCGCCTATCGGCGCGCCATCGCCCCGGCCGTCGACTCGCTCAGCCTGACGCTGCGCGCCGGTGAGGTCCTCGCCCTCGTCGGCGAGTCCGGCTCCGGCAAATCGACCACGGCCGCCGCCATTATCGGCGTCCTGCCGCCCTCGGCCACCGCCACCGGCGCCATTGCCGTCGACGGCGAGGAGATCCTCGGCCTGGGGGAGGCGGCCCTGCGCCGCTACCTCGGCAGCCGCATCGGCTATGTGCCCCAGGACCCCATGACCTCACTCGACCCCGTGCGCACCATCGGCTCCCAGATCGACGAATCACTGCGCCTGCACCTGGGTCTGGATCGCGCCGAGGCCCGGAAGCGCTCCATCGAACTGCTCGACGAGGTCGGCATCCACCAGCCCGAGCGCCGCCACGGCCAGTACCCGCACGAGCTCAGCGGCGGCATGCGCCAGCGCGTCCTCATCGCCATCGCCCTGGCCGCCGACCCCGACGTCCTCATTGCCGACGAGCCCACCTCGGGCCTCGACGTCACCGTCCAGCGCACCGTCCTGGACCGACTCGACCGCCTCACCCGAGAGCACGCCACCGCCGTCCTCCTCATCACCCACGACCTCGGGGTCGCCCACGACCGCGCCGACCGCATCGCCGTCATGCACCACGGGCGGATCGTTGAGACCGGCACCGCCGACGAGGTCCTGCGCCACCCGCGCCACGAGTACACCCGCCGCCTCATCGCCGCCGCCCCGAGCCTGGGCGCCAGGCCGCTCGTCGAGGCCGCCCGCCGCCGCGCCCACGACGACGGGGCCCGCCCCCTGCTCCAGACCCGGGGCCTGGCGAAGGCCTTCGGCCCCCTCACCGCCGTCGACGACGTCAACCTCGCCGTGCGGCGCGGGCGCACCCTCGGCGTCGTCGGCGAGTCCAGCTCCGGCAAGACCACGCTCGCCCGCATGGTCGTCGACGCCGAGACGCCCACGAGCGGCGACGTCCTCCTCGACGGCCAGGGCCTGGAGGGCCTGAGCCGCCGCCGGCGGCGCGAACGCCGCCGCCGCGTCCAGTACGTCTACCAGAGCCCCTTCGAGTCCCTCGACCCGCGCCTGAGCATTGAGCGGATCATCACCGAGCCACTCGACGCCTTCCGCGTCGGCACCCGGGCCGAACGCCGCCGCCGCGCCCACGAGCTCCTTGAGCTCGTCGCCCTCGACCCCGCCCTCGCGCGCCGCTCGCCCGTCGAGCTCTCCGGCGGCCAGCGCCAGCGCGTCGCCATCGCCCGTGCCCTCGCCCTGTCACCCGAGCTCCTCGTCCTCGACGAGCCCGTCTCCGCCCTCGACGTCTCGGTCCAGGCCCAGGTGCTCGACCTCCTCGTCGACCTGCAGGAGCGGCTCGGCCTCACCTATGTCCTCATCTCCCACGACCTGGCCGTCATCCGGCTCGTCGCCGACGACGTCCTCGTCCTCAAGGACGGCGCCGTCGTCGAGTACGGGCCCACCGACGCCGTCCTCGCCCGCCCCGACCACCCGTACACGCGTGCGCTCCTGGACGCCATCCCCGGGCGCGCCGCCCGCGAAGGATCAGCAGCATGACCACCGCGCCCGCCGCATCCGCCCCCACGGCCCCCACGGCCGTCGACGAGGTCATCTCCATCACCCGTGACCTCATCCGCATTGACACCTCCAACCGGGGCCCCGGCGCCGTCACCAGTGAGCGCGAGGCCGCCGAGTACGTCGTCGGCTCCCTCCAGGAGGTCGGCCTCGAACCCGACCTCATTGAGGCCGCCCCCGGCCGTTCCAGCGTTATTGTGCGCATCCCCGGCACCGACCCCGACGCCGGCGCCCTCGTCGTCCACGGCCACCTCGACGTCGTGCCCGCCGCCGCCGAGGACTGGAGCGTCGACCCCTTCGAGGCCGTCCTCGAGGACGGCGTCATCTGGGGCCGCGGCGCCGTCGACATGAAGGGCATGGACGCCGTCATCCTCTCCGTCGTCCGCCGGCGCCAGCGCGAGAGGCGCGCCCCCGCCCGCGACATTGTGCTCGCCTTCTTCGCCGACGAGGAGGCGGGAGGAACCCGGGGCGCCCGCTGGATCGTCGACCACCAGGCCGAGCGCTTCGCCGGCGCCACCCACGCCATTAGCGAGGTCGGCGGCTTCTCCGTCACCGTCGCCGGCCGGCGCGCCTACCTCGTCCAAACCGCCGAGAAGGGCCAGGCCTGGCTCAACCTCGTCGCCCGGGGCACCGCTGGCCACGGCAGCGCCATTAACACCGACAACGCAGTCGCCCACCTGACCGGGGCGCTGACCCGCATCGCGGCCGAGCCGTGGCCCCTGCGCCTGACCCCCACCGTCACGCGCCTACTCGCCGGCATCGCCGACCTCACCGGCCTGCCCTTCGACGGCGAGGACCCGGCTCAGGTCGACGCCCTCCTCGACGCCCTCGGCCCCGCCCGCCGTTTCGCCGGCTCCTCCATCCGCACCCTCGCCAACCCGACCCGCCTGTCCGCCGGGTACAAGACGAACGTCGTGCCCGGCCTGGCCACCGGGGGCCTCGACCTGCGGCCCCTGCCCGGCGACCAGGAGGCGGCCCTCGCCCGCGTCGCCGAGCTCGCCGGCGACGCCGTGGACATCGAGGTCGAGGGCCAGGCCCCCGGCATTGAGGCGCCCGCCACCGGCGCCTTCTACGACACCCTCGCCGCCGCGATCCTCGCCCACGACCCCGGCGCCGTCATCCTGCCCTACATGCTCTCCGCCGGCACCGACAACAAGTCGCTGGCCGACCTCGGCATCGCCGGCTACGGATTCGCCCCCCTGCGCCTGCCCGCCGACCTCGACTTCACCGCCCTCTTCCACGGCGTCGACGAGCGCGTCCCGGTCGACTCCCTGCGCTTCGCCACCAGCGTCCTCGACGACCTCCTCGACCAGAGCGCCCCGCCCCGCCCCTGACCGCCGGCCCCGACCAGTCCTGCCAAGCCCCTACCGGCCGTACCTGCCACACCAGCAAGGAGCACCACCATGACCGCCACCACCGCCACCACAGTCGTCCTCGGCGCCACCGGCCGGCTCGGCCGCGCCGTCATCGCCGCCCTCCTCGCCCGCGGGGCCCGGCCCGCCTCCATTACCGCCGCCGGGCGCAATACTGAGGCCCTCAACAACCTCGCCGCCCAGGGCGTGGCCACAGCCCGCGTCGACTACGACGACGAGGCCGGCCTCCAGGCCGCCCTCCACCCCGGGGCCACCGTCCTGCTCATCTCCGGCAGCGACATCGCCCACCGCCGCGCCCAGCACCAGCGCGTCATCGACGCCGCCGTGCGCGCCGGCGTCGACCGCCTCGTCTACACCTCCGTCCTGCGGGCGGGGGAGTCCGAGCTCTTCGTCGCCCCCGACCACCGCGCCGCCGAGGAGGCCCTGGCCGCCTCCGGCCTGGACACCACCATCCTGCGCAACGGCTGGTACACCGAGAACTACGCCCCCGCCGTCGTCAAGGCCGCCACCACCGGTGTCCTGACCGACTCCACCGGGTCCGGCCGCATCGCCTCGGCCACCCGCGCCGACTACGCCGAGGCCGCCGCCGTCATCCTGACCACCGACTTCCATGCCGGCCGCGTCTACGAGCTCGGCGGCGCCTCCTGGGACTACGACGACCTCGCCGCCGTCGCCACCCGCCTCACCGGCCGCCGAGTGCGCCGGGAGGCCCTCACCCACGACGAGCACGTCGCCCGCCTGACGGCCGCCGGCCTGGCCGAGATCATCCCCTTCACCGCAGGCCTCGACGACGCCGTCTCGCGCGGAGCCCTCGACACCGCCTCCACCGACCTGGCCGACCTCCTCGGACGCCGCCCGGCCGGCCTGGAGGAGGGCCTGCGCGGCGCCGTCGCCGCCGCACTCGCCGCCGCCGGGCAAGGGGGCCTGAGATGACTGTCGCAGCCCCGACGGCCCCGGCCGCGGCGCCCGCCGGGGATGTAGTCGGGCGCCCCATCGGCGTCGCTGTGCGCGAGGCCCGCCGTGAGGAGTACCCGGCCATTGCGGACGCCATCGTCGCCGCCTACCGCGCCAGCATGGAGGTCTCCGAGGAGTACGAGGCCGACATGCGCCGCCTCGCCGAGCACGCCGCCTCCTACCGCGTGTGGGTGGCCGTCGACGACAGAGACGACATCCTGGGCACCGTCCTCACCCCCCGCGCCGACGCCCCCGACACCGGCCACGAGCCGGAGGGAGAGCGCGCCTTCCGCCTCCTGACCGTCGCCCCCTCCGCCCGCGGCAGGGGAGTGGGCCGCCTCCTCATTGACCACGCCGTCGCCCAGATCGCGGCCACGGGGGCGCACCGCGTCGGCATCTGGACCGGCGCCCAGATGCCCGCCGCCGTCCGCCTCTACGAGTCCTACGGCTTCACCCGCCGCCGAGAGCGCGAGACCTTCACCGTCGACGGCGGCAAGGTCCCCCTGTCCTACACCTACGACGTGCCCGACGCCCTCCTCACCGCGTCCCGCTAATCACCCGCCACCGCCCACCCCGCCCCATACTGACCCGCACTGAGAGGAACCCGCCATGAGCTGGTCCAGGACCGAACGATTCCACGCCCTCCTCGCCGGTGAGAGGGCCGACCGCCCCGCCATCAGCGCCTACGCCCACCAGGTCGGTGCCGAGAGGAACGCCGACGACCTCGTGGCCGCCACCCTCGCCTACGCCCAGGCCGGCGACTGGGACTGGGTCAAGCTCAACCCCCGCACCGTCCACTACGCCGAGGCCTGGGGCAACACCTACGACTACGACCACTACGGCCCCGTCATCCCCATCCCCGCCCAGACCCACGCCGTCCTCGCCTCCCCTGCCGACCTGGGCTCCATCACCGACCTCGAGGTCGACGACGTGCCCGCCTTCACCGAGCAGCTCGAGGTGATCCGCCGCGTCAAGGCCGGCACGGACGCCGCCGTCGTCGCCACCGTCTACTCGCCATACAACGTCCTGGTCAAGCTCGCCGGCCTCCCCCTCGCCCCCGGCCTCCTCCCGCCGGGCTCGGCCACCGAGTGGACACTGAAGTCCTTCCTGGACGAGGACCGCGACGGCGTCCACGCCGCCCTGGGCGCCATCGCCCGCACCCTGGGCCGCTACACCGCCGCCCAGAAGGAGGCCGGGGCTGACGGCGTCATGATCGTCACCGCCGGCCAGGCGCGCGACCTGGGCCGCGACGGCAACGAGGAGCTCGGCCGGCCCTACGACTCGATCGTCCTCAACGGCGCCACCGGCATCCCGCGCCTGGTGCACACCTGCGGCCCCGACGCCCACCCCCACTGGTTCGAGGAGTACCCCCTCGAGGGCATTAACTGGGACACCTACGACCCGACCAACCCCGGCAACGACGCGGAGATCTCCAAGGTCTTCGTCGGCGGCGCCCAGGCGGCGCCCAGGCGGCGCTCCTGGGCGGCCTGCGCGAGGACCTCGACGAGGCGGCCGCCGCCGACGAGATCCGCCGCCAGGTGAACTCGGCGCGCCGCCTGCACGGCGACCGCCTCGTCGTCGCCCCCTCCTGCTCCATCGTCGAGACCGCCCCGGTCCCCCTTCTGGCCGCCTACCGCCTGGCCGTCGAAGAGCCGCTGGGCTGACGCGCCCCGACGCCTCTTGAATACGTCTCCGGGGCGGTGATCCTCGTCGACGGGGGCCTCCTGGGCACGTAGCGTGAACGGGGAGCACTCCCCGAGCCCGGCCCGCCCGCCGACCACCGGTGGGCGGGCCCCGGGGCGCGGCAGAACAATGAGAACCGAAGAAGAAGGAGACACCATGCGACTAGGAGACTCAGACCTCGACGTGAGCCGGATCGGACTGGGGGGCAACGTCTTCGGCTGGACCGCCGACGAGGCCGCGTCCCACGCCGTCCTGGACGCCTATGTGGGCGCCGGCGGCACCCTCATCGACACCGCCGACGGCTACTCCGCCTGGGCGCCCGGCAACAAGGGCGGCGAGTCCGAGACCATTATCGGCACCTGGATCGCCCGGCGCGGCCGCCACGACGACGTCACCATTGCCACCAAAGTCGCCACCAAGCCCGACCGCAAGGGCCTCGCCCCCGCCACCATCCGCGCCGCCCTCGACGAGTCCCTGGCGCGCCTGGGCGTCGACGCCATCGACCTCTACTACGCCCACTTCGACGACCCCGACACGCCCCTGGAGCAGACCGTCGCCGCCTTCGAGGAGGCGCGGGCGGCCGGCAAGATCCGCTACGTCGGCCTGTCCAACTACACCCCCGAGCGCATCAATCAGTGGTGCCGCCTCGCCGACGAGCAGGGCGCCGCCCGCCCCGTCGCCCTCCAGCCCCACTACAACCTCCTCCACCGCGGCGACGTCGAGGGCCCCGGCAACCGGGGCGAGGTCGCCGCCGCCCACCACCTCGGCCTCGTGCCCTACTTCTCACTCGCAGCCGGCTTCCTCACCGGCAAGTACTCCCGGGGTGCCGCACCCACCGGGGAGCGCGCCGGGATGGTTGCCGACTACCTGCGCGAGGAGTGCTTCGACGTCGTCGACGCCGTCGTCGAGGTCGCCGGCGCTCACGGCGTCGAGCCCGCCGCCGTGGCGCTCGCCTGGCTGCGCGAGCGCCCCGGCGTCGTCGCCCCGCTCGCCTCCGCCCGCAACACCCACCAACTCGCCTCGATCACCCAGGCCCTCACCCTGGAGCTCAGCGCCGAGGAGACCGAGCGCCTCACCCGCCTCTCCGACGCGCTCTGAGCCGCGGACCCGCCCCCCGCGCCCGCCCGCCGGGCCGGAGCAGGGGGCGAGCGGGCCGCTGCCCGCTGCCGCCCCGCCGAACGCGTCGCACGGTAGGTTGACCCCCGTGATGCTCACCGTCGCCGTCATCGGACCCGCCCACGCCCTCAAGGGGGAGGTGCGCCTCGACATGCGCACCGACGACCCCGAGGGCCGCCTCGCACCCGGTACCGCCCTGCCCACGGACCCCGCCGGGCACGGCCCACTGACCGTGGCGCGCCTGCGCTTCGACGGGAAGCGCTGGTACGCCGCCTTCGCCGAGGTCCCAGGCCGCACCGCCGCCGAGGCCCTGCGCGGCACCCGCCTCCTGGTCGACACCGACGCCGAGGAGGAGACCGAGGACGACTCCTGGTACGCCCACGAGCTCATCGGCATGAGGGCCCTGCACGCCGACGGCCGCCTCCTGGGCGAGGTCACCGGCCTGGAGGAGGGCGTCGCCCAGGACCGCCTCGTCGTGCGCACCCCGGGCGGCGACGACGTCGCCGTCCCCTTCGTCGAGGAGATCGTCCCCGCCATTGACGAGGAGGCCGGCACCGTGACGATCGACCCGCCCGGCGGCCTCTTCCCGGGCCTCGGCGCGGCCGAGGAGGTCCGCTAATGCGCCTCGACGTCCTGACGATCTTCCCCGACTACCTGCGCGTGCTCGACCTGTCCCTCATCGGCCAGGCCGCCAGGTCCGGCACCCTCGACCTCGCCGTCCACGACCTGCGCGACTGGGCCCACGACCGCCACCGCACCGTTGACGACACGCCGCTGGGCGGCGGGGCCGGCATGGTGATGAAGCCCGACGTGTGGGGTGAGGCCCTCGACTCCGTCCTCGCCCGCGCGGCGGCCCCGGCCGCCGCGCCCACCCCGCCCGGAGATGACGGCGCGGGCGCACCAGGCGCCGCAGCGGCGGGCCCCGCCCCCGCGCCGCGGGACGACGACCGCACCGTCCTGGTCATCCCCACGCCGTCGGGCGACCTCTTCACCCAACGCGTCGCCCAGGACCTCGCCGGGGCCGACCACCTCATTATCGCCTGCGGGCGCTACGAGGGCATTGACGCCCGCGTCGCCGAGCACTACCGCAGCGCCGGCCGGCAGGTGCGCGAGCTGTCCATCGGCGACTACATCCTCAACGGGGGAGAGGCCGCCGCCCTCGTCATCATTGAGGCCGTCGCCCGCCTCCTGCCCGGGGTCCTGGGCAATCCCGCCTCCGTCGTCGAGGAGTCGCACTCCGAGGCCGGACTGCTCGAGTACCCCGTCTACACGCGCCCCGTCGCCTGGCGCGGCCACGACCTGGCCGCCGGCGAGCCCGTCCTCCTGACCGGCAACCACGCCCGCATCGCCCGCCACCGCCGCGACCAGGCCATCGCCCGCACCGCCGCACGCCGCCCCGACATGGTGCGCGCCCTGGACCCCAGCACCCTGGACGGCGCCGACCGCGCCGCCCTGGCCCGCTCCGGCTGGGCCCTGCCCGAGGGCGCCGCCGGCCCCCTGCCCCTGCGACTGCGTCGGGCCGTCGACGCAGACCTGCCCGCCATTGTCGAGCTAGCCGCACGCACCTTCCCCGATGCCTGCCCCGCCTTCCTGAGCCCCACGGCCATTGCCGAGCACGTGGCCGCCAACCTCACTCTGGACCGCTTCGCCACCTGGCTCCACGACCCTCGCGTCACCCTGACCGTAGCCGACCTTCCCGAGGGCGCCCCCGGCATTGAAGCCGGTGCGGTCGTCGGCTACAGCGTGTTGCTGCTGGAGCGCCCCGACGACGACGGCGCTCCGCCAATCGGCCTGGACCCCCGGCCCACAGGGGTGGAGGCGGGCGGACAGGGGGCGCTGGCCGCCGAGCTGTCCAAGGTCTACGTTGACATGCGCCTGCGCGGCTCGGGCGCCGCCGCCGCCCTGCTCACCGGCGCCATAGAGCAGGCCGCCGACGCGGGGGTCACCACACTGTGGCTGGGCACTCACGCCGGCAACAAACGAGCCCAGAAAGCCTATAAGCGCGCAGGATTCCGCCAGGTCGGCACACGCACCTACGACGTCGGCGGACAGACCTGCCGGGACGTGGTCATGGCCCTCGACCCTCAGGAGTGCTGAGGCCGGCGGACGGTGCGGGGCCGGCGCAGAGCAGGGATGAGAGCCCCGCCAGGACGGCGCCTGCGCACCGGGCGGGTCCGCGGCCGGCCGCTCCAGACCGCCACCCCGCGGCCCCAGACCCTCCCGTGAGGTCGCGCACGTCCCTGTGGACGTGCTCGCCGCCCGCTGAGCGCCTGTGGCACACTGGCCTGGCCCCCGGGCCGCAGAGCGCCTCCGCCACTGGGGAGGTCTCACGAAGCAGGACCCGCGGGCATGGACACAGGCGCCGCCCCGCCCGCAGGCGGCGAGGCGTCACCGACCAAGCGCTCGTGACCAGTGGCACGCGCGTGGAGAGAACAATGAACCTGATCGACCAGATCAATGCCGCCTCGCTGCGCGAGGACATCCCCTCCTTCCGCCCCGGCGACACCCTCAAGGTGCACGTCAAGGTCGTTGAGGGCAATCGCTCACGTGTCCAGGTTTTCCAGGGCGTCGTCATTGCCCGGCAGGGCGCGGGCGTCTCTGAGACCTACACGGTCCGCAAGATCTCCTTCGGTGTCGGTGTCGAGCGCACCTTCCCAGTCCATACCCCCTCGGTCGAGAAGATCGAGGTCGTCACTCGAGGCGACGTGCGTCGCGCCAAGCTTTACTACCTGCGCAACCTGCGCGGCAAGGCGGCCAAGATCAAGGAGCGCCGCGAGGACTGAGGTCCCGCTCCTCGGTGGCGCCCGGGACCCCCGTCCCCGGGCGCCACCCATGCTCCTCGCGCCCGCGCCGGGCAGGCCCCACGCAATCCGCCGATCGTGCCGACCATTACCCAGGAGAGGTCAACAGTGACATCGCAGCAGGAATCGGTGGACACCCCCACCGGGGCCCCAGCACCCGAAACACCCGACGACGCTGTGCACGAGGACTCCACCTCCGCGGGCAGCCCTGCCTCCGCGGCCAGCCCTGAACCGGCGGCGGACGAGCCGCTTGAGTTGCCGCCCTCCATCCCCCCGAGCAAGAAACCGACGGCCCCCACTGAGGAGTCGGCCGGGCCGGTGGTGTCGAGGCGCCGGCGCCTCGCCTCAAGACTGCTGGTGATCGCCTCTGTCATTGTCATTTCGGCCCTGTTCAAGACCTTCGTTCTCCAGACCTTCATCATCCCCTCCGGCTCCATGGAGAACACCCTCATGAAGGGTGATCGGGTGGCTGTCACCATGTTCGACGCCAAGGACATTGAAAGAGGGGACGTTGTCGTCTTCCGGGACCCCGCCCACTGGCTCGATGTCAAGGACCCCACCGGCCTGCATGGCCTGCTCCAAGATGTGCTGATCACCCTGCGGCTCTTGCCCAGCGAGTCCGGCCACTACCTCATTAAGCGCGTCATTGGCATGCCCGGGGACCGGGTCACCAGCGATGGCCAGGGCACCGTCCAGGTCAATGGCGTCACCCTGGAGGAGACCTACATCAAGGACGGCGTGCTGGCCTCCGAGATCGCCTTCGACGTCACCGTCCCCGCCGGGCACGTGTGGGTCATGGGGGACAACCGCCCCAACTCCGCTGACTCCCGCCTCCATCAAAACGACCCCAACGGCGGCTTCGTGCCCCTGGACAACGTCGTCGGCGTCGCCAAGAGCATTATCTGGCCGGTGAGCCGGTGGACCGGGCTGGGCAGCGGGGAGCAGGTCTTCACCGACGTCCCCGCCCCCGCCACCTCGTGAGCCCGGCGGCGCGCCCGGACCGGGACCTGGAGCTGGCCCTGCTCGCCGACCACGAATTGGTTGGCGGCCTGGACGAGGTGGGCCGCGGCGCCCTGGCCGGCCCCGTGAGCGTGGGCCTGGCCGTGGTCTCGCGCTCCACGGCTGACTCCTTCCCGCCGGGCCTGGCCGACTCCAAGCAGTTGAGCCCATCGCGGCGTCGGGCACTGGTCGGCCCCTGCCGCGGTTGGCTGGCCGACCACGCCGTGGCCCACGCCTCCCCAACCGAGATCGACGCCCTGGGCATTGTGGGGGCACTGCGCCTGGCCGGCCGGCGGGCCCTGGCGGAGGTGGCCTCGCGCGGGAGGGCCCCCGACATTGTCATCCTCGATGGCGCCTCCGACTGGCTCAGCGCCCCCGAGCCGGATCCAACCGCCGCCTCGGACGAGCGCGCCCAGGCAGCGAGCACCAGCCGGCCGGACGCCACCGCCTCCACCCCGCCGGTGCGCACGGAGGTCAAGGCCGACGCCCGCTGCGCCGTGGTGGCGGCCGCCTCAGTCCTGGCCAAGGTGGAGCGCGACGCCCTCATGGCGGCATTGCCGGACCCCGGCTACGACTGGGCGGCCAATAAGGGCTACGCCGCCCCCGCCCACGTCCAGGCGTTGAGGGCCTTGGGGGCCTGTGAGCAGCACCGCCTCTCCTGGCGCCTGCCCGGGCTGGGGCGCCACCGGCGCCCCCGGGGCTGAGCCCGGTCGACCAAGTCTTGAAGCGGCCCGGCGCGACATGATCGGGTCTGAGAAGCCCGGACCCGGGAGCGTCCCAGTGCGCCGACGCGCCCCTGGTGCCTGCTCGGCGCAGGCGCCGGCCGCGGGCATGATGAGCCCGTGAATGCTGAAGACCTTGAGGCATACGAGAACAACCTGGAGCTCGACCTGTACCGGGAATACCGGGACGTCGTGACCCTCTTCTCCTACGTCGTCGAGACCGAGCGGCGCTTCTACCTGGCCAACGCAGTGGATGTGCAGGTGCGCACCAATGGCGGGGAGGTCTTCTTCGAACTCACCCTCGAGGACGCCTGGGTGTGGGACATCTACCGGGCCTCACGCTTTGTCAAGTCAGTCCACGTGGTCACCTTCAAGGACGTCAATGTCGAGGAGCTGAGCAAGCCCGAGATGGATATCCCCGCCTAATCCGCATAATGGCGGGCAGCCCTGGGAACCACAGGCCCATCTCTGCCGGGATTGTCCACAGGGCTCGGCTAGTCCGCTGGCGCGCTGGGCGCCGCCGCGCGCACCCTGGCCACGGAGGTGATCCCCGTGGCCCCGACCACACCACAGCCCCGCCCTAGGGCGGTGGGCTCGGCCGGCTCCCCCCAGCAGACCGGTCAACGCGGTGAGGAGCTTGCCGCCCGCTACCTGAGCGACCTCGGGTGGACCGTCCTGGATCGCAACTGGCGCCCCAGCCCGCCGCGGCGCGGAGAACTCGACATTGTCGCCCTACAGCCCCCGCGAGCCGCCGCCGCAGAGCCGGCGCGCCCACTGCCCGGGGACGGTTCTCCGATTGGTCCCGGCGTCCCCGCCCTCCCGGGCGCCGGGGCGCGCCTGGTGGCCGTGGAGGTCAAAACCCGCACCGGACTCCGCCTGGGGCCGCCCGCGGCCGCCGTCGACTCCCGCAAACTTGCCCGCCTGCGGCGCCTGGCCGCCGCCTGGGCCGCCGCCCACGGCGCAGACCACGACGCCCTGCGCATTGACGTCATCTCGATTGTGCTGCGCCGCCACCGCCCCGCCCTGCTGTGCCACCACCAGGGGGTGGGGGTCTAATGGGACTGGCCCGCACCCTGGCCGTAACCCTCACCGGTTTGCAGGGCCACCTCGTGGACGTCGAGGCCCACTGCGCGTCCGGTCTACCGGCCTTCACGCTGGTGGGCCTGCCCGACGCCGCCGTGCGCGAGTCCCGCGACCGTGTTCGCGCGGCCCTGACCACCTGCGGAGTCACCTGGGGGGAGCAGCGTTTAACGGTCAACCTCTCCCCGGCTGATCTGCCGAAAACCGGCACGGGCCTCGACCTCGCCCTGGCCCTGGCGGTACTCGGCGCCCGCGGCAAGCTGCCGCGCGGCGCCGTGGCGCACCTGGAGCGCACGGTCCATATCGGTGAGCTCGGGCTCGACGGCTCGCTCCACCCCGTGCGCGGCGTCCTGCCCGCCGTCCATGCGGCCGTAGCGGCCGGGTTCACGGAGATCGTGGTCGCGGCAGGCGGTGCAGCCGAGGCCGCGCTGGTGCCCGGTGCGACTATTACCGCTGCGGCGCACGTGGGTGAACTGGTGTTGCGCTACGGCGGGCAACTGTCCGGGCCGGCCCTGGAACTGGTTCGGCGCGCCCAAACCCAAGCGGCTCCAGGGCGGGCCCGCCCAGGCGCCGCCGGGCCAGGTGGGCGGCGCGGCGCCACCGCCCCCGATCTCGCTGAGGTTGTCGGCCAGGCCGAGGCGCGCCACGCCCTGGAGGTGGCCGCCGCCGGCGGCCACCACCTGCTCATGGTCGGGCCGCCGGGAGCCGGCAAGACCATGCTCGCCGAGCGACTGCCCTCGATCCTGCCGCCCCTGGAGGGAGAAGACGCCGTGGCGGTGACCTCTCTTCACTCCCTGGCCGGCGCCTTCAACCCCGAGGCCGGCCTGGTCACCGACCCGCCTCTGCGCGCACCCCACCACACCGCCACCCGCGCCGCCATTATTGGCGGGGGCTCAGGCTCCCCCCGCCCCGGGGAAGTGTCCCTGGCTCATCGAGGCGTGCTCTTCCTCGACGAGGCCCCGGAATTCCCCAGCAGTCTCCTGGACTGCCTGCGTCAACCCCTGGAATCCGGGGAAATCACCATTGATCGAGTCGGGGGCCGCGCCACCTACCCTGCCGCCTTCCAGCTCGTTCTGGCCGCCAACCCCTGCCCGTGCGGCAAGGGAAGCGGACGGGGCCTGGACTGCACCTGCACCTCCCTGCAGCGCCGCCGGTACCTCACGCGCCTATCGGGGCCCCTCCTGGACCGTATTGACATTCAGGTCGAGGTCGGAGCCGTGGACGCCGGCGACCTGGTCCGCCCCACGCCCGCCGAGCCCAGTGCCGTCGTCGGCGCCCGCGTGAAGCGAGCCCGGCGCCGTGCCGCTGCGCGCCTGGCCCCCACCCCCTGGCGACTGGGCTCCCAGGTCCCCGGCTCCTACCTGCGCAGCCCCGAATCGGGTACCCGCCCCGAGCTGGTCGCCCGGCTCATGGGCAGCCTGGAGCGCGGCGAACTCTCCTTGCGGGGTGTGGATCGGGTCCTGCGCCTGGCCTGGACCCTGGCGGACCTGGGCGAGCGCGACGCCCCGACCCTGACCGACCTCGGGGCGGCCCTGGCCCTGCGCGCCACAGGTCTACGCCGATGAGACCGCCCCTCCTGCCCTACGACACCACCGACGACGCCCTGGCCCGCGCCACCTGGTCGCGTCTGGCCGAGCCGGGCGACAAGGCTGCCGCCGCCCTGGTGGTGGCGCTGGGCCCCGCTGACGCTATCGACTGGCTCCTGGGCGAGGCTCTCGATGAGGACGGCAGGCCCCGGCAGGCGCCGCGCCCACCCCTGCCACCGGTCCAAGACGCAGCCGGCGCCCGCGCCCAGTGGGCCCGTGCAGCCGGCCGCTGGGCGCCGCGCCTGCCCGACCTCGATATCCGCCGTGAACTCGACATCTTGGAACGGCTCGGTGGGAGCCTTATTACCCCCGCCGACCCCTGGTGGCCCCCGGGTCTGGATGACCTCGCCCAACCACCGCCGTGCCTATGGCTGCGCGGCGACCCCGCCCTTCTCGTCAGTGCCGCGCAGCGGGCCAGCAGAGACCACGACGCGAACCCGCCGGCCGCAGCGGCGCAGCCCGCTATTGGCGTGGGGACGACCGCGCAGCCGGGTGCGCCGAAGGTGCAAGCCCGAACCCCACAAGCTGAGGAAGAACCGGGGTGCCGCGGCACGGCGCCGAGCGGTCCCGCCCTCGGGGCGGAAGACGAACCGACTGACTCCGTGCCCGTGATGCCTTCAGTGGCCCCGGGGGATGGCAGCGCCACAGCGGCGGCCGCGCCGGCCGCAGCGGAGCGGCCGGCCCTCGTGCCCCTGCCCACCCGTGAGGACCGCGTGCCGCCCGGGCCGGGGGCGGGGATCGCCGTCGCCCTGGTGGGCGCCCGCGCCGCCACCCGCTACGGTGAGCGCACCGCCTCCCAGCTGGGAGAGGATCTGGCCGCTCAGGGCTGTGTTGTCGTCTCCGGGGGAGCCCTGGGGATCGACGCCGCCGCCCACCGCGGGGCCCTCATGGGCGGGCGCACCCTGTGCGTGGCCGCAGGGGGCGTAGACCGTCTCTACCCGTCGGCCAACGCCGAACTCCAGGAGGCGGTTATCGCCCACGGGGCGCTGCTGGCCGAGGTGCCGCCCGGCTGCCAGCCGGGCAGGCACCGGTTCCTCACCCGCAACCGGCTCATCGCCGCACTGTGCCAGGCCACAGTCGTGGTCGAGGCCGCCTGGCGCTCCGGGGCCCTGGCTACCGCCCGCCAGGCCCAGGACTTGGGGCGCCCCCTGGGGGCTGTGCCCGGCCCCGTCACCTCCATGGAGTCCGTGGGCTGCCACCGGCTCCTGCGTGCGGGTGCCGTGTGCGTCACCGACGCCGAGGAGGTGCTTGAGCTGGCCCTGCCCGTGGGCGCTACCGACCCCGACGGCAGGAAGGCCGCCGACCCCGCCAATCAGGGCGAGGGCCTGCTCGACGGCCTGGAGCCGGACAGCGCCGTCGTCCTGGACGCCCTGCCGGCCCGGGGGTCGGCCAGCATGGACTCCTTGATCCCGGCCAGCGGGCTGGCTGAAAGGGAGGTTATCGCCGCCCTGGGGCTGCTCGAGCTGGCCGGCAGGGTCGAGCGCGACGGATCCAGGTGGCGACGGCGTCGCACCTGAGAGCAGCCCGGCGCTCATGGGTCTGCGCGTCGGGAGGCACCGCGGCGTCAGGGCCCTATCCTGAAAGGGTGACAACCCCCAGGGACCACGCGGTGCGCACCCGTGGTCAGTTGCTGGACAGCTACGCGGCCCACCTGCGCCTTCAGCGCGGCATGTCCGAGCACACCGTGCGCGCCTACCTGGGGGACATTGGCGACCTGCTCAGCTTCCTGGGCGTGGGGGAGGAGGAGACTGAGATCGTCGGCCCGGCGTTGGGCACCCTCGACCTCGTGGACCTGCGCGCCTGGCTCGCCCACATGTCCGCCGCCGGCCGCACTCGCGCCACCCTGGCCCGGCGCGGCGCCGCCGCCCGCACCTTCTCCACCTGGGCCCACCGCAATGGCCTGCTGCCGGCCGATATCGCCGCCCGCCTGCGTTCCCCCCGCCCCGACAACCGCCTCCCCACCGTCCTGACCCCCGACCAGGCCCGCACCCTGCTCACGATCGCCGCCCAAGCGGCTGCTGCGGGCGGCCCCCTTCAGGTGCGTGATCTGGCCCTGCTGGAAACCCTCTACGCCACCGGTGTGCGCGTCAGTGAACTCGCCGGCATGGACGTGGGGGATCTGGACGCCTCCCGGCGAACCCTGCGCGTCCTGGGCAAAGGGGACAAGGAGCGCACCGTCCCCTACGGCCTTCCGGCCCAGCACGCCCTATCCGCTTGGCTCCGGGTGCGCAGCCGGGTCGCCGCCCCGGACGCGGGCGCCGCCCTGTTCCTGGGCGCCAGAGGGCGGCGCATCGACCCCCGGGTCATACGCGAGGTCGTTCACCGGGCGGCCGCAGCCGCCGGGGTCCCCGACCTGGGACCGCACGGGCTGCGCCACAGCGCCGCCACCCACGTGCTCAGTGGGGGAGCGGACCTGCGCAGCGTTCAGGAGCTCCTGGGGCACTCCTCCCTGGCCACCACCCAGCGCTACACCCACGTGTCGCCCGAGCGCCTGCGCGCCGTTTACGCCCAGGCCTTTCCCCGGGCCTGAGTCGCCGGACTCCGGGGCGGGACAGGGGCATGAGGACAGGGCCGCTGGGCGCCCACTTACGACTCCAGGGGCTTGAGCCTAATGACGGCGGGACTCAGCAGCCGCAGGGGGTTGACATAGCTCTTCGGCCCTGTGCGCGCACCCCAATGGAGGGCGTCTACGCCGTCGGCGCGGTGCCCGGCCAGCAGCGTCCCGATGATTTGCCCGCGGTGGACCCGCTCCCCGGCGGTGACCACCGGCTCGACCGGCTCATAGGTGGTGCGGATGCCGTCAGGATGGTCTATGGACACCACTGGGCGGCCGGCCACCATCCCGGCGAAGGCGACTGTTCCGGCCGCGGCGGCCAGCACCGGCGAGCCGGCCTCCAGTGCGAGATCCACGCCCCGGTGCCCGCGCCCCCAGACGACGGCCGGCGGGTCGAAGCCCTCCAACACCGGGGCCGGCCCGCCGGTGGGCCAGGTGTAGGAGCCGCGTGGGGCCGGGGACGGTGGAGCCGGCGCCTCGGTGAGCGCCACCGCACCCGCTACGACCCCGCCGGTCCGGGCGGGGCCGGGCACTGGCGGGCCGGATGCGGCCCCGGCCCAGGGGGAGCCGTTCATGAGCAGGGCCACGAGGAGCAGGCGAAGAACCGCCGTCGTCCACCGCGCGGGGCGCGGGCCGGATCGCGGGGCGCCCGGCCCGACTGCTGCCAGGCGCCCGCCCCGGTCGCGGAGCAGGGGCGGGGAGGCGAAGGGATAGAAGGTAACCACCGACCCAGAATCGGATGGTCGGCGCCCGGGTGCATTCACCGGCCACCAGCGCTGTGGAAAACCCGCCACAGCGGTTCTCCTGTGGTGACTGGGGCAACGCCGGTATTCCCAGCCCCGGTGCGGAAAGATCCCCCCGCTGTGGTAGCCTCACGGACGCAGTTCGCCGCGGGCCGTGCCGGCTCCCACCGACAGGGCCCGTAGCGGCTGACTACGCGTGCCCGCCTCCGAGTCTTTCGGAACGTCCTTTCGGTCGTCACGGTCGTGGTCCCGCCCTCCGCCACCAGGTGGGGGCGGGTGACCGTGCGTCTCGGGCACCAGGCCCCGGTCCGCCTGCGGCGCGCCGTGAGCGGGGCCGGGCCCGCCTTCGGGAGGGTCCGGTGGACGGGGAAGAACCGCACAGCACTACCGGGGTGACCCCATGCCACGGGCGCCCCTCGAATGACCGCGTGCCGGGCAGGCTCCCGGCAGGCACGGAAGGACCGTTATGGCCGTCGTCTCCATGCGCCAGCTCCTTGAGAGCGGTGTCCACTTCGGGCACCAGACCCGTCGCTGGAATCCCAAGATGAAGCGCTTCATCCTCACCGAGCGCAACGGCATCTACATCATCGACCTGCAGCAGTCGGTGGAGGGCATTAACACCGCCTACGACTTCGTCAAGGAGACTGTCGCCCGCGGAGGCAACATCCTCTTCGTCGGCACCAAGAAGCAGGCCCAGGTGGCCGTGGCCGAGCAGGCCCAGCGTGTGGGCATGCCGTATGTCAACCAGCGCTGGCTGGGCGGCATGCTCACCAACTTCTCCACCGTGCGCGCCCGCCTGGACCGCATGAAGGAGCTCGAGCAGATCGACTTCGACGACGTCGCCGGCTCGGGCCGCACCAAGAAAGAGCTGCTCATGATGCGCCGGGAGAAGGACAAGCTCACGCGCACCCTGGGCGGTATTCGTGACATGGCCAAGCTCCCCTCGGCCATCTGGGTGGTGGACACCAAGAAGGAGCACCTGGCCATTGCCGAGGCCAGGAAGCTCAATATCCCCGTTATTGCGATCCTTGACACCAACTGCGACCCCGATGAGGTCACCTACGGCGTTCCCGGCAATGACGACGCCATCCGGGCCGTATCGCTGCTGACGCGCGTTATTGCCGACGCCGCCGCGGAGGGTCTTCTGGACCGCTCCGCCGGCCTGCGTCGCACCGGCGAGGAGGTCGACGTCACCCCCGAGGCCGAGCCACTGCCCGAGTGGGAGGCTCAGCTCCTGGCCGGCGCCGAGGAGGCCTCCGCCGAGGCCCCTGCCGACGCCCCCGAGGCCCCTGCCGCTGAGGCCGCCGAGCAGGCCTGAACCTGTTCGCACCAGAACCCGTCCTTCACCGAACTCACCAGGAGATATCCATGGCGAACTACACCACCGCTGACATTAAGGCGCTGCGCGAGAAGACCGGCGCGGGCATGCTCGACGTCAAGAAGGCTCTCGACGAGGCCGACGGCGACATTGAGAAGGCCATTGAGATTATCCGTGTCAAGGGCCTCAAGGGCATTGCCAAGCGCGAGGGCCGTTCGGCCTCCGCCGGCCTTATTGCGGCCAAGGTTGTTGACGGACCCGAGGGCCAGGTCGGTGTCCTCATTGAGGTCAATGCCGAGACCGACTTCGTGGCCAAGAACGAGAAGTTCCTCGCCTACGCCGAGCAGGTGCTGGCTGCGGCCCTGGTCTCGGGCGCCGAGTCCGTCGAGGCCCTGACGGCTGTTGAGGTCGACGGGTTCTCAGTCAAGAACCTCACCGACTCCATGCAGGCCGTCATTGGTGAGAAGATCGTGGTGCGTCGCGTCGCCCGCCTGACCGCCCCGAGGGTCGCGCTCTACCTGCACCACACGAACCCCGATCTGCCCGCCCAGGTCGGTGTGCTGCTCGGCACCGATGAGGCCGCCGCGGATGTCGCCCACGATGTCGCCATGCATATTGCCGCCTACTCCCCGCAGTACGTCGCCCGCGAGGACGTCCCCGCCGAGGTCGTGGCCAAGGAGCGCTCCATTGCGGAGGAGACCACCCGCGCCGAGGGCAAGCCCGAGAAGGCCATCCCCAAGATCGTCGAGGGCCGGCTGGGCGCCTTCTTCAAGGAGGCGGTGCTTCTGGACCAGGCCTTCGCCAGGGACCCCAAGAATACGGTCGGCGAGATCGTGACCGCCACCGGCGGCTCGGTGACCGGTTTCGTCCGCTTCCGCGTCGGCGCCTGAGCCCGCCCGGCGCGGTGCCCAACCCCAGGTCCTCAATAGGGTGGGAGCCGCGGCGCGCGCCGGGAGCGAAGGCCGGCTGCCCCGCCACGGATGTGGCGGG
>ERZ772917.603-NODE-603-length-24483-cov-42.279802_pt1 | contig 24483 bp, 30 predicted proteins | sample MGYA00511187_ERZ772917 | MGnify/ENA primary metagenome ERZ772917 (study PRJEB29015, sample SAMEA2737925) | human oral metagenome | biome: human oral; feature: human-associated habitat; material: dental | place: China | collected 2012 ...
GATTATGATGGTCAGAATGAGTCGGAGCGGATCTTTATGAATGGGTTGTTTAATAATGATCACCCGAGCAAGGTAGCTAAGGCGGAGCTGGAAGGGGAGTTTTATAAGACCGTATCTGCTACTATCTCCACTATCAGCCGAGGCCACCTCAAGACTGATCTCTTCGCTAAGAAGAGCCTCACCAAGACGTTGCTACGTCTCGGCCGGGTAGTTGCTCTGGCTATTATCCTGGCTTGCGCTTGCTTTGCCACCACCCTAGAAGACAATCCCGAAAAAGCGCTGATGCTACTACTGGGCAGTCTCTCACTCTTGATCGTACCGATGGCTATGATGCTTCAGCCAACCGATTGGCAGATTAGTGCTATGATCTCAAAGGGATTCGGCATCTTGATCTTCTTGGTACCGGTCTTCGCCATCAGTTTGTTCGCCCATAAGCAACCCATCATTGCCGTCACCACCGTAGCGATAACTATCTTGACCATTGGCGCCCGCCTCACTAGCAGTATCAAACCCAGAACGAAAGACGGCTACCGGGTCAAGGGCGAGATCATGGGCTTTAAGGAGTTTATTGAGATAGTTGATAAGCCTCGCCTGGAGGCACTCTTAGCCGAGACGCCGACTCTTTTCTACGACGTCATACCTTACGCCTACGTCCTGGGCGTACATAAGAAATGGGTCGACAAGTTTGAGGGCATATCTCTCCAGCCGGCTGATTGGTATGACTCGAGCGAGACATTTAGCTACAGCACCATGGTAGACTTCGTCACCGACGGCCTATCTGAGATGTCGGCCAGCATAGCCTCATCACCTGATTCTAATAGCGGCGGCTTCTCTGATAGTGGCTTCTCGGGTGGTAGTTCCGATGGCGGCGGCGGCTTCTCGGGTGGCGGCTCAGGCGGCGGTGGCGGTAGTGACTGGTAATACGATGCCTAGTCTGACGAACTATTTTACCGACGGTAGCACCGTGCCTAACCCGGGGCAGGGCGGCTTCGCCGTGATCAAAGACGGTCAGCCATACCTTATCGGTGGGGAAGCGACGGGGTCACCGATTGGAAGCGACCAAACGACCAATATTCGCATGGAAGCGAGAGCTATCATCACCGCTCTGAGAGACGCCGACGGCAAGCCGTGCCGGATCGTCACCGACAGCCAATTCTGGATCAATGTGGCGACCAAGTGGGCGCCGGGTTGGCAGGCAAAGGGTTGGCGCAAGTCCGGCGGAGGAATCAAGAATCTCGACTTGGTCACCGAGCTATACCGACTCTATCAGGAGTCACAGGCGGAGCTGGTCTGGACCAGGGGGCATGCTGGTACGGAGCTGAACGAACTAGCTGACCGCTGGGCAAACCGAGCCCGCCAACTCAAGCTTACCGACCCGGTACTAGCTCGCTGAATATCCGACGCTTAAGCGACAGGGCATTGACATTTTTGTTCACGTTTGCTAGTATGATAGTGCATCACCCCGTGTTGGATAACATCCTCAGCGGGGCTTTTGTTATGATGGAGGGGGGCGTGATGTCTAAAAATTCAGTTGATGATAGAAGAATAGTTTTTATTGACGGCGAAAATTTTCGCCAAAGAGTAGCCGAGCTACTACACGATCAGGGGGCTATCGCAGACAAGAATATCTACTTTTCATTGGATGTACGTGGTCTAATCGAGGACACTTTAGGAATTAATGGAGTCGAGATCAACTACTATGCATCCGAAATCAAAACGTCAAAAGGCTATACTCCATCACCGAAAATCCGGAAACGGATAGACCGAATTAAAGAAAATTCACGTCGCTGGGTTGCAATGTTAAAGAGTCAGCATATTAATTACATTAAAGCTGGCAATTTGAAAGTAAAAGAAGGTAAAAAATGCAACCACTGCCATAAGGCTCAAGATGTTTTACAAGAGAAAGGCGTCGACGTTCGAATGGCGCTTGATATGCTTGAATTATCGTACGAAGTAAAAAATGTAAATGTTATATCTGTCAGCTCCGACACGGATTTATGCCCAAGCTATCATAAAATTAGAAAACGCAAATGCAAAACAACTTACATCTGCTTTTCAAACAGTGTCAATCGTGCGGTTGCCGCTGCGACGGATGAAACTATCACTATCACACCCCGAAAAGTAATGAGTTATCTCCGGGGGAAATTAAACGATTAACAAATACACACGACCAAGTTACCCAAGCCATCATTCTTTATCTACATTATCGCTTCCTTTGTTGCAACCTGACTAACTGAACCGCCCATTACTAAAGCTCTCATTCTTCATCTACATCATCATTTCCCTCAGACCCGCCTGGCTGGCTCGTGACACAGCTCTGGCTTCAAGCGTGCACAGTCTTCAGGAAATGACTGACGCAGACGAAGGACGAAAGACACCCTTTGAGATGGAAGGAGGGTTATGTCTGTAATTTCCCTAGTCTCATCTCTTAATCTAGCCTCAACTAAAGCAAACATTCTTGGTACGAGTAGTACAGCGTGGTTGACGAAGGCTGTTGATATATCAGTAAGCTATCCAGTGCACGTGGTAGTTTATACGGTGCCAACCTGTCCAGCACCCAGCAGATGCGTAAGTCTATTCGTATACAATTCAAGCCCATATTATGTCATGGTTCTTCTTGTGCAATACCAACTTTATGCATCCTGCTGGGGTGCTGGGGTCTGAGGAGACCACCCGTACTACTCGTATACCATGGAGTGTGCGTATAGGGAAATTACAGCTTACTCTGAGTCGCAAGAACTAATTATCACGCTTTGCATTCTGCTGGAGCCTGAGGGGAGACCACCTGTACTGCTCGTACTAACTCAAGCTATGTGTGGAGGGGAAATTGCAGGACGCTAACGTGACGGCAAGTGTGATATACTTAAGCTTATAAGATTAAACGAGGGCAGGTAAAATGTTTCAGATCGACGACAACTTACTAAAGGAACTAGGTGTAGACAGCCTAAAGGGGCAAGAGCGAGAGGACTTCAAGGAGTTTCTGCGCAACACCTTGCAAGAGCGGGTGGGTGAGAAGCTGACTGACGGCATGTCGGATGAGAAGCTGGATGAATTCGGTTACTTCATGGATGGCGACATCAATGGGATGAAATCGTGGCTAGCCGAGCATGCTCCTAACTATGAGAATGATGAAGCCTTTAAGCAATTCAAGGCTAATAATACTGACCTCAGCGAGGCCGATATCCTCGGTAGCTATGGATCGCTACTGTGGCTACAGGATACCCGTCCTGATTATCCACAGGTAGTAGAGCAGACGATGAACGAACTTAAGGCAGAAGTCAAGTCGAACAAGGACGCCATTCTACAAGCTTCTTCCTCCTCGCAGAAGTAGACGCTCTTGATCTGCGTGGCTATCTGGTTGACAAGAATAGTTGAGACTTTTCCCTCGGGTATTTGCAATAACCCCAGGTAGTGGTGTATAATACACCACTGTAGTTAATATGGCTGGAAACAAGGAAGTAATCAAGATGATTGGTGTGGTGGTGGAAGCACTACCGAGCGCCAAGTTTCGGGTTGAACTTGAGAACGGTCATACGATTATCGCTCACGTATCAGGCAAGATGCGTAAACACTACATTCGGTTAGTGCAGGGCGATAAGGTTGAGGTTGAGATGACCCCGTACGATCTCACACAGGGAAGAATCAGCTTTCGACTACGTGATGAAAAACATTAATTTCACTGTAGGGAAGCAGTGGGAAAGGATAGCCGACTTATGAAGGTGTCAGCTAGCGTCAAGAAGCGTAGCCCTGACGACAAGTTGGTGCGTCGCAAGGGTCGCTTGCGAGTTATCAACAAGAAAAAACCTCGAAATAAGCAGAGGCAAGGTTAAATCATGGCTAGATTTGCAAATATTGAGGTACCGGCAGACAAGCAGATTGTCGTTGCCTTGACCTACGTCTATGGCATTGGGTCGAAGATTGCCGGCGATATCGTTCGAGCCGCTAATGTCAAGCCTGAGACCCGCACCAAAGATCTGTCACCTGACGAGGAGCGTCGCATCAGAGACATCATTGATGCCAACTATACTGTCGAGGGTGACTTGCGTCGTACGGTGGGCGGGAATATCAAACGTCTGAAGGATATCAATTCTTATCGAGGGCTTCGTCACAAGCTGAATCTACCGGTGCATGGACAGAGGACTCGGACTAACGCCCGTACCAAACGAGGTAAGCGTATTGCCGTCGGTGGCAGCCAGCCAAAGGCAGCTAGTAAGACTTAAAGAAACTGATGATGAGGAGAATTTGATATATGGCAGAGAATAAATCAGTTGCTGGCGCCAAGAAGTCTACCGCCAAGGGTAAGAAGCGGGCAAAGCGAAGCGTACCGCTAGGGCAGGCGCACATTCAGGCAACGTTTAATAATACGATTATTACTTTTACCGATCGACATGGTAATGCTCTAAGTGCTAGCAGCTCGGGGGCATGTGGTTTTCGAGGTAGCAAGAAGGGCACTGCTTTTGCGGCACAGATAGCAGTCGAAAAAGCGGCTGAGATGGCAAAGAATCAGTATGGCTTAACCAAGGTTGACGTCTACGTTAAAGGCGTCGGGCTAGGGCGAGATGCGGCTATCCGGGCTATCTCAACGGCAGAGATGCAGATCGAAAGTATCAGTGATGTCACCGGCGTACCGCATGGTGGTGTCCGGGCTAAGCGTGAAAGGAGGGCATAGGATGGCTCGAGATAAATCGCCGATCGTCAAACAGAGCCGACGTGAAGGCTATGCCTTGCACCGCAAGGCTCATAAAGTGATGGCGAGGAAGAGCGGCATACCCGGTCAGCACGCCGGAGCTCGTCAGGGTAAGCCATCTCTCTATTTGACACAGCTGAGAGAGAAGCAGAAAGTACGACGCATCTACGGCATACTGGAGCGACAGTTTAGGATTATCGTCGATGAGTCGTTTAAGGAGAAGGGCCAGACGGGCGTTAAGCTGTTGCAGCTTTTAGAGCGGCGATTGGATAATGCCGTCTACCGAGCCGGCTTTGCCGTATCTCGCCGACAGGCACGACAACTAGTGACCCATGGTCATTTCCTGCTTAATGGTCGACGGGTAGACATCCCATCAATCAGGTTGAAGCCTGGCGATAAGGTAGAGGTGCGGCCCCGCTCCCAACAAACCGAGTACTTTAAGCACATTGATGAAGTGTTTCGTGACGCTCAGACTCAGCCGGCCGGCTGGCTAAAGGCCGATGCTAAAAAGATGACCTTTGAGGTGACCGGCCTACCGGCTAGAGAAGACGCCGAGCCCGATATCAAGGATCAGTTAATCGTCGAGTTCTACTCACGCTAAGGAGGATTAAATGAGTAAGTCAATCTTAAGTCCATCGGTTACCAACGTAGAGAGTCTAGGCGATGATAGTGCAGTGATAACCATAGAGCCATTAGCTAATGGCTATGGACAGACGCTGGGTAACTCGCTGCGACGGGTTCTGCTTTCGTCTATCAACGGCTCGGCTATTACTGCCTTTAAGATTAACGGAGTGTCACATGAGTTCACGACTATACCCGGCGTCAAAGAGGACGTGGTCGAGATCATGATGAATCTGAAGGAAGTTACCTTTAAGAGCCATAGCGAAGAACCGGTTGAGATCACGGTGACTAAGAAAGGTGGTTTACTGACCGCTGGTGATTTCAATACCAACTCAGAGGTCGAAGTAGTTAAGCCCGATCAACTGATCGCCACTATCGACGACCCTTCGGCTGAAGTAACCATCACTATCGTGGTTGAGACCGGTCATGGCTATCAGACGATCGAGAAGTCATCGGCTAATCGTCTTCACTCTGATTACATCGCACTTGATGCTGTCTTTTCGCCGGTTACCAGGGTTCGCTACAGTGTGGGCGATGCTCGAGTTGGCGACAGTGTCGACCTAGACAAACTAACACTCACCATTGATACTGATGGCTCTATCACTCCGGTAGACGCTTTTGAGGCGGCGGCGGCAATCTTAGTTGACCAGTACCGAGTACTGGCCGGTAAAGCTTACAAAATGGTTGGCGGTGATAGTGCTACGACACCGGCGCCGAGCGCAGCTAGCCTACTGGACATGCCGATTGAGGAGTTGGGGCTGAGCGCTCGCACTAGCAACGCTCTAATCAGCAATGATATTTGTACGGTTAACGACCTAGTCTCTCTGTCTGATGAAGAGATGAATGACCTGAAAGGCTTTGGCAACAAGGCTAAGGAAGAAGTAAAGGCCCGTGTGGCGGAATTGGAGTTCTAACTAAGATGCACAGACATGGATATAGAGGTCGGAAGTTTGGCAGAGAGCGTGATCAGCGAAGTGCTTTGATGCGTGGTCTGATGATCTCTCTCGTAGAGCACGGTACTATTACGACTACTCTACCAAAGGCAAAGGAGCTCAGACCTCAGGCAGAAAAAATGATCACGGTGGCTCGTCAGGGTAGTCTGGCTAGTCGGCGCCGTTTGATCGCCAAACTAAACGTCGACACCGCTAATAGGCTGGTCGATGTGATTGCTCCGTCGCTGAAGCGAGATAGCGGCTATCTGCGGGTGGCTCGCCTGGATCAGCGTCGGGTGGGCGATAATGCTGAGCTGGCTACGATTGAGTTCGTTGATGAGATTACCGAGGTGGCTAAGCCTGATAAGCCAGCTCGGAAGAAGCCGGCGAAGTCAGCGCAGTCTGCAAGTGATAGCAAAAAGGAGGATAAGTAATGGCGGAGTTTAAGACTTATGCCAAGAAAGCCGGCGAAGTTGAGCACCGCTGGATCTTGGTGGATGCTAGCGATGTTCCTCTGGGTAGGCTAGCCTCTTTCGTGGTAAGTCGCTTGACCGGTAAATACGACCCCGGCTATACACCCCACATGGATAGCGGTGATTACGTAGTGGTAATCAACGCTGACAATATTAGTTATGGCGGTGACCGTACGAGCAAGATGTACTACCGACACAGCGAGCATCCGGGAGCGCTGAAAGAGATCTCGGCAAGTACTGTCTCGATGAGCGAGATGCTGGAGCGGTCTGTCAGCGGTATGTTGCCCAAGAACAAGCTCCGCAGTGAGCGGTTGGCTCGACTAAGAGTATTTGCTTCGTCAGAACATGATCATTTGGCGCAACAGCCCAAGAAAGTTGAGGTGAAATAGCTATGGCAACGAAACAGTATTTTTATGGATTAGGCAGACGTAAGAGTGCTTCGGCATCGGCTCGCCTGTACGATGGCAAAGGCGAGATTACGATCAACGGCAAGACAGCGAGTGATTTTCTCAGTGGCAATGCTGAACTGGTGGCTAAGCTGACCGATCCGCTAGCACTAGTTGATAAGCAGGGTGTATATGATATCACTGTATTAGCCAAAGGCGGAGGAGTGTCCGGTCAGGTAGATGCTATCTGTCTGGCTATCTCTAAGGCACTAGCTTCGATCAATGACGACTTGAGGGCTACGCTCAGTAAGGCGGGCTATCTGCGTCGGGACAGTCGAGAGGTTGAACGCAAGAAATACGGCCTCAAGGGTGCTAGGCGTAAAGAGCAGTTCTCGAAGCGCTAAAGTTAGGCCTGCGACGTTGCATGACAGCAGCCCTCAGCTGGAGGGCTGTTTTAGTTGTGTTATAATCTCACTATGAAACAGGTCGTACTTACCGGCGACAGACCGACGGGCAAGCTTCACTTGGGGCATTATATCGGCTCGTTAAAGCGTCGTTTGGAGCTTCAAAAAAATGATAGTTACCAGCCTTTCGTCATGATTGCTGACATGCAAGCACTGACTGACAATGCTCATGATCCGGACAAGATTCGCCACAGTCTGGTCGAGGTGGCACTTGACTATTTGTCGGTTGGGCTTGACCCGACCATCACTACGATATTTGTCCAGAGTCAGATCCCCGCTCTGTCTGAGCTGACCATGTACTATATGAATCTAGTGAGTATCTCTCGGGTTGAGCGCAACCCGACAGTCAAGACCGAGATCAAGCAAAAGACGTTTAGTGGCGGTGTACCGGCGGGCTTCGTGGTCTACCCGATATCTCAGGCGGCCGATATCACTGCTTTTAAGGCAAAGTTTGTCCCGGTCGGGGTTGATCAGCTGCCGATGATAGAACAGGCACGAGAGATCGTTCGGTCGTTTAATACGACTTATCAGACGGACTGCCTGGTCGAGCCGGAGGCTATTATCCCGAAAGATGATTTGTCGGGACGTCTGCCCGGTACGGACGGTAACGCCAAGATGAGCAAGAGCCTGGGTAACGGCATTTATCTATCAGACGACCAAGATACAGTGAGGCGCAAAGTGATGTCGATGTACACTGACCCCGGTCATATACATGTTAACGACCCTGGCAAGGTAGAGGGTAATACCGTTTTTCAATACCTGGATGTTTTTGGTGAGGATAAGCAACATATCGCCGAGCTGAAAGAGCATTATCAAGCAGGCGGTTTAGGTGACGTGACGGTCAAGCAATACCTGTTCGAAGTACTCGACGAGCTACTCTCGCCGATTCGTCAGCGTCGTCGGGAGCTGGCGGGGGATTTACCTGCCGTTTACCGGGTGCTGCTCGAAGGATCCGGGCGGGCTAATGCAGTGGCGGAGCAGACGCTAGCTGAGGTGCGTCAAGCTATCGGAGTAAATTATTTTGACGCCGGCTAAGCTATGGTGCGCTTAGACACCTACCTGGCTGAGCGGGAGGGTGTACCTCGGTCGCTGGTACAGAAACTGATCAAGACCGGTGTTGCCATGGTCAATGGCGAAGTGGTTACTCGCCCCGCCAGGAGCATCTCTGAGGCGGATAATGTCGTCTTTCAACCTCCGCCCACTCCTGATGAAGGCGAATGGTTGGCTAGATTCAGCCGATATGTCATCTACGCTGACGACAATGTGATAGTCGTCAATAAGCCGGCGGGTATGCTGGTTCACGCTAAGGGCGGCATAGCAAAGGAGCTGACTGTGGCAGATTATGTACGGAGTCAATTTAACCCTGATGAGCTGGCGGATAATGCCGATAACAACCGTCTCGGCATCGTTCATCGTCTGGATCGGGCGACTAGCGGGGTGATGATCTGTGCTCGAAATCTTGCCACCGCCTCGTATCTTAGTCGTCAATTTGCTGAGCGGAAAGCCAAAAAGGTCTACTTGGCATTAGTTAGTAGCCTACCTGGACATTCGGCTGCTCGGATTAATCTGCCGATTAGGCGTAGCCGTCGGGCTCCGGCAACCTTCGTGGTCGACGGCAATGGCAAAGTCGCTATTACTGATTATACGGTGCAAAAGGAATACCCTGATGGACGAGCCCTTCTGGAACTGAGACCTTTGACGGGGCGGACTCATCAGCTGAGAGTGCATTTAGCGCACTTAGGCTGTCCGATTGTGGGTGATGCGGTATATGGTCACGCTCACTATGGTGACAGATTGATGCTTCATGCTTATCAACTGGAAATCAGCATACCCGGGCAAGACGGAGCGGAGCGACGAATATTTACTGCACCATTACCGGCAGATTTTCGGGAGGTGATTGGTGGCTGATCGACCCGACTTAGATGAGCTAATCATCGCTCCGGTGACTCGTCGTCAGTTGGAGGCTTATCTGAGCAGTCCGGTTCACGCTTTACTGCTGGTTGGGGTGGCGGGATTGGGCCTAGGTACTATTGCTCGAGCGCTGGCTGATCGGGTGGCCGGGAATGATGTAGTCTACCTGACGCCGACTAATCACAACAAGCAGAAGACGACTATTATCAATGCCGATGACATCGCCGGGCTGCCGACTATCTTGCGAGACAAGCGAGACCACCGCCTGGCGGTTGTGATAGATGACGCCGATCAGACGGCGCCGGGTGTCTTTGAGCGGATGCTCAAGTTGATTGAAGAGCCGGTCAGCGGAGTGTATTTCATATTTACCACCCACCGCATCTCGGCTTTGCCGGCTACTATTTTATCTCGTACCGGCACCATCAGGGTCAAAGCGCCGACGCCCGAAGCATGCCGGAGCTTGCTTGGCGGTGTCGATGCTCAGCTGGCTAACCAAATCACATGGCTAGCCGGTAATCGTCCTGCCCTAACCAGACGGCTGATGGAATCCGGCGATCAGTCGCAGCTGGATCTCATCTCTATGGCCAGGGCGAAGCAATTTATGCAAGCTCAGCGACCCCGTAGAGTAGAACAGATTGATATGATCACCGATAGAGAGAGCGGGCTGGCGCTATGTGCTGCGATTGCTCGGATCTTGACGGTAATGTTGGCGGGTGGTGGCTCGGTCGAAGCCGCTACGATTGCTCGACGACTTGATTTGTTGTCGGAGACGGCTGATAGGTTGTCGGCTAACGGCAATGTTCGTCTGCAGCTGCTTAATCTAGCCGTTAACTTCTGATCGCTACTTAGCGACATGCTATAATGTAAAGGTATGTTTGGTGTACTAGCGATAGCTGTGGTGGCTGCTCTAGTCATGCTGTGGCGTGAGACATCGGCGGACGACCAGCCGTCGAAGATGAGCAGTCAGCTGGAGAAGCTGTGGAATATCTCGCTCGGAGCGCTAAGGGAGAAGAAGTACCTGCGAGCCGAGAAGGCGCTCCTGACCATCCTGCGTTTCGATGAGCGCAACGCCAGAGCTTATAATCGCCTGGGAATCCTGTATGCTAGGGAGCAGCAGTTTGATGATGCTATCGAATGTTTCGAGATCGCTCAGAGTCTAGAGCCATCAGCTTCGTCGCTGCATAATGTCGGGCTGATTTATTATCAGGTCGGTCAGCTGGACAAGGCTCGCCAAGCTTTCGAACAGGCGATCAATATTGAGAGCGATGTAGCCTCCCGCCACATCGCCTATGCTAAAGTGCTGGAGAAGCAGGGTGATTTGAAATTGATGGTGAAAGAGCTTAGGACTGCCGTCAATCTAGAGCGCAACCCTCAGTCGCTCGGTATTCTGGCAGATGCCTTATCCCGGGTCGGTGAGGAAGAGCGGGCGGAAAAGCTGCGTCGGATTGCCAGTCGGATGAGCGAAAAGGGTGACCGAACCAGGATCAAACAGCGTAGTCGGATCAATATCTAGCCTGCTACAACTTCTTGCCCCTGTCTACTAAGTCTGATAGAATCAAAATGTCGCCGATTTAGCTCAGCTGGTTAGAGCAGTTGCTTTGTAAGCATCAGGTCCTCGGTTCGAATCCGAGAATCGGCTCCAAGCAGTGATATGCTGGGGTAGTGAAGTGGTTAAACACGGCAGACTGTAAATCTGCTCCCTTGCGGGTTCGGGGGTTCGAATCCCTCCCCCAGCACCATCCGAGGTGCCGTCTTAGCTCAGTTGGTAGAGCGCATCCATGGTAAGGATGAGGTCACCAGTTCAAGCCTGGTAGACGGCTCCATTTTGGGTCTATCGGCAAATTGGCACGTAATCACTCTTGCATTTGGTAATGAACAGAATTTTGCACTCAATAGACATAGTAGTTAAAGAAAGCGCCGCCGTCTCGGTTGACGAACGGGCAATTAAAACTTTTGTTGATACGATTCAGCTTAATGAGCTTGATAAGCCCCAATACTTGTTCAAGATAGACGAAAGCTTTTCGCTTGAGCAGGGTATTGCGTACGGATTTGTTTATAATGCCATCAACTTTTCATTTTGGGGCGAGCCAAAGTGGAAGGCTTATGCTGACGACAAAGAATATGATGGCAGTGTCGGCATGCAAAAAGCTATGCGGCGCGCAATTAAATCTGGGCATGATTTGCTATCCGCTGATTATCTTCGTTCAATATCCGAGTCGGATCTTGGTGATATTCTCAAGGGGAATAGCGAAATCCCGCTATTTTCTGAGCGGCTAGAGATGCTTCAAGCACTGGGCCATTATGTGTCAAAGCGGTACGATGGTTCGTTTATGGCAATTGTGGACGAGTCTGGTTGGGATGCGGTTACGCTTGTAGAGAATTTAGTGGATGAAATACCAAGTGTGTTTAACGATGAAGAGAACTATAAAGGGAAGATGGTTCAGTTTTATAAACGTGCGCAACTGGTGCCAGCATACCTGCACGGATTGGAACAGCTAGGCGTCAGCAACCATGGTATCTCGCGAATAGATGAGCTGACGGCCTTGGCGGACTATAAAGTGCCGCAGATGTTAAGGAAATATGGCATACTGAAATATAGAGAAGATCTATCTCGCAAGGTCGATAATTTTATTGAGATTAAAGCTGGTAGTAGCGAGGAGATTGAAATCCGCGCTATGACTATTTGGGCAGTTGAACTGATTGTACGTCATTTGAAGAAGAGCGGTAAGTCCACTAATGCGCTTCAGGTAGATAATCTGCTTTGGCGACGAGGACAAATTAAATCGCCTAACGATAAACCGTATCATCGGACGCGGACGATTAGTTATTAGTTTAGCTTAAGCCGTGCCATCCGTGCAAGTAAGTTCGCTCACACTTTGGCCTTGTTGTACACCCCCCTAGCTCAGCTGAATAGAGCGTCAGTTTGCGGAACTGAAGGTCGTACGTTCAAATCGTATCAGGCACACCATAAGTAAGATATTTACCCCTGCTGGCAGGGGTCTTTGTCTTGGATGCTACGCCTACCTCCGATTATTTGTTATCGAGTTATTAAAGCCATGGTGAAATATGCGTCATAGCCATAGCGGGCTGGCAACCGGAACTCGCTTCGGGGATCGCTGCTATCGGCGAGTAGCTCACCGCTTCCGTCGGCCGAAAACCAACCTCGCGAATCAAGGCCATCGGTCAACTCCATAATCGCCTCGTCCTCGGTGTATTTGCCACTCATGCCGTTGACGAAGAGCACGGCCTTGATCGGTCGTCTGGCTTGCTTAGCCATAACCTCGACCAAGTAAGCGTGCTGGTAGTCGTAATCAAAGCGACCCCTATAATCAATTGAGTTAGCTTCGGGGAAGAAATTAGTAACGACTATGTCTAATATCTCTTTGTCCATAAATTACTAGTATGTGGTGTTGTTAGAAGATTGCCCGTCAATTTTTGAACAACGGGCAATCCATGGTGTTGAGAAGGTTTGTAGCTAGTACCTAATTGGGTTGTCAGAATCACTGTCTATTATGACAGTTCCATCCTTGTCTCGCCAGTAGACAACGTTGTTGTCGCTGTCTACTACGATGTGCTCATGGTCGTGCCTATTGCGGGGCATACCATCGGGAAATATATTGGTTGTTCCGTTCTCCTCATTTGTATCCCAATAACACGATTGGCCATCCATTATTCCCCATCCAGAATCAGAATTCCTTGGAGTACTCATAATGCTCATCACCTCTCATAATGTGCGCCCGTATCACTTTTTGTACGGATGGTCCGATTATACCATATTTCAATTAGATCTTTTGCTTCGTGCCTATATCAACTCCTTAGCGGCAGCTTCGCCATACTTACGCCAGAAGGCCTTGTTGCACCCCCCCTAGCTCAGTACTCATAGGGCTCTAGCACCCCCCCTTAGTGCTCTACTTGGTCTAGGTGGTTAGCTTTGTCTCACTGTAGCTAGGTAGTCCTAGGTTATTGAATTGGTTAATAATGAAAGCCTTTGTTGCGGATGTTTATAATAGTAAATATGAAGTAGTTGAAAAACTAGATAAAGAGAGGAGAGAAAATGATTTATCTAACATCAAACCCGGATAAGATGCACGAGGCGAAGGAGTTTTTTGAGAAAAAACATGGTCTTAAAGTCGAAATACTTAACCCAGATTTTGAACCAGTTGAAATACAGGCTGAAACCTGTGCCGAAGTGGTTGCCTATACAGTCAAGGATGCAGCCGAGCGGCTAGGTAAAGCAGTAGTTAAGTCAGATGCAGGTTTTTATACAGACGCGCTTGGCGGACTGCCTGGTCCATATAGTAAATATTTCGACAAACAAATTGGCATAGAAAATTTTTATATATGTTAAAAGATGAGACTAATCGTAAGGCGAGGATTGAACATTGTTGGGCATATTGTGAACCTGAACAAGAACCAAAAGTATTTATTGGGGGAAGTGATGGAACGATAGCTATGAAAGAATCTGGTAAAAGTAGTCGCTGGGTTGATAAGTTTTTCATTCCAGACGGAGAGGCCCGAACGATTAGTGCTATCCGTGATGAGAATTATGAAGAGTCAAATAAGTATTGGGGTGACGCAAAGCAACAATTAGTCAATTATTTATTAAATAAGGAGAAATAAAATAAAGTACTCAATAAAAAATTATCCAGATAAAGATGGATTTTATGGTAAATATGGCGGTAGATTTCTTTCTTCTGAGATCAAGCGTAGGAATAACTAAAGAGGTCGCTAAGCGACCTCTTTTTTGATGCTTTAAGCTTGGACTGAGCTATTCGTCCTCAGCTTCGGCTTCAGCTGATAAGTTAGCCATCTTCAGCGCATCTTCCTTGGTCTTAGCCACGGCGAAGAAGCCGCCCTTATGGCAGAATACGGCATTATCCACGCCGGAGGTCTCGCTCAATTCTTGACCATTGAGCCCTCGCCAGGCTGTGGGGAAAGGCTTACGCTGCTTAGTCATCTCGTCTTTGCTGGGCGGCAGAGCCTGGATATTCCAATTGCCATCTCGTGCCGGGAAGACGCCGTATAGCAAGCCATCGGCATTATCTTCGCCGGAATCCAGCACCTCTTGCACCCAGCCGCCGACAAATCGATCCAGCACCAAGACTTTGCCGGAGGTCTGTTTGATTCGGTCAGCGACGATCTTGCGACCACGATAGCGTGAGATTGCTATCAGCGTTTCACGCTCCAGGATGTTGCCGGCAAGCTCGCACGCCTTGAGAAACTCCTCGTTGGGGTCTTCGTCGACATCCCAGCGAGTATTGTAGTTGCCGATGATAGATGAGATTGATGCCCCTTCTACGGTACCGGCTTGTCCATTATCCCGTGCGTCGATATCCTTGATCAGGTCATTGTCAACGTGTTCGACAGTCTTAGCGACAATCTCTTCGTCATCGCTAATCTGTTGGTCTTCGCCCAATTTCTTGACGATATCTGAGCCATACTCCCGCCAGATTAATCCGGCCGAAGAGTACGGCGTACCATCCGGTCGAGTCTCAGCGAAGTCTCTCTGATGGTGGTCAAACCGCTTTGACTCGGGGTCGTACTTGCCGCCGACGTCGTAGACTATAGCATCGGGATTATCCTCAATTAACTTAGGGTTGCGAGTGCGGAGCAACTCAACGTTAGACACCATAGCCAGCATAGCTGTGGCAAAGACCTCATCGGCGTGATGGGGCGGTGTATGGGTGATGGCGTTTATCTCAGCCGTTGGCTGATTGTAGACATTGATATGATTGTGCATGGATACCTCACTGTTAAGTTCTGCGTATGTTATAGTAACATAATAAGCGTAACCAGTCAAGGCACGGCGCACGTTAACACCGCTTGAAGTCTTTAGGCAAATTGTTGCAGTTAAGGTGCTAATTTAAGAGGAGCTAGCTGCTTATGCTTGCAATTTCGGTGTATTATAATGAAAATATAGTTGTGAGCAAATTGCTTCGTACCTTTAGCTACACTGTGTGACGAGCCAATCCTGAATGCCTGCTGATATATCGGCCGGCCCGCTCCTGTCACTCTCTACCCCCCCCGGACATCTCCATATTCTGTGCGGTCGGTTGATCTTAACTAGCGATCAGTGCTAGGTAGGCTCGACCGACTGCACGGAGAAGCCGTGCGGCGACAAATGTAGCCTATGGCTACAGAAGGGAGGCCATCATGGCCGAGCTGTTGTTTGGTGTTGCGAGGAAGTTTAATACAATCGAGTTTGTTCTGTTAGAGGGCGGGGATGAGAGCTTTAAGAGAGGGAAGTCCGGCATTATCCAAGACTTCTGGGTTAAGGGAGGTGATTGCTGGCACCCGGCCGTAAAGTTTTCTATCTGGACAAAGTCCAGGCAGAGGTCGAAATCTATCACTCTCGATATATGTTATATTGGGGGTGATCGTCCGCCGACTGCGAAGGAGGTAAAGCAGGCGGTGAGGATATTTAAGGAGGAGCTATCCCGTAAGGGATGGCTCTTTCGTAGGGCAAGATGGGAGCGCAACTTGATTAGTTGCGCCGAGAGTGATTGGAGGTCGGCTCAGTGGTAGTGTTGGCCCCGGTGCTTACGAGTACCGGGGTGTTTTCTTTGATCTAGAGTAGATGATTTCAAGTTAAATAGCCCCCAGGTCGTAACCTGGGGGCTGGAAGTGAAGATGCGTAAAATAGCGCATCTTCGGGGTCGGGGCTAGCCGGCTAAGAAGCCGGCCAATCGTCTCGACCCGGATTGGGAGCCAATATTTAGCTCAATATTGGCTCCCCCGAACCGCTCTAATGTCCGCTTGATGGCGGCATACCTGCGGGCATAGCCGCAGTGGACGAGCTCATGCCACGTTTCGTCGTCGAGCTCGTCTGCCGTTTCGTTGGCGGCGAGGATGGCCTGCGCCTCCTTTCTAATCTCCTCATCGGTTGCCTCCGATTCATCAAAGACGAACCGGAGGTCATCCGGGAATTTAGCCTCATCAAGGAGGCGCTTGATGCGCTCCTCGTTGCTCGCTAGGCGTTCCGCCTCGGCGAGCTCATCCTCACGCTCGGTGAGGATGGTCTTGAGGCGGGTTAGCCCCTCCTCGGATAGGTCGAAAGAATACTCTTCGACCCGAACCTTGGAGTCGCCGAAGTGCTCCGGCTGGAACTTAAAGCTCCAGCCAAGCCGGTGGAGGCGAGACTTCAGCACCTCAAACCGAGGCAAAAAGATCTTTTGCGCTTCGGCGTCAGCGGCGATCTTTGCTTCGTCGCTGGCGACTGCATCCCGGTGGAAACGTAATATCTCTTGCGCCTTCGCCAGCTCCTCCTGGCAGTAGTATCGGGGCTGATCACACGCCCCGATGCTAAAGGTGGTCTCCCCGAATTCGATCCGGGGCTGGCAATATACCCGCCCGGATGGCTGGGGCTGGCTAAGCTCTACCAGCCCCCGGTCGATTTCCTGAAGCTGCGGGAGGAACTCTTCCCGCTGCCGCCTCGACGCCGCCTCAGCGTCAAGCTTGATGCGGTAGAGGCGATCAGCCTCTGCCTCTTGCTCCCGCAGAAAGTCGGCGTGACGACGCCGATTCTCGGCTGCCACCTCCTTGCTGACACTTGCAGTGTCAGCCTGCTTGACCGAGGAGTCATACTCCTCAGACCCTAGATAGGAGGCATGATAGTCTACTGGAACGATCCAGTAGTCATAGCCCATGCCCCCCGCATTCGAGCGGGCGTGCCGGAAATACAACACCCCCGCCGGGATGTCCTCGGGGTAATTGCCGCAAGACCCGTGGGTCTCATCGGCTCCGCCCCAAGCTACCTTTATTAAAAGGTGCTTGGCATCCAAAGGGTTCTTGGGGCGGAAGCACCGACTTCCTTTGCGGGAAATCCAGTAGTCTCCGAAGAGGATCTTGGGATCCCCGTTGAACACGAGGTTCAGGTTGTCTGTGACGTCAACGTCACGAACGTACTTGACCGGTGAAACGGGCTTGCCGTCCTTATCCAAGAAAAACTCCTTGGACAGGACAAAGACTATGTTCGGCAAATACTTGCCGAACTGCTTCACCAGGAAGCAGTCCCTAGTCTCAAAAACCAACTCGGACCCAAAAAGAGCCTTAACCTCAGCGAGCCTCAGAGTCCTTTTCATGATTACCCCTTTCTGTGGGTAATTGCCAATGCCGGTATGGTTAAGAGGATTTTTCCTCACATTGGCGAGCGTTGCCCCTTATGGGCAGCACTCAGCTAATTAGCGAAGTTAGTTGAGTGCCACCCATAATCAGTCAGAGTAGAGGAGAATATGTAATGCGGTTCGGTTAATTGTTAAACTGCGCTCCGTTAGTACGGAGTCGATGCTGACCTACCATAGCTAGATAAACCAGCAATTATAATTAAAAACATAATAAATAGTGGTGTCAAGTATAAGCGAGTTGTAGCCAGAGGCGATATCGGCCATGTTATAATCAGAGCAATTATGATGGTGGATAAAGTAGCCATGATTGATTTTGGCATCCTAGAGCAGCTTGATGATGCAGCCCGAGAGACCACTGATCGTGAGAAGTTCATTCAGTTTAGCCGGAGGATTCTACAGACTAAGAGGCAGGTGCTGGGGATTCAGATGCCGGAGCTACGGAAGCTGGCGAAGCAGATAGCTCAAAGTCGGCGTTTCTGCGTGAGCGCCCGGGATCTGGAGCAGCTAATGCGTAACATGCATGCTGATAGGCCGTACGAGTATGTCTTGCTCTGCGGGCTGATGATTGACTGCGCTAGGTATGCTGAGTTTGATGAAGCGACGAGAATTAGCCTGACCAAGATCTACCTGCTGGTAGTGGACTCATGGGCGCAAGTTGATAGTATCATCGTGAAAGATAAGCGCCATGCTACTAAGGCGTGGTGGGGCTTCTCGCTGGAGTGCCTGTCGGATGAGCGGGAGATGGTGGTGCGCTATGGCGTGGTATCGCTGATGGCTAACTTCCTTGACGATGAGCACATTAAACCGGTGATCGAGCGGGTGAGACAGGTCAGCCACGAGGGGTACTATGTCAAGATGGCGCTAGCCTGGCTCTATGCCACCATGGCGGTAGACTACTTCGACTTAACCATGGCTGAGCTGGCGAGCGACAATGTCAGTGACTGGGTGAGGCGAAAGGCTTATCAGAAATGCCTGGAGTCACGGCGCTTTAGCCTGGAGCAGCGAGCTGCCATCGCTGAGCGTAGGCGCAGCTAAACTCTACCACTCGCTATATTTGGTGATACGGCTAGTGGTGTGATAAAATGCAACAGATATGGCAAAGAGTAATAGTAAGTCTAAGCGCAAGTTGATCGGTATCGTCAGTCCGGATGGCAAGGCTCGTCTCTACACGACGGTCAATCCGCAGAACCGGACGAATAAGAGCCAGGGCAAGCTGGAGCTGAAGAAATATAACCCTAAGACTAGGCAGCATGAAGTCTTCACTGAGACTAAGAAGAACTTAGGTCGTAACGAAGTCAAGCCGAAGAAGCACTAATCAGCCCGGTGTGAAGTAGAAATGACCCTCTAGCTGGGTCATTTTATCTGATGCTGATATACGCCGTGGTCACTTAGGCTAGTTTAGCTTGCCGAATGGTCTCAGCCAGCCAGACTAGACCTCTTAGCTGGCGGTCAAGCTTGACTAGCTCTAGTGGCTGGTCATAGCCATAAATATAGATGTCTTGTCCGTCCAACTCAAAGTCATAATTACTAAAATTGATCGAGAGCATCGCCTGAAACTCCGGCGTTAGCAGACGACTAGCTACCGGTATGTCTTTGGGTGTCAAGAAAATGGCGAACTTATCGGCGAAATCATCAGCTATGGGTGAGCCAAAGCTAGCTAAGTCAATTTCGTACATACGTAAGTACGACGCCAGGGTTTGATCGTCGCTAATTCGCTTGCTCTTACTGCAGATCAGTAAGTGAGGCATGGTGTGGCGGACTAAATCAGTATGGCAGATAGTCCAAGTTCGCTCCAGCCTATCGCCAGCCTTGGTATAGATATCATGAGTTCGCTGGAGCAGATGGACTTCGTAGCCGGAGATGACGCCGGTAGTGTAGTTGTCGTCAACTTGCTCAGGAGAGGCGGTGATACCTCTGATGGGTAAATAGTCATCTGACTCGGACGGCACGACCGTGCCATAATAAGTCAGGCTGTACTCACTGGCTAGTTTGCCAAAGACCGGGCGATCGTGCTTGCTGGGTCGGAAGTTCATACGAGCCGCTCCTTGGCGTAGTGAGGTGCAGAGTGCACTAACAGATAAGTCGCCCGGAGAAGTATGTTATTATTCGCCATCAGGGCGCACTTAGATTTCCGGTAGCCGCCACTCGTCAGCACTTTTTGACACGCCGCTACCAGTCCGCCGGTATCTTCACCGCGCAAGTGACCAATCAGTAGCGACAGAGCCATGATCTGCTCCAGCGAATAGCCGTCACGTTCGTTGTCATCGATATAGCGAATGTAGGTGCCGTTATTAGCTAAATGAAGATCAACTAGAGTCTGGTGGGCCACCTCAACCATCTCGCTGTCAAATAGATCGGAGATGGTTGCCCAGAGGAAGCTGTCGCTGGTAATTGACTCGTCATAAGTCACAGAGCTACCGCTGCGCTTGATACCGGCGTAGAAATAGCCGGTTCGTTTATTCCAGAGCTCATCGGCATTGGCGCCAATGTCGTCGATTACCACACGATACTTGATGGCGCTGTCAACATCACGCAGCTTATCTGCTACCTGGCTAGCCAAGCGGAGAGCCTCGTAGGTGGCGATGACGTCACTCGAGCTAGTCGACGGCTGGTCTGACCATAGCTGGTAAGTTGGGCGAGGTAGCTTGGATGCGGGGTCGATATTGTCGCACAAAAAGTCGGCTAAGACTCGACCGATCTTCTGCCAGCGCTTCTTCCATCCCTGTGGTGTTTGCTTGTTATTCTCAATACTCAGCAGGATAGAGCGAGCCAGAGCGTAGAGTAGAGTAGCGTTATCGGATAGGCGGATCGGCTTGATGATCGCACCATCGTCGTTTAGCCAGGCTAGCCGGTTCGGTCCTGCTTGTCCACTGGTAAGGTAGGTCGGCAGGACGTAGCCGGTGGCGGCTAGGGGGCTAGAAAAGAAGTCATAGATTCGACCAGCTTCGATATCCAGCCCGAGGCGATGCAAAGCCAGGGCGGTCAAAGCGGAGGTAATCGGCCGGACTACCAGCTGAGGCGAGCTACCAGCAAGATAACTGCTAGCTACGGCGCCATTATCGCCGATACTAGGCGCACTACCGATAATAGTATTGACCATATCTAATTGATCGGGCTGGCTAAGGTCGGTTGAGAGGGCGGTCGTAGCCGGTCGCAACCAGTTTGACCAGTACTCCGTGGTTTTCTTAATTCGGATATCGTAGCCTTCCCGCAATACTTTGCCTACAGCCTTGCCGACAGAGGCTAGACTATCCGAAGCAAGCAAATAGTAGTTGACGTACGATGAATCATGCGGTGCAAGCGACAAGGTAAAGTCGATTATGGAATCAGTCTTGCCCTGCTCGACGGGATTTTGGGCTAATATACCGTCAGCAGCGTCACACCAGACTCCATTCATATAGACGCCGTCGTATTTACCATAGTGACCGATGCTATATTCGGTGAAACCGTGGTTGTCGGCACAAGATTCACCGAAGATAGCAAAAGTTTTATCGCTATGGTAGTGGACTATCAGCTGCTGAGATACGCCTTTTAATCCACCAGCCGGTAGGTATTGTGCTGTATCAAGACTTGCTGAATTATCGTTGACGTTAAAGGTCTGATGCATAAACAGCTTGACCAGGCGTTGGCGTTTCGACAGATTGACCACATGAACATTGCGAACCAAGACATTGATCTCGCTGTCAACATAGTCTTGGATATCCAACCGTAAGCCTAGCCAGCTACTAGTAGCCGTAGTCTTGCTGATGAGCTGACCCGGCAGATAGTTCTGACGGATTTGCCAAGTACCGTCATCTAGCCAATGTATCGCTCCTTCGCAGTAAACGCCGATCTCGTGGTGAATTGATCGATTGCCAACATGATTACCGGCGCTTACGTCGGGGTAGAAAAGCTCCTGAACCAAGCCGAAGCCATTCAGCCCGACTGTTAGCTCGCCATTACTGAGGATGATATTTCTCGTCATATTATTCCCACCGTTCTCCTCTTATTTATCCTCGGCATGATGCTCTATGATGCGGTAGCGAATGTCTCGGATAACGTTCATGTAGTTAAGGAAGGCGTCATAGGGTGATTTGTAGGGCGAGAAGTAGGCGTGGACATCGCCGTCATTCCAGTATTTGGTACTCATATAGTAAACATGATCAGAGGTGGTCAGGCGACGCCAGTCGTTGATCAAGGCGGGGTCACCGGTCGCTAAAACAGAAGGCGCTAGCGAGTAGAGGTAGTGCTCAGCTTCTTGTTGCATTCGATTGCCTAGCCAGGCGCTAAGGTCTCGTTCGGAGTCTGCCCAGGTAGTAGTGTAAGGTATATCGACTGTATCCACCGGCTCGCTAGAATTTACCACCTCGGAGATAGTCCGGAACTGATGAGACTTCCTCTTTAACCATTGCTTGGGCAGATTACTTAGGAAGTCGAAAATGCCCGTATCAGCCCATTGATGCTCGCCAAACGTCTCGTAATCAATGAAGAGGTTGATCAAATCGCCTTGGTTGGCTTCTAGCCAGCCAATATACTTATCAACTGTCAATGGGTATTCCGACCAATTACGATTAGAGAAACGGAAAGCCAGGTCGTCGCTGAGCTTGTAATTCTTGAGCAGTAGGCCAGTCGTAGTGGAGTTGGCGGGCTTATAGAGATAATTCGGGTTGCGCCAGCCTAGAACCTTATCCCAGCCCTCGGCTAGTACTGCCTGATAGCCGTGCACATCTGCCCACTTACCGAGGTCATTGTTGTAAGCTAGCTCAGTGTTACGGAAAGCTGTCGGGGTGACGTCAAAGAGTTGCTTGACCTTGCCGGCATGTAGAGCTACTTGTCGATCAAACTCGGCTCGATTGTAGAAGAAAGATAGACTGTGGTAATAGGTCTCACCGACCACCTCGACCTTGCCTGTCTTGACTAATTCTCTAAAGCTGTCAAGCAGCTCGGGCATATACTGCTCGCACTGGTCGATGAAGGTGCCGGTAATGGAGATGCTCAGCTTGAACCCGGGGTACTTCGCCAGTAATTCGGTCAGAAGACGGTTAGTGGGGAGGTAGGACTTGTTGGCAACCTTGCGCAGGATATTAGCGTTATTGATAGCTGAGCTAGCCGGTGCGTCAAAGTAATTGTGGTTTGCTCCCGTGTCAAAGGCGGTGTACTCACGTAGCCTCCATGGCTGATGAACGTGTAGATATAATTGGATTGATTTAGCCACGATTTACTACCTCCTTTACTCGGCTAACCTTGCTTAGACGTCGATGATTGGCGATAACTCGACTGTATTGATGCATCATCTTGCGAGCTACATCGCCCCAGTTGCAACGCAGATATTCTTGCTTAATCCCTTCGACTAGAGTTGACTGTAGGGCGGGTGACAGGGAGATGCCGACTATCTGATCAGCCAGCTTGCGGGTATCCCAGTAGTCGAAGCGCATGACATTGTGTAGCACCTCGCCCACACCGCTAGTTTTAGATAGTAAAACAGCCGTGTCATAATAGGCTGCTTCCAGTGCCGTCAGACCAAAGGGCTCGCTGATGGAGGGCATGACAAACATATCCGACACCTCGTACAGCTCACGGAAGCGTGCTCCTCTGACAAAGCCGGTGAAGATGACCCGGTCAGAGATGCCGAGATCGGCGGCCAGCTCAACCAGCTGGTTGCGCTGCTCACCACTACCACCGATGACAAAGATCAGCTTCGGATTCCTGCTGAGTGCCAACGTAGCCGCCTCTATTAGGTAAGAGAGACCTTTCTGAACGGTAAGACGGCAGATACCGGTCACTATCTTATAACCACGAGTCTTCATCTGGCGCAGATAGTGATAGCTAGTGTCTGTCTGACTGGTAGTATGACTCAGCTCGCTAGGGTCAATTGAATTATGAACTACTTCAACCTTGCCAGCGGGAATGCCATAGCGACGTACGATGATATCCTTAGTGATCTGAGAGACGGCAAAGATCCGATCAGCCGCTTGCATACCGAAATACTCAATGTCGTGGATGAGCGGATTGCCGCTGTGCCCGCCGGCCCTATCAAACTCCGTGGCGTGAACGTGGACAATTAGAGGTGCACCGGTCGCTTCTTTGGCTCTGATACCGGCCTCCATCGTTAGCCAGTCATGAGCGTGGATGATCTTAGGTGTCGTAGCACCACCTCTGACCATGCTCTCGATCTGATCGGCGTAGCGATGGGTGGCAGCTGTCAGACCTTTGGTGTAGGTACGGGCGTGCTTGCAATGACGACTGCCACATAGGGGACAATTACCGGAGTAGGCTCCCATAGCGATGTAGTTACCTTGGTTATCAACCATTGGTGGTGCATCGGTGGCGGATAGGACATTCATGAAAGCGTCGGCTTCCGGGTGGCTAGCCTTGTAAGGTAGGACGAAATCAATCTCGGCGCCGTTCTGCGCTAGTGCTTTGGCCATCTGGAAACAAGCCACGCCTAAACCACCACTGTTATGAGGCGGTAGTTCCCAGCCTAGCATGAGCAATTTCATCTTTATTGTTTTAACCCCTTTTTAAGCCTCTTCTTTTCGTCCTCACTTGAACTTAACCTGAATTATAAACGATAGCGGGATCAATGTAAAGCCCTGGAGACACTATTATGTGTAGTAACAGATACAACTATAACAGATGATAATGATAGTATCGAGCGTGCGTTACAGTCAAAGGCTGGTTATGATGTTGATTATAATACTACGGTACACGGGTGAGTGATTAGCTCGCACTGACGTGGAACGGGAAGCGGATAGGGTGTGTAAGGATATGAATATAGCGGGGGCAAACTATATGAGTGTTGTAGTACTTGACACCAGCTACTATTCATGCTAATGTATAACCATCATCAATTTAGGTGTACAAGGAGACTAATGAGTATTAAATCAATCAAGCAGGTACTAAATAC
>ERZ772917.605-NODE-605-length-24472-cov-31.347217_pt1 | contig 24472 bp, 17 predicted proteins | sample MGYA00511187_ERZ772917 | MGnify/ENA primary metagenome ERZ772917 (study PRJEB29015, sample SAMEA2737925) | human oral metagenome | biome: human oral; feature: human-associated habitat; material: dental | place: China | collected 2012 ...
GATTGTACCGATGTTAACATGCGGTTTCGTACGTTCAAATTTTTCTTTTGCCATTTTAAATTATCCTCCGAGGAAAATAGTAATTCTATTAATCTAATCTAAGATTAACCGTTTTTCTTTGCTTGAATTTCTTCAGCAATTTTCTTAGGAACTTCTTCGTAATGATCGAATGTCATGGAGTAGTTACCGCGACCTTGAGTTTTGGAACGAAGGTCTGTTGCGTAACCGAACATTTCACTCAATGGAACATATGCTTTAATATGTTGGTTGCCATTACGAGCTTCCATGCCGTCCATGCGACCACGACGGGAGTTCAAGTCACCGATAACGTCGCCCATATATTCTTCAGGAACGTCTACTTCTACGGACATATATGGTTCAAGCAATGCAGGGTCTGCTTTGCGAGCACCTTCTTTAAAGCCCATGGAACCAGCGATTTTGAAGGCCATTTCGTTGGAGTCAACGTCATGGTAGGAGCCGTCAAATACGATAACTTTAACATCAACCATTGGATAACCAGCGATAACACCGGATTCCATAGCTTCTTTAACACCGTTTTCAACAGGGCCGATGTATTCGCGAGGAATCGCACCACCTACGACCTTGTTTTCAAATTCGAAGCCAGCACCTGGTTCTTGTGGAATCAATTCCAACCAGCAGTGACCATATTGACCACGACCACCAGATTGACGTACGAATTTACCTTCAGCTTTAACAGCTTTACGGATAGTTTCGCGGTATGCTACTTGAGGTTTACCTACGTTACAATCTACTTTGAACTCACGGTTCATACGGTCAACAATGATATCCAAGTGAAGTTCGCCCATACCGGAGATAATAGTTTGACCTGTTTCTTCATCAGTACGAACTTTGAAAGTAGGATCTTCTTCTGCCAAACGAGCAAGAGCTGTACCCATTTTTTCTTGGTCAGCTTTTGTTTTAGGTTCAACAGCAACGGAGATAACTGGTTCAGGGAATTCCATGGACTCAAGGATTACAGGGGATTTTTCATCACACAATGTGTCGCCTGTAGTAGTATCCTTCAAGCCAACCGCCGCAGCGATGTCACCAGAGTATACGCGTTCGATTTCTTTACGGGAGTTAGCGTGCATTTGAAGAATACGGCCGATACGTTCTTTTTTGCCTTTAGTGGAGTTAAAAACGTAAGAACCGGATTCCAATGTACCGGAGTACACACGGAAGAACGCTAATTTACCAACATAAGGGTCAGCCATGATTTTGAATGCCAATGCGGAGAATGGCTCTTCATCGGAAGAAGGACGAGTTGTTTCTTCTTCAGAACCAGGAACAACGCCCTTAATAGCTGGGATGTCGATTGGAGCTGGCATGTAATCGATTACAGCGTCCAACAACATTTGTACACCTTTGTTTTTGTAGGAAGAACCACAAAGAACTGGGAACAATTGGTTTGCAATAACTGCTTTACGCAATGCTGCTTTCAATTCTTCTTCAGAAATTTCTTCGCCTTCCAAGTATTTCATCATGATATCGTCATCTGTTTCAGCGATAGCATCGATCATCATTTCGCGACGAGCTTCTGCTACTTCTTGATATTCAGCAGGGATATCAGTGATTTCAAATTCTTTACCGTCATCGGATAAGTAAATTTCCGCTTTCATAGTCATCAAGTCGATGATACCTTTGAAAGTATCTTCAGAACCGATTGGAACTTGAATCGCTACGGAATTTGCACCAAGACGATCTTTCATCATATCAACTACGTTGAAGAAGTCAGCACCTACAGTATCCATCTTATTTACATAAGCGATACGAGGTACACCGTAGTTGGATGCTTGACGCCATACAGTTTCGGATTGAGGTTCAACGCCACCTTTAGCACTGAATACCGCAACGGAACCGTCAAGTACGCGCAAAGAACGTTCTACTTCTACAGTAAAGTCAACGTGACCAGGAGTATCGATGATGTTGATACGATGTTCTTTCCATTGACAAGTTGTCGCAGCAGAAGTGATTGTAATACCACGTTCTTGTTCTTGCTCCATCCAGTCCATCGTAGCAGCGCCTTCATGTACTTCGCCGATTTTGTGAACGATACCTGTATAGTAGAGGATACGTTCTGTAGTTGTTGTTTTACCAGCATCGATGTGGGCCATGATACCGATATTACGAGTTTTTGCTAAGGAAAACTCTCTTGCCACAGTTGTCACCTCTTATTACCAACGATAATGAGCAAATGCTTTATTAGCTTCTGCCATTTTATGAGTATCTTCTTTTTTCTTAATTGCAGCGCCTGCATTGTTGAAAGCGTCCATCAATTCGCCTGCTAAGCGTTCTTTCATAGTGCGTTCACCACGAAGACGAGCATAGTTTACAACCCAACGAATACCGAGGGTTTGACGGCGATCAGCACGAACTTCAACTGGAACTTGGTAGTTCGCACCACCGATACGGCGAGCGCGTACTTCAAGTACAGGCATAACATTTTTCAATGCTTGATCAAAAACTTCCATTGGGTCTTGACCCATTTTGGAACGAATAATTTCGAATGCATCATATACGATAGTTTCAGCAATGCCTTTTTTGCCATCGTACATAACTTTGTTAATGAAACGTGTTACTAATTTGCTGTTGTACACCGGATCTGGAAGTACATCACGTTTCGGAACAGGGCCTTTTCTTGGCATGTTCAATTCCTCCTTTATAATGATGTGTGTTAATTTCGTTTAATGGCTAAAATTATTTTTTAGCTTTTTTCGCGCCGTATTTGGAACGACTTTGCATACGGTTTTGTACGCCAGCTGTATCCAATGCACCACGAACGATGTGATAACGCACACCTGGAAGGTCTTTTACACGACCGCCTCTGATAAGTACAACACTGTGTTCTTGTAAATTGTGACCAATGCCTGGGATGTAAGCAGTTACTTCAATAGCGTTTGTCAAACGTACACGGGCAACTTTACGAAGCGCGGAGTTTGGTTTCTTTGGAGTAGCTGTGTACACACGAGTACATACACCACGTTTTTGTGGAGATTCTTGAAGTGCTGGAGCATCAGACTTTTTAGTCAAGCTCATGCGACCTTTGCGTACTAGCTGATTAATTGTTGGCATTTGGGCACCTCCTTTCCAAATTTGAGATTTATAATTGATCCGTCATAACAAAGTGTTACATCGGATATTACCGAGATTAACGCAGGACACCTACCGCCGTAGCTCGCACCTTAATGCGACACGCACGGCCGAGTTCCTCCATACTGTGCTCGTCATTAACAGGTATCCCCTGTTCTTCACAAGCTATTCGCAAGGGTTGTACCACATGTTCATCACTATCACAACCCAAGAACACATACTGCACAGCACCTTTAGCAATTTGTTTCAACGTTTGCTTGGCACCGATTGTTTTGTTCATCGACTTCAGATGGGCAATGTCCATTGTACTAATTCTCCTTACGAAACTATGCTACATAGGCATACCTCGCCTAGAGCACTATGTAAGTATATCAATTACGCAAGACCATGTCAAACGATTTTCCTTGTCTTATACCGCTCTACACCTGCATTTTATATGTACACTTATCCGTGTGTTTCATATTATTCTAAATTATAAATGAAGAACGAATTTTTATTCATATATCTATATTTTCGCGTATAAAAACTCATTCTATGCATTTACTATTATTTTTTATTTTACCAATTATGCAAAATTAATATAAACACCATTTTAGTATAGTATAAATTTATATAGAACAGATATTTGTAGTAATAAAATATTACAGAACAGATATTTGAGTAAATATATTATTACAGAAAGGAGATCATATGATTCAACTCATTAAACGTTATTCAAACTTTAATCCCCCTGTAATCATAGGTAGCTTGTCTATCATTTTAGGTCTGAGCTTATGCGCTCTTCTAATACCTCAAATAGCTCAAACCATTCTTATGGAAGTTCGAGATATCATATTCAGGGATTTTAGCTGGTTTTATATTTTAGCTATAAGCCTCTTCCTTATCTTCAGCATATTTCTTGCGCTCAGTTCACTGGGTGATATCAAACTTGGCAGTGATGACGAAGAAGCTGAGTTTTCTTATACAGCTTGGCTTGCCATGTTGTTTGCCGCAGGTACTGGTGTAGGTCTTATGTTCTTCGGTACTGCGGAACCACTGTCACATTATCACTCATCTATAGCCTTGGTTGACGGTGCACCAAGTGCCAAGGAAGCTTTATTCCGATCTATCTTTCACTGGGGTATCAGTTCTTGGACTGGATACGGCATCGTAGCTTTAGCATTAGCTTATTTCGGCTTTCGTTATAAACTGCCGCTAGCACTCCGATCATGTTTTTATCCGCTATGGAAAGATAAAATCAACGGCCCACGAGGTCATATCATCGACATCATCGCACTTTGCGTAACTATATTGGGTATCGTAACCACATTGGGATTCGGCGCCGCCCAATTAGGCGCAGGCTTCCTATATATTGACATTGTTTCCGCTAATGACTTTTTCGTACAAACGGTCATTATCATTGTCATTATATCTATTGCCGTTTTCTCTGCCGTCACAGGTATTGATAAAGGCGTTAAATTACTCAGCGAAATCAATATATCCGTTGCATTAGTTTTAATGCTCTTTGTCCTGTGTACAGGTCCCACTTTGTTCTTACTGAATAGCATGGTGGAAAACTTTGGCTACTATTTATCACGTCTTTTGTCCCAAAGTTTTTATACGTCCATCTACACTCCAGAAGATCGCCAGTGGTTCTTCAGTTGGACCATACTATTTTGGGCATGGTGGTTATCATGGGCTCCATTTGTTGGCATGTTCATAGCACAAATCTCAAGAGGTCGAACGATTCGAGAATTTATTTTTGGAGTACTTATAATCCCTACTGTATTTACCATCATATGGTTTACTATCTTTGGTAATACGGCTCTTTACATTGATGACACCGTGGCGCAGGGAGCACTCGGTGCATTAACAGATAAGCGGGAACAACTACTCTTCGCATTCCTCGAATATTTACCATTGTCCGGTTTGACTAGTCTTTTATCTATTATCGTATTGGCACTATTTTTTATCACATCCGCCGATTCAGGTATCTATGTATTAAATAACATTGCGGCCTACGATAAATCCACACCATCACCAAAATGGCAATGTCCAATGTGGGGCGCTGTAATGGCTTTTATTGCAATCAGCTTGCTGAGCATTGGCGGACTCAACGTGCTACAAACAGTAACACTTATTCTCGCCTTACCATTTGCAGCCTTGATGGTTATCATGTGCTATAGCTTATGGCAGGGATTATTGACAGATAATCAATACTTTAATACGAAACTTTCAACCACATCCATCTATTGGGACAGCAAGAACTGGAAACAAGGACTTGCTAAGATACTCAATCAAACGCAGTCGGAAGATGTTATTTCATTTATGAAAACGACCGTACTGCCCGCAATGTATCAGCTTAACAAAGAATTAACAGAAGAATACGGATTGACTACGCGAATTGAAAAAAATTTAAACGGTAACGATGCCTCCGTAGAATTGACTATAGAAAAAGAATCAATGCGTAACTTTACCTACGGCATCAAGCTCGTTACACAAGAGGTATCAGGCCATCTCATTGACGATCCTAACATTCCTCACATTACTGAAAGTACAAATTCAATTCCTATGACATACTTCAGCGACGGTCGTGCAGGATATGATGCGCAGTATATGACACGAGAGGATATCATTACCGATATCATTCGACAATATGAAAGATATTTAACCTTATCGGATGACATCGGTTATGACATCATGGCTCATGACGCGGAGGAAGCGGCCGAGTAGTTTTCATACCTCATAATCATATAGCTCACAAATTAATATAGGTTATAACAAAAAGGGTGCACCACAAGGTGCACCCTTTTATGATATCGCATAGTATCAACTATGCAACAAGTCTATATAGTTTATATAGCTTAGTGGCCAATCCAAAGCAATTAGTCTTCAGACATAACCTCTTCCGTAATATCAATGATTTCAGGTGTATTTTTTACAACTTCAATCTTGCGGTAACGACTCATGCCTGTACCAGCAGGAATCAACTTACCGATGATTACGTTTTCTTTTAAGCCCAACAACGGATCGATTTTACCCTTGATAGCAGCGTCGGTAAGAACACGTGTCGTTTCTTGGAAGGACGCAGCGGACAAGAAGGAATCCGTTGCCAAAGCGGCTTTCGTAATACCCAATAACGTGCGTTTGCCTGTAGCATTTTCACGACCATTAAGGGTAAGACGACGGTTTTCTTCGTCAAAGGTATTAACGTCAACCATATCCCCTGGAAGCATATCCGCATCGCCAGCTGTTTCAATTTTAACTTTGTGAAGCATTTGACGAACAATAACTTCGATATGTTTATCGTTAATTTCTACACCTTGGGATTTGTATACTTTTTGAACTTCGTATACGAGATAACGTTGAGTTGCTTCAGTACCCATTACACGCATGATGTCATGAGGATTGATAGAACCCTCTGTCAAACGAGCGCCCAAGGATACCACATCACCGTCTTTAACGATAATGCGAGAACCATAAGGGATGAGGTAATCGAGTTCAATACCGTCTTCACCAGTAATGAAGATAGTATTAGTACCTTTTTTACCTTCGTTAGGTACAACGCGAACTGTACCTTCGTTTTCTGCGATGATAGCATTACGTTTTGGTTTACGAGCTTCGAACAATTCTTCGACACGTGGCAAACCTTGTGTAATATCGTCACCTGCGACACCACCAGTATGGAACGTACGCATTGTTAACTGAGTACCAGGTTCACCGATGGATTGTGCCGCAATAATACCTACCGCTTCACCAACTTGAACTTGGTTGCCAGTTCCTAGATCGCGACCATAACACTTGCGACATACACCATATGGGCTGCGGCAAGTCAATACGGAACGAATTTTTACTGTTTCATAGTGTTTAACAACTTCATCAGCTAACGCCTCTGTGATTTCACCGTTAAGAGGAACGATCACTTCGCCAGTTTCCTTGTTAACTAATTCTTCAGCTGCAATACGACCTACGATACGGTCTTTTAATGGCTCGATAACACCAGTACCTTCAACGATAGCTTCCACTTCAATACCGTGGATTTCATTGTTGCGTACTTGTACTTCTTTTACATCGGAGTTAAGAATCGCTTCGATGCCTTCTTCGGTGAGGCGTGTATCAGCTGGGAAGATTTCTACACCTTCGCTATCAACGATTGCTTGTACAGTATCCTTGTTCAACATGTTTTGAACCATAGTTTCCTTCAATGTTGCACGGATGCTATCGTCGCTTTCACCAAGAATAATTTTTTGAACCAAGTTAGTATGGTTAATATCGCTATCAGAACCCAAGTGTGCACCACGCAATGCAATAGATGTAACACCGGCTTCTGCGATATCAGCCAAGCATTGTTCGTCTAAGATAGTTTCAGCAGGTACAACAAGTTCCCCTGTTTCAGCGTTCACTACATCTTTATCTAGAACGCGACCAATGAGTTTATCTTTAAGCAATTCTAATGCTTGACGTGGAGATGTAGCTAAACGAGCACGTTCACGAACGAGATCAATACCTACAACGTCACAATCGTCCTCACGAACAATTACGTCTTGAGATACGTCAACAAGACGACGAGTCAAGTAACCGGAGTCAGCTGTACGAAGAGCTGTATCGGCCAAACCTTTACGAGCACCATGAGAGGATGTAAAGTAATCCAATACAGTCAAACCTTCTTTAAAGTTTGCTTTGATTGGTAAGTCGATGATACGACCAGATGGATCGGCCATCAAACCACGCATACCAGCAAGCTGACGAATCTGTTGTTTATTACCACGGGCACCAGAGATAGCCATCATGTAAATAGGGTTGAAACCATCTTTGTCACACGCCATATTATCCATCATCGCATCAGTAACATCTTCGGTTGCTTTTGTCCATAATTGGATAGTTTTACGGTAACGTTCTTCTTCTGTAATAAGACCACGACGGTACATACGAGATACTTTTTCTACCTCTTGTTCCGCTGTATCTAACAAACTAGTTTTAACTTCTGGTACTTTAATATCAGCAATGGCTACAGTCATGCCTGCGCGACGTGCGAAGGAGTAACCCAAGGACTTGATGCGGTCCAAAAGCTCTGCAGTTTTTTCATTGCCAAACAATTGGAAACATTGATCAACCAATTTACCAACTGTTTTCTTATCCATAACCTTACCCAATGTGTAAGTGCCATCTTCTTTTTGTTCATATTGCCACAACTCTGGGAACAATGCGTTATTGAAGATTAGGCGACCTGCAGTCGTTTCAACGCGACCATAGTCAGGCATACGGATATAAAGAACATCTTGTAAGCCGATGATTTGAGCTTCATAAGCAAGCATTACTTCATCGTATGTAGCAAATGTTTTAGCATTTTCTTTTGTATTTTCACGTACTACAGTCAAGTAGTATGTACCCAAGATCATATCCTGAGATGGTACCGCTACTGGTTTACCGTCTTTAGTGGACAAGATATTGTGGCTTGAAAGCATCAATGTACGAGCTTCTGCTTGTGCTTCTACGGACAATGGTAAGTGACACGCCATTTGGTCACCGTCAAAGTCAGCATTAAACGCTGTACATACTAATGGATGCAATTTGATAGCACGGCCTTCCCAAAGGATTGGTTCGAAGGCTTGGATACCAAGTCTATGCAATGTAGGGGCACGGTTCAAGAGAACTGGATGTTCTTTGATTACCTCTTCCAAGGATTCCCACACGCCAGGGCCGATTCTTTCAACTTGGCGTTTAGCAGCCTTGATGTTGGATGCTTGACCGCGTTCTACCAAACGTTTCATAACGAATGGTTTGAACAATTCCAATGCCATCTCTTTTGGCAAACCACATTGGTGCATTTTAAGTTCAGGACCTACTACGATTACGGAACGACCGGAGTAGTCAACACGTTTACCGAGCAAGTTTTGACGGAAACGACCTTGTTTACCTTTAAGCATATCGGACAAGGATTTCAACGGACGGTTACCAGGACCTGTTACAGGACGACCGCGACGACCATTATCAATCAACGCATCAACAGCTTCTTGAAGCATGCGTTTTTCATTGCGCACGATGATATCAGGAGCACCTAAGTCTAACAAACGTTTCAAACGGTTGTTACGGTTGATAACACGACGGTACAAATCATTGAGGTCAGATGTAGCAAAACGGCCACCATCTAATTGAACCATTGGGCGCAATTCAGGTGGGATTACAGGAACAATGTCCATAATCATCCATTCTGGACGGTTCCCAGATTGACGGAATGCTTCTACTACTTCCAAACGACGAACTGCACGGATTTTACGTTGACCACTAGCAGTGTTCAACTCTTCGCGCAATTCAGCATTCAATGCTTCAAGATCAAGTTCTGCTAAAAGAGCTTTTACAGCCTCAGCACCCATGTCGATGCATGCAAAGAGAACCTCTTCAGCAGCGCCTAATTCATAGCGCTCTTCACGAGTTAATTCTTCGTATTCTTTATCCGCTTCTGGGATTGTTGCATCATCGCGAAGAGCCGCATTGTAGCGCTCTTTGCGTTGTGCTTCATGAACAATAGCCAAACGCTCATTACGTTGTGCTACTGTTTCGATTACGACGGATTTACCCCCGATAGTGTAACCGTCTTCGTTGAATTGAGCTTCATATTCGCGGTATTCTTGCTCGGACAACAATTGACGTTTTGTCAATGGCGTACCAGCTGGATCTACTACGATATAGGAAGCAAAGTATAATACGCGTTCCAAAGAACGTGGAGATACATCAAGGATAAGGCCCATGCGGGATGGGATACCTTTGAAGTACCAAATGTGAGATACTGGAGTCGCCAATTCAATATGGCCCATACGTTCACGACGTACTTTAGCACGGGTAACCTCTACACCACATTTGTCGCAGACTACGCCTTTATGGCGAATGCGTTTATATTTGCCGCAGTGACATTCCCAGTCTTTTGTAGGTCCAAAAATGCGTTCGCAGAATAGACCATCACGTTCTGGCTTCAACGTACGGTAGTTAATAGTTTCAGGTTTCTTAACTTCCCCATGAGACCAAGATAAGATCTGCTCTGGAGAGGCTAAACCGATTCGCATGGAATCGAATTCATTTACGTCTAGCACTACTATCGCTCCCTTCCTTATAGATAGTTTTAGTCTTCATCGTTAGAGGAGTCGCCCATTGGGTACGCCAATTGGCTAAGGATATCGTCTTCACCGCCGTTATCAGCTGGTTCTTCTTCCTCTTCCTCTACTTCTGGTTCTACTACAGTTACTTCATCAGTTTCTACAGCACTGCCTTCCATAACTTCTTCAATACCAGTTTCTACCACCTCATCTTCGTCCTCAAGTTCTTTCATAACAACTTCTTCTTGATCTTCATTCAAGATTTTTACATCAAGACCGATACTTTGAAGTTCTTTAAGCAATACCTTGAAGGACTCAGGTACACCTGGTTCAGGGATGTTTTCGCCTTTAACGATTTTTTCGTATGCTTTCACACGACCAACAACGTCGTCAGACTTAACAGTTAATAGCTCTTGAAGGGTATAGGCTGCGCCATATGCTTCTAGAGCCCAAACTTCCATTTCCCCGAAACGTTGGCCACCGAACTGAGCTTTACCGCCCAAAGGTTGTTGTGTAACAAGGGAGTACGGACCTGTAGAACGAGCATGGATTTTGTCGTCAACCAAGTGATGGAGTTTAAGCATGTAAACGTAACCAACAGTTACGTGGTTATCCATAGGTTCACCAGTACGACCATCGTATAGTACAGTTTTACCATTTTCAGGACGACCAGCGATTTCTAATGTTTCGAATACGTCTTTTTCGTGCGCACCGTCAAATACAGGTGTAGCGATATGAATACCCGCTACATCTGGTGTTGGCATGCCATATTTGTCAAAGTCGTAGCCAAGGCCTTCCAACTCTTTGCGGATTTCAACGCGTTTTTCTTCAGCAGAGTGAATATTGTTAAGAGTATTTTTAACTTTATTAATCGCCTCTAATTCCTCTACAAGAACAGGATCCATTTCAGGAGCATCCTCTTCAGAATCAAAGAACTCTACATGAAGTGCATTGTATTTAGCTTCAATAGCTTTAAGTTCTTGGTAACGAGCTTCGCCACCCATAGCGTCCAATTTCTTTTGCGCCGCTTTTTCTACATGTTTTAAGATTTTAGTTTTCAAAGTAATGATTTGTTCATTTTCTTCGAAATGATTTACGGTTACATCTTCTGCAACTTTCGCTTCCAATGCTTCGATTTGAGCATAAAGGTCGCGGATTGCATCGATTTGTTCCCAGTAAGATGCATCAGTACGAGCTTCTTTCAACACATTTTGAATGTGAAGGTCTATAGCTTTGATTTTCATACCTAAGCCTTGAACAGCCCAACCCAAGTGAGTTTCAAGAACCTGCCCGATATTCATACGAGAAGGTACGCCCAATGGATTCAATACGATTTGTACTGGAGTACCATCTGGAAGGAATGGCATATCTTCTTTTCTCATAACGCGAGAAACGACACCTTTGTTACCATGACGGCCCGCCATTTTATCGCCTTCATGAATCTTACGTTTTTGAGCGATATATACGCGAACAAGTTTATTTACGCCTGGTTGTAATTCGTCGCCGTTTTCACGGGTAAAGACTTTTACGTCTACAACTTTACCGGATTCGCCATGAGGTACACGCAAGGAGGTATCGCGAACTTCGCGTTCTTTGTCGCCAAAAATAGCGCGCAACAAACGTTCCTCTGGAGTAAGTTCAGTTTCACCTTTTGGCGTAGCTTTACCTACAAGGATATCGCCAGGATGTACTTCTGCACCAATGCAGATAATACCTTCTTCATCCAAGTTTTTAAGTGTGTCGTCACCAGTATTAGGCAATTCACGAGTGATTTCTTCAGCGCCTAATTTAGTGTCGCGCGCATCACATTCGTATTCTTCAATATGAATGGATGTATAGATATCTTCTTTGCAAAGTTCTTCACTAAGCAAAATAGCATCCTCGTAGTTATAACCTTCCCAAGGCATGAACGCTACAAGAACGTTATAACCCAATGCCAATTCACCGCCATCAGTAGCAGGACCATCAGCCAATACTTGGCCTTTTACAACATGGTCACCACGATTAACGATTGGTTTTTGGTTAAAGCATGTGGATTGGTTAGAACGAATAAATTTATTCAAATGGTATGTATCAACGCAACCATCGCTATCGCGAAGAACGTGGATTTCATTACCCCAGCAACGTACAACTTTACCAGCTTCACGTGCTAATACGCAAACGCCGGAGTCAGTAGCTGCTGTATATTCCATACCAGTACCAACAAGTGGTGCTTGAGCGCGCAAGAGTGGTACCGCTTGACGTTGCATGTTCGCCCCCATCAAGGCACGGTTAGCATCGTCATTTTCAAGGAATGGAATCATAGCTGTACCAATGGATACAACTTCTTTTGGACTTACGTCCATATAGTCAACCTTATCAGGTGTGACTTCTAATACGTCATGACCACGACGACAAGCTACGTGTTCAGTTGTGAAGTAGCCCTCTGCATCAAGTGGAGAGTTCGCTTGGGCAATTGTCATGCCTTCTTCTTCATCAGCTGTCATGTATACTACGCTGTCAGATACGCGTACTTTAACAACTTTATCAGCATCCTTGCCTTTACCATACACTTTTTCTACTTTACGGTATGGCGCTTCAATAAAACCAAATTCATTTACTTTTGCATAGTTGGACAAGGAGTTGATCAAACCGATGTTTGGACCCTCTGGAGTCTCGATAGGACACATACGGCCATAGTGAGAGTGATGCACGTCACGAACTTCGAAGCCTGCACGCTCACGAGATAAACCGCCAGGACCAAGGGCAGATAGACGACGTTTATGAGTCAATTCTGCTAATGGGTTTGTTTGGTCCATGAACTGGGACAACTGGGAAGAACCAAAGAACTCTTTGATTGCAGCCACTACTGGTCGAATGTTAATCAAGGCTTGAGGCGTGATAGATTCGATTTCTTGAATTGTCATACGTTCACGAACAACGCGTTCCATACGAGTCAAACCAATACGGAATTGGTTTTGCAACAATTCACCTACGCAACGAAGACGACGGTTACCCAAGTGGTCAATATCATCTGTATGGCCTGCACCATCCATAAGATTGAGCAAGTAAGAGATATTAGCGATCATGTCTTCACGAGTTACTGTGCGATGATCGAATGGCAAGTTGCAATTATTACAGATAACTTTGGACTCTACACCATCATTATTTACGATGTAGAATTCAGCAAAGCCTTCACCATCGAATACATGACTATTTGCTACGATATCAAGTTGTTCTTCCCCCACTTGTACGCCTGCATCGAGGATTACTTCGCCAGTCTCAGGATCTACGATAGGTTGAGCCAATGTTTGACCTAACATACGTTGACGCCAACCGAGTTTTTTATTCAATTTGTAACGACCAACGCGCGCCAAGTCATAGCGGCGTGCATCGAAGAACAAGTTGTCGAACAAGTTACGAGCGGATTCTACTGTAGGAGGCTCGCCTGGACGTAATTTTTTATAGATTTCAACTAATGCTTCATCAGCAGATTGAGTTGTATCTTTTTCTAATGTGCGAACGATGCGTTCATCATATACTGGTAAGCCATCTTCATCAGTTTTACCATTCCAGAAGAGGTCTAGAATGCTTTCATTAGTATCCCAACCTAATGCACGTACCAATACAGTAGCTGGTAATTTACGGTTGCGGTCAATACGAACGGCAACAATTTCACTCGCATCTGTTTCAAGCTCAATCCATGCACCACGATTAGGGATAACTGTGGAATCATACAAACGGTTACCCATTGTATCGATTTCTTTATTGTAGTAAACACCTGGAGAACGTACCAATTGGGATACGATAACACGTTCTGCACCATTGATGATGAAAGTACCTGTATCAGTCATCAATGGGAAATCGCCCATGAATACTTCTTGTTCTTTAATGTCCATGTTTTCTGGATCATTATTCACCAAGCGAATATTTACACGAAGTGGTGCTGCGTACGTAGCATCACGGTTTTTACATTCATTAATATCATACTTAGGTTCACCTAAGCTGAAACCCTCAAAAGAAAGTACTAGATTACCTGAATTGTCTTTAATCGGAGAAATATCGTTGAAAATATTTTGTAAACCACTCTCCAAGAACCACTCATACGATTTACGTTGAATGTCCAATAAATGCGGCATCTTGATAACTTCGTTAATTTTTGCATATGTATAACGAGTTCGTTTGCCTACCTGTTCAGGTTTGAACATATTTGCTTTCACCCCTATCAAACACACTGGTCTACCATTTTCTATAACGGCATGAAAAAGACATCTTACAGGTCTCAGTTTTCCTGCTCGGGCAACGTCAAATAAAGCAAGGTCCATTTCATTTTTAAAATAACCTTGCTTCCCATTAACCAAGCACAACCTTGGAAGAAAACCTCATCACTATTCAAGTTATAGTTTTTACATCCAAAAGCAGAAAACGCTACTTTTGCAATATATAATTTTATCAGTAATAAAAAAGACTGTCAACCAAAAGGGTTGACAGCCTTTCATTTTCATGCTCTATTCATGTATCAAAAAAAGAACTATAAAATTAGTTACCTTTTTGTTTTAAAAGTTTCGCACCAGCAATACCAGGGCGAGTCATTTCTTTAGGAGAAAGAATATGATTGATTTCATCCTCAGTCAATAAGCCTTGATCCAAGATGATATCACGAATAGCTCGACCAGTTTCATACGCTTCTTTCGCCAATGCAGAAGCTGTTTCATAACCAAGATGAGGCAACAATGCTGTTACGATACCAACGGAGCGGTTCAACCAGTATTCGCATTGTTCACGGTCTACTTCAAGATCAACGAGCAATTTATCTACAAATGTATTTACACCATTTTTAAGGTAGCAAAGGTTATTGAACAAGTTATACGCCAATACAGGTTCCATTACGTTCAATTCGAATTGACCATTTTCTACAGCTAATGTGATAGTAGTATCATTACCGATAACTTGATAACATACTTGGTTCAATACTTCGGCGATAACAGGATTTACTTTACCAGGCATGATGGAAGAACCAGGTTGACGTGCAGGTAATTTCAATTCTCCAATGCCGCAACGAGGGCCAGATGCCATCAAACGAAAGTCATTTGCCATCTTAATCAATACAAGGGCCGTTACTTTCAAACCGCTAGAAATATCTGCAAATACGTCTGTATTATTTGTAGCGTCAATCAAGTTTTCAGCTGTGTAGAACGGTTCGCCTACAACTTCGCTAAGTTCATATGCTACATCATGAATGTAGCTAGGTTCAGCGTTAAGACCAGTACCAACTGCAGTGGCACCCATGTTGATTACATGTGCACCTTCAACAGCAGATTTGATGCGTTTGATACCACGACGGATACCAGATGCATAAGCACCCATTTCTTGACCCAATGTAATTGGCACCGCATCTTGTAAGTGAGTACGGCCCATTTTCAAGATTTCGCTATATTCTTCAGCCTTCTTCTCCAGCTCATCAACGAGACGTTGCAAGGCTTCAAGTAAAGGTTTCGATTTAATGATAGCACATACTTTAATAGCTGTAGGGAACGCATCATTTGTAGATTGCGCCATGTTACAGTGGTTGTTAGGGCTTACGATATCGTAGCTACCTTTTGGATGACCTAAAATTTCACAAGCACGATTAGCCAATACTTCGTTCATATTCATGTTTACAGAAGTACCTGCACCACCTTGAATTGGGTCAACTGGGAACTGATCAGCAAATTCGCCGGCAATAACTTCATCAGCGGCTTGAACAATAGCTTTACCAATAGATACATTGAGACGACCAGTTCTCATGTTTGCCAAAGCAGATGCTTTTTTAACCATCGCTAACGCTTTAATGAAATCTTGGTCTAAATGTTTTCCTGTAATATGGAAGTTTTCTAATGCGCGAATCGTTTGTACACCATAATATAACTCATCTGGTACTTCTAATTCACCTAGGAAATCATGTTCTTTTCTCATAATAGATCCTCTTTCCACTATTTCATATATTAAATGATAGTTTAATGAAACGGTTTTATCTTATGGGCTCATTATAGCATGTATTTTGTATACATAAAAGTCATTTCATGTATTCCCGATAAACAATATTCTATACAATATATCTTTTATTAACTATGAATTTCTGCTATAGTCCTTAGTTTTCTTTATGACTAGCCTTATAGTACAATAGTATAAACTATCTAACTAAGGAGTCACTATGATTAACAATCACACATTGCGTATAAGCGCGCTATTTCTATTAACCGTCCTGAGCTACGGTTTTTATAATGCCTATTTACCGATAACAGATCCGGTGGAGTCCAATTATGTTCTTTCCGCCATAACCATGTTAAAACACAACTCATGGATATCCCCCATGATATACGACCAAGTATGGTACGACAAACCGCCGCTCACTTATTGGGCACTTATGATTACGTACAAACTATTTGGCATATCTGACTTTACATCCCGCATACCTAATACTCTCGTTGCCGGAGCTAGCGTAGCACTCATGTGTCATATAACTTACCGCATATCTAAAAGCACCTTTGCCGGTGTACTCTGTGCCATTCTATTAATGAGTACACTACAGTTTTGGTATATATCTCATGCAGTTATAACCGATGGATTTCTATTCCTCTTCACCTTAGCTATATTTGGATATAGTTATTTAGCTTTTACCAATAATGACAAGTCAGCTATGGTGAAAGCTTACATTGCTGCTGCTTTAGCCGTGATTACAAAAGGACCTATAGGCATTATCTTACCCGGCCTGATATTACTGATTTATGTATGCGCGCGCTATTTGGTCCACAGAAAAGACGAAAACTATCAGCTATCAACGGATATTAAACTACTATTTAATCCCTTAGGACTATTAGCTTTTATAGTGATAGCTAGCCCTTGGTATATTGCTATGCATTCCATTCATGGTGAACAATTTGTTTCTGGCTTCTTAGGTCTACACAATGTAGATCGAGCCCTTGTATCTGAACATCCTAAATTTAATGTATGGTATTACTATCTATTAATTGTACCCCTTTCACTATTACCATGGACACCTGTAATAGTCTATCATTTAAAAGATATTAGCTGGAAAAATGATTTTGATGTATTAGGCATTATATGGTTTATAGTTATCGTTTTCTTCTACTCTCTAGTAGCTACAAAGTATCTAACCTACACATTACCTGCCGTTATCCCTTGTATAATATGGAGTGCTGTAAAAATTTGTGAGTTAATCACCGATAAAGAGACTGGTGAATTTACTCAATCATTCAAAAAGTTTAATTATTTAGTTACTCTACCACTAGGCATTTACTACATGATTTTTACATTTGCTACAGCCTTTGATAAAAGTCTTGATAGTAAACCGTTAATCGTAGGTTCCTTTATTATAGTATGTATGATTTTAATTGGCCGATACTATATAACATCATTTTTTAAACTAGCAATATATGCTTTAGTTCCACTAATTACTTTATACTCAGCGATTACAATTACAGTACCACCAATATTATTTAATCAATCTGGTTTACAGTTCAGAACGTTCATTGAAGATACATCAAAACCAATATATATATACGGAGCTTACTACACCTCTATTGTATATTATATGGACACGACTCCTACTCAAGTTTTTGTAGATACAACTGATGATCCACGGTGGACCGAAGGCAAAACATTAATGCCAACAATAACCAAAGAAACATTTTTTAAAGATATAACAAATAATCGAGGCGCCTATGTCATCGTTCCTAAAAAATATGACAAGGATTTTTCTAATGCATTACCTTATCCAAAGGCAAAATTAGTCAACAAAACAAAACTCGCATCGATTTATAAAGTCCAATAAAAAAGGCGTACCCATAGGGTACGCCTTTAATATGTATAAAATTATTTCAATTCTACGGATGCGCCAGCTTCTTCTAATTGAGCTTTCAAAGCTTCAGCAGCTTCAGCAGCAACACCTTCTTTTACAGGTGCAGGAGCGCCGTCAACGATAGCTTTAGCTTCTTTCAAGCCAAGACCAGTTGCTTCACGAACAACTTTGATTACGTTGATTTTGGATGCGCCAGCATCTTTCAAGATTACGTCGAAGGAATCTTTAGCAGCGCCGCCTTCAGCACCACCAGCAGCTGCTACAGCTACAGGAGCTGCTGCAGTTACGCCAAATTCTTCTTCGATTGCTTTTACAAGATCATTAAGTTCAAGAATAGTTGCTTCTTTTAATTCAGCAACGATGTTTTCAATGTTCAATGCCATTTTGAGTATCCTCCATAAATTAGTTTATAGTGCCAGCCTTATGCGGCCGACGAATAATTTGCAGTACTTATTATTCTGCAGGTTTTGCTTCTGCAACAGCTTTGACAGCGTATGCAACATTGCGAACAGGAGCTTGCAATACGGAAAGCAACATGGAAAGCATACCTTCGCGGTTTGGAAGAGATGCAATTGCTTTAACGCCTGCAGCGTCCATAACTTCGCCTTCAACGATACCAGCTTTAACTGTTACAACTTCTTTGTCAGTAGCTTTGATGAATTGTTCGATTACACGAGCAGGTGCAACAGCATCTTCTTTAGAAGTAGCCAACGCAGTTGGACCCTCTAAATGCTCAGCGAAACCTTCAAGATTCAATTCGTTTGCAGCGATACGAGTCAAAGTATTTTTGATTACTTTGTATTCAACACCTTCAGCCAACATTTTGCGACGAAGATCAGTTGCTTGCGCAACAGTTAAACCAGAGTAACCAATCAATACAGCACCTTTTGCTTCAGAAAGAGTTTCTTTCATTTGAGCAACGATTGCTTTTTTTGATTCAGTGACAGCCATTAGATTACCTCCTTATAGATTTTTTGGTGCTCTATGTACTATCTTAGCGTAAAAAACGACCCCATCGCACGCGATGAGGTCGTAACTAGTCCTAGGTTATTCTAGTGTCAGCCTCAGCGGGCGGATTTTCATCCATTATACATACCAGCCGTCTACAGCTAAGAGACATATGTGATTATTGCTCTTTTGTTACGTTGCTCAATTTGAACACGTTCAAAGGCACACCAGGGCCCATTGTAGCGGACAAGGTTACAGATTTAATGTATTGACCTTTAGCTGCTACAGGTTTAGCCTTGATAATAGTATCAACGATTGTACGGTAGTTGTCAAGTAATTTTTCATCATCGAAAGACGCTTTACCGATGGAGCAAGAGATAATACCTGCTTTATCAGTACGATATTCGATTTTACCAGCTTTGATTTCGTTTACTGCACGAGCAACGTCTGGAGTTACTGTACCAACTTTAGGGTTTGGCATCAAGCCTTTAGGACCCAAAATTTTACCAAGACGACCAACTTGACCCATCATGTCTGGTGTAGCAACTACTACGTCGAAGTCGCTCCAGCCACCTTGGATTTTAGATACTAACTCTTCAGAACCTACGAAATCTGCGCCAGCTTCTTCAGCTGCTTTAATATTGTCGCCTTTTGCAAATACAAGAACGCGTTTAGTTTTGCCAGTACCATGAGGCAATACTACTGCACCACGAACTTGTTGATCAGCGTATTTAGGGTCGACATTCAAGTTGAAAGCGATTTCAACTGTTTCATCGAAATTTGCAGTTGCAGTTTTCTTAACCAACTCAATTGCTTCTACTGGTTCGTAGAATTTACCAGCTTCAATAAGTTTTACTGCTTCAGCGTATTTCTTACCTACTTTTGCCATTATAATATCCTCCTTATGTGGTCAAACGGGAATTCCCTCCCACCGATTTGCGCCTTATGCGCAAGTCGTACGCTTATTAGTCAACGATTTCAATGCCCATGCTGCGAGCAGTACCTTCTACCATGCGCATACCTTGTTCTACGGTATTAGCATTCAAGTCAGGCATTTTCAATTCAGCAATTTCACGAACTTTATCGCGACCGACTTTTGCTACTTTATCACGGTTAGGTACACCAGAACCTTTTGGAATACCTGCAGCTTTTTTCAACAATACTGCAGCTGGTGGAGTCTTAGTGATGAAGTCGAAGCTACGATCTTCATATACGTTAATAACTACTGGGATAATCAAGCCAGCTTGTTTAGCAGTACGTTCGTTGAATTCTTTTGTGAAAGCAACGATGTTAACACCTGCTTGACCTAGTGCAGGACCAACTGGTGGTGCTGGAGTAGCTTTAGCGGCTTCAATTTGTAGTTTTACTTGTTTAACTAATTTCTTAGCCATGGGTAATTAAACCTCCTATGCTTATACTGTGGTGGTAACGGATATACATCCTCCCACTGGCAACCAAAAGCGATTGCTCTTTTTAGAGTTATATTTATATATTAAAGAGCTTTCTCAACTTGAGAGAACTCTACCTCTACCTCGGTATCTCGGTTGAACATTTCCACACTAAGTTTCAATGTTCCTTTATCAGGGTTAAGTTCGGTAATAACACCTAGTTTATCTTCAAAGGCACCGGACGTAATGCGAACCGTTTCACCAACTTCTACATCAACGTTGATAGTTGGTTTCTTATCCAAGCCCTGAGACTTAAGTATATGTTCTACTTCGGAATCAGAAAGTGGAACTGGTTTTGTAGCAGAGCCAACGAAGCCGGTTACACCTGGCGTGTTGCGCACAACATACCAAGAACGGTCGTTAACTTCCATTTCCACCAATACATACCCAGGAAATATCTTACGTTTTACTACTTTTTTAACCCCATCTTTTTCATCTATTTCGTCTTCAAGAGGCACCAAAATTCGGCTGATTACATCTTGTAGCCCCATAGATTGAACTTTAAGTTCAAGAGTGGTTTTTACTTTATTTTCGTAGCCTGAATAGGTATGAATTACATACCACTTCTTATCTGCTTCCATGTAATGGCCCCCTTATCCAACAAAGTGCAACAACGTATTAAAAAGTTGGGCGAAGAGTCCATCAAGCACAGAAATAATCAAAGCGATGAATATGGTCACTAAGAATACTACTATTGTGTAGTTGATAAGCTCTTTTTTTGTTGGCCAGACTACTTTTTTTAGTTCAGCTTTCACACCGCGGAAGAATTTTCCAAATCCACCACGCTGCTGCACTGCTGAGTTAGACTTTGCCATTTTGTTTCACATCCTCAAATCAACAGGTAATGAATGATAAGAATTATTTTGTTTCACGGTGTAATGTATGTTTACCGCAGAATTTGCAATATTTCATCATTTCAATACGATCAGGATTGTTCTTTTTATTCTTGTTCGTTTGATAGTTGCGTTGTTTGCAATCTGTGCAAGCTAAAGTAATGGCATTACGCATCCGGATACACCTCGCTTTATATTTACTAATCTGTCTCTTGTACTCGAAAACGCTCGACTACATACTAAAAAACTATATCATACGTAGCAAGCGATGTCAAGAAATTAAACAACTCAAAAAAGCCAGGCACGTATGCCTGACATGGATAGTATAACAGACAATGGCGCCCCTTGTCTACCCAAAGAACGCCATGTCATGTTAGCTTATATGTCTATATTGTATTTAATATTATATTATATTTACATATTTACTATTACTGCTTCGTTTATTACTATTTCTTTGTGAAAGTTACTTTCACGATCTGCCAGAAGAAGGCCAATGCCCCCAATATCATGATGGTATCGCCTACCATACGAAGCCAACGTAGATTTTGTAACAATGGTTGTTGCATAAACTCTTCGCTGCGAGCGAGCCATAAGCCTTGTGTAACACTTGCCCAACTTTGAATCAAACCAATCGGCAATAGGCTGATAAGAACCATTAACGCAAGGCCCCAGTTCAATGCCCAGAAGCCGAATTTCATCAATTTGTCGTTGAGTTCCACCTCAGGTCGAATATAACGAGCGATGAGGAATACAAAGCCTAAACTCAAGAACCCGTATACACCGAACAATGCCGTATGAGCATGAACAGCCGTTGTATTTAGACCTTGAATGTAGAACAAGGAAACCGGCATATTGATTAAGAAGCCGAAGATACCGGCCCCTACCAAGTTCCAGAAGGACACCGCAATAAAGCAATATACAGGCCATTTTAATCGATGCATCCACGGTGCACTATGAAGGCGTGTATAATTTTCAAACGCTTCATAACCTAAGAGTACAAGAGGAACTACTTCCAATGCGGAGAAAGATGCCCCTGTGGCCACGATAGTCGATGTAACACCGGTGAAATAAAGATGATGGAATGTGCCAGGGATACCGCCGATAAGGTAAATAGCACCGGACGAAATCGCTGCTACGGTACCTGCACGATAGGATACGAGACCAAGAGTTACGAAAATAAAGGCCATCAAAGTAGTAGAGAACACTTCAAAGAAGCCTTCTACCCAAAGGTGAATAACCCACCAGCGCCAGTATTCCATGATCGCCAAGTGGCTATGTTCCCCATAGAAAAGACCCGGTCCATAGAAAATACCGACCATCACAACGGAGAAAATAAAGGCAGCAATGAGGTTTTTATCCCCTTTATTTTTGAAAGCACCAATGATGCTGCGCACCATAAGCACAAGCCAAAATAGAATGCCGATATATTCGATCCATTGCCATACGCGACCCAACTCGATAAACTCATACCCTTGGTGACCCAAGTAGAAGTTTAAGGACGCCGGAATCTCATGCGCAATACCTAAATAAGTACCCGTAAAGGATCCCACTACTAACACGACAAGTGCCCAGAATAAAATATCCACGCCCAATTTTTGGAACTTAGGATCTTTACCACCATTAATAATCGGCGCCAAGAATAAACCGGCACTCAAGAATGCCATCGCAATCCAGAACAAAGATGCTTGAATATGCCATGTACGAGCAATGGAATATGGGAAATATTGCGCCAACGGAATGCCATAGAAAGCTTGCCCCTCTACAGTGTAATGCGCAATGATACCGCCCATACCAAGTTGTAGTAAAAATAATGCCAAAATTGTAAATAAATATTTGCCCAAAGACCGTTGAGACGGTGTGAGATTCAATTTGGAAATCGGATCTTCCGTAGGCGGTGTCAATTCATGTTCATCGCTTTTACGACCGAACGCCCACATCCATACGACAATACCGATACCACAAAGTAAAATAATAACACTCACCACAGACCAAACTACGCTTTCCGGTGTCGGATTATGATCTAATAGTGGCTCATGAGGCCAGTTGTTGGTGTATGTAGCATCTGTACCAGGCCGCTGAGTAGATGCCATCCACGTAGTCCAGAAGAAGAAGCGTGCCATATCAATACGATCTTTTAGTTCCGGCAACGTATTATCCTTCATAGCAAAATGTTCGCGCGTTTCGGACAACTTAGGATTATCACCATAAAGCTCAATAAAATATTGTCCTGCTATATTCATCGCTGTAATACGTTCCGGCGAAAGCACTACAGTTCCATCTTCACGAACAGCACTGTTGAAATACTCCGCTTTAACCGCTTCTTTAACAGCTGCCTTCTGTGCAGCACCCAATTGTTCATAAAGAACACCAAAAGCTTGTTGCGACTTGATATCAAGCATTACGGACACTTCTTTGTGCAACCAATCAGCTGTCCAGTCCGGAGCTTGATATGCGCCATGCCCCAACACGGTTCCTACAGATTGACCACCTGTAGATTGCCAAGCCGATTGACCATGTAAGATATCTTCTTTAGTGAACAAGACCTGTCCATCTTGAGATACATACGCAGTCGGTACCGGTGGCGCTTGATGATACACATCAGTACCCAGATAGCCAAGAATAGAAAAACCAATAACAAGAACTGCTACCACGGCTATCCAATACTTTTTGTATTCACCCATCACATTACCTCCTTTTCTATAAAAGCACAAAAAGAGAGCCTATGCTCTCCTCATATATAATATACACTAATTTTATAAATAAAGTTGTATCTAAGGTTACAATATATTAAAATTTCTTCTCAATTTGTATCAATAGTATGATTATCCTTTGAAGCCTGAATACAACGTATATATCACCTTACAAAATCATCATTGTTTCAATATATTAGCGATTCAATTCTATACTCTTAATCATCAATATATACAAAATAAAAGGGACCCATTGGGTCCCTTTTATTGAATCTAAAATTCAATTATATAGCTAATGTATCGATACATTGAGCTATAAACTTGTATTAACCTTCGATTTCTGTTACTACGCCAGCGCCTACTGTATGGCCACCTTCGCGGATCGCGAAGCGAAGACCTTCTTCGATAGCGATTGGAGTAATCAATTCGATTTCCATTGTTACGTTATCGCCAGGCATACACATTTCTACACCTTCAGGAAGGTTTACAACACCTGTTACGTCTGTTGTACGGAAGTAGAATTGTGGACGGT
>ERZ772917.613-NODE-613-length-24326-cov-87.028759_pt1 | contig 24326 bp, 18 predicted proteins | sample MGYA00511187_ERZ772917 | MGnify/ENA primary metagenome ERZ772917 (study PRJEB29015, sample SAMEA2737925) | human oral metagenome | biome: human oral; feature: human-associated habitat; material: dental | place: China | collected 2012 ...
TGCGCGCCATGGGCGAGCGCGGACTGCTGGCCGCCGTCGACGCGGTCCTCGTGGCTCGCGCACCCGCCTCCTCGCTGGAGGACCGCCCCGACGCCCCGGCCAGGGCCCGTTTCCGAGCAGAGCAGCGCGACGCCGTCGTCGAGGTCGTCGGGCGCTACAACCCTGAGGCGGTCATCTGTGTCGGGGTCCCCTTCGGGCACACCCGCCCCCAGTGGGTCCTGCCGCACGGCGGCACCATGACCGTTGACGGCGCCTCGCACCGGATCACCGCCAGCTACGCCTGAGCTGCCCGGGAGCGCTGCCCGCGCCGCGGGGAGGGCCCGCAGGGGCGGAGCACCCGCGCCGCGGGGAGGGCCCGCAGGAGAGAGGCACCCGCGCTGTCGGGCGGCCCGCAGGGAGGGCCCGCCCCGGTCCGCGTGCTGATCCCCACGGCCTGCCGGTCCGTGGCTCGCACTACGCTGGCCGCAGTTTTTCGCACACGTCGTCAGGAGAGACCATGCCCGTCTACCGCAGCGCCACCTCCACCACCGGCCGGAACATGGCCGGTGCCCGGGCGCTCTGGCGTGCCACCGGCGTCAAGGACTCTGACTTCGGCAAGCCCATCATCGCCATCGCCAACTCCTTCACCGAGTTCGTCCCCGGGCACGTCGGCTTGCGCGACGTCGGCAGGCTCGTCGCCGAGCAGATCCAGGCCGCGGGCGGCATCGCCAAGGAGTTCAACACCATCGCCGTCGACGACGGCATCGCCATGGGCCACGACGGCATGCTCTACTCCCTGCCCAGTCGCGACATCATCGCCGACTCGGTGGAGTACATGGTCAACGCCCACTGCGCCGACGCCATCGTGTGCATCTCCAACTGCGACAAGATCACCCCCGGCATGCTCATGGCCGCGCTGCGGCTCAACATCCCGGCGATCTTCATCTCCGGCGGGCCCATGGAGTCCGGCAAGATGACCGCCAACGACGGCACCACCCGCAAGCTCGACCTCATCGACGCCATGATGGACGCCGCCGACCCCACCGTCGACGACGAGACCATCAGCGCCATCGAGCGCCTGGCCTGCCCCACCTGCGGCTCCTGCTCGGGCATGTTCACCGCCAACTCCATGAACTGCCTCACCGAGGCCCTGGGGCTGGCCCTGCCGATGAACGGCACGCTGCTGGCCACCCACGCGGACCGCGGCGACCTCTTCCGCCGGGCCGGCCGCCAGATCGTCGAGATCACCAGGCGCTACTACGAGCAGGACGACGCCTCCGTGCTGCCCCGCTCGATCTGCACCAAGCCCTCCTTCGAGAACGCCATGAGCCTGGACATCGCCATGGGCGGCTCCACCAACACGGTCCTGCACCTGCTGGCCGCCGCCCAGTCCGCCGAGGTCGACTTCACCATGGCGGACATCGACCGGCTCTCGCGCGTCGTGCCGCACCTGTGCAAGGTCGCGCCCTCCACCAACCTCGTGCATATCGAGGACGTCCACCGCGCCGGCGGCATCATGGGCATCCTGGGTGAGATCGACCGTGCGGGCCTGCTGAACACGACGACGACGAACGTCCTGGGCTCCACCCTGCGCGACGCCCTGGACGAGTACGACATCGCCCGCCCCGGCGCCCAGGTCAGTGAGGACGTGCGCACCCGCTACCTGGCCGCGCCCGCGGGCGTGCGCACCACCCAGATGTTCTCCCAGGCCTCACGCTGGGAGCGGCTCGACACCGACCGCGCCGAGGGCGCCATCCGCGACCGCGCCCACGCCTTCTCCCAGGACGGCGGCCTCGCGGTCCTCTTCGGCAACATCGCCGAGAAGGGCTGCATCGTCAAGACCGCGGGCGTGGACGCCTCCATCCTCACCTTCACGGGACCCGCCGTCGTCTTTGAGTCCCAGGAGGACGCCGTCGAGGGCATCCTGGGCAAGAAGGTCACCAGCGGCGACGTCGTCGTCATCAACCACGAGGGCCCGCGCGGCGGCCCGGGCATGCAGGAGATGCTCTACCCGACGACGTACATCAAGTCGATGCACCTGGGCAAGGAGTGCGCCCTGCTCACCGACGGCCGTTTCTCCGGGGGCACCTCCGGCCTGTCCATCGGCCACGTCTCCCCGGAGGCCGCGGCCGGCGGCCTCATCGGCCTCGTCCGCACGGGTGACGTCATCGAGATCGACATCCCCGCGCGCTCCATCGTCCTCAAGGTCGACGAGGAGGAGATCGCCCGGCGCCGGGCCGCCGAGGAGGCCCGCGGAGACGCGGCCTGGACCCCGCACACCCAGCGTCCGCGCCGGGTGAGCGCGGCGCTGCGCGCCTACGCGATGCTCGCGACCTCCGCAGACCTCGGTGCCGTGCGGGACCTGAGCAAGCTGCCGAGGTACTGAGGCGCCGGGCGTCAGACGCCGGGCGTCAGACGCCCGGCACCGCCGCACCCGTGTCGGGTGCGGCGGTGGAGGTCTGTGAGGCGGCGGGGCGGTCACGGACCCCGGGACCCGGAGGACGAGACAGTGAGCACATGCGATTGAGAACGGGTCTCATCGCCGCTTAGTGTGTGCGTGTGACAATCGTTATCAGGGGGCTGGTCGTCGAGATCGGAGGACGACGCCTCGTCGACGGCGTCAGCCTCCAGCTCGCCCCGGGCACCTCTACCGCACTCGTCGGCGCGTCCGGGGCCGGCAAGTCCCTCACCTGCGCCGCCCTCGCCGGCACCCTCGCACCCGAGGCGCGCACCGAGGGGCTGCTCGCGCAGGAGGACGCGCAGGCCGACGGCGCCACCAACCTCCTGCCACTCACCGCCCAGCGGCGCCCCGACGGCGCCCGCGTCGCCCTCGTCCAGCAGGACCCCGCCACCGCCCTGCACCCGCTCGTGCCCGTCGTCAAGCAGGTCGCCCTCGCCGCCCGCGGCGCCCGCCGGGGACTCGGCCGACGCCAGGCCACCAGCCGGGCCCTGACGCTGCTGGACGCCGTCGGCCTCGACGCCGAGCTCGCCGAACGGGTCCCCGGGCGCCTGTCCGGGGGCCAGCGCCAGCGCGCCGCCCTCGCCCTCGCCCTCGCCTGCGAGCCCGCCCTCCTTGTCGCCGACGAGCCCACCACCGCCCTCGACGTCGTCGCCCGCGCCGAGGTCCTCGACGTCCTCACCGGCGTCCTGGCCTCCCTGGGGGAGCGCGCCCCCGCCCTGCTGCTCGTCACCCACGACCTGCCGGCCGCCGCCCTGTGCGACCGCATCGCCGTCATGCACGACGGGAAGGTCATCGAGAGCGGCGACGCCCTGGCCGTGCTCACCGCCCCGCAGCACCCGGTCACCCGCGCCATGTGCGCCGCCGCCCGTGAGGAGACCATCGCCGGTGCCCGCGCCGCCGTTGAGGCCCGTGCCTCCTTCACCGCCCCGGACGACGCCGGCTGCGCCGTCCACGCCTTCGACCAGCCCGCCCCCGCCCCGGAGACGGTCCGGTGAGTATCCCCTCGCTCGCCGTGCGCGGCCTCACCCGCTCCTACCCGGGTGAGGACGGAAGCCCGCGCCGCGTCCTGGACCGGCTCGACCTCACCCTCACCGGCTCGGAGACCCTCGCCCTCCTGGGGCGCTCCGGCTGCGGCAAGACCACCCTCCTGCGCGCCCTGCTCCTCATCGACCGGCCCCAGCGCGGCGACGGCGGCGAGATCCTCCTTGACGGCACGGACGTGGCCGGGACGCGCCGCACCCGCGACCTGCGCCCCTACCGGCGCGCCGTGCAGTACGTGCCCCAGGACCCCGCCGCCAGCCTCGACCCCCGCCGCGACGTCCTGAGCCAGGTCACCCACGCCCTGCGCACCCTGGGTGTGCCCGGTACCGACACCCACGAGGCCACCGCCACCACCGTCCTCAGCGCCCTCGACCTGCCCAGCGACCTGTGGCGCCGCCGCCCCCACGCCATCTCCGGTGGCCAGGCCCAGCGCGTGGCCCTCGCCCGCGCCCTCGCCCCCGCCCCCCGCTTCCTCCTCCTCGACGAGCCCGTCTCCGGGCTCGACCCCGCCCTGCGCCACCAGGTCCTCGACCTGCTCGCCGGGCTCAGCGACGCCGACGGCGGCCCGTGCCTGCCTGTCGCCCCCGCAGCGAGCCCGCACGCCGGGGACGAGGCCCCCGAGGACGCCGGCGCCCAGCGCCCCGGGCTCCTCGTCGTCTCCCACGACCTCGCCGCGGTCGCGCGCGTGTGCCAACGCACCGTCGTCATGGACCGGGGACGGATCGTCGAGGACGTCGCCACCGAGCAGCTGCTCGCCGCCCCACAGCACCCCGCCGCCCGCGCCCTGCGCGACGCCGTCCCCCAGATGCCCGTCGGCTGATCTGGCGCCCAACCCCTGAAAGGACCCCATGAACATGACTCAGGTCTCCCGCCGCCACGTCCTGTCGCTGCTCGCCGTCGGTGCGGCCGCCGGTGCGGCCTCCGCCTGCGGCAACGGCCGCTCCGGTACCGCCTCCGCCGACGGGCGCATCCGCATCGCCATGCTCCAGCCGCCTCGCTCCGGCCTCAACCCCCTGAGCGACGACGCCTTCAAGCTCTCCCGCTGGTCCACCGCCGAGACCCTCATCGTCCTCGACGCCGACGGCAACGCCCTGCCCTGCCTGGCCACCGAGTGGGTCCGCGAGAACGACACCACCTGGCGTTTCACCATCCGCCAGGGCGTCACCTTCCACGACGGCACCGACCTCACCGCCGAACAGGTCGCCGCCGACCTCACCTTCGCCGCCACCTACACCACGCCCCCGCGCATCCTCGACGGCACGGACCTCACCGCCGTCGCCGAGGGCAACGACGTCGTCGTCACCACCTCCAGCCCCGACCCGCTCGTGCCCCAGCGCCTGTCCAGCCCCCAGCTGGCGATCCTGGCCGCCGCGGCCTACCCCGACGGCCTCAGCCCCGACGGCCATGTCGACCCCCAGGGGCGCGGCACCGGGGCCTTTGTTCTCGCCGAGGTCGGCGGAACCGCCACCGCCACCCTCGAGCGCAACGAGAGCTACTGGGGTGAGAAGGCCGCCGCCACCGGCCTCGACGTCACCTACGTGCCCGACGGCACCGCCCGCGGGGCCGCCCTGCGCACAGGTGAGGCCGACGTCGTCGAGGCCGTCCCGGTCTCCCAGGCCGCCACCGTCGACGAGAGCCTCCTCCACGAGGTCCCTATGCCCCGCACCGCCACCCTCTACCTCAACACCCGCAGCGGCGCCTTCACGGACCACGGTCTGCGCGCCGCCGCCCGCGAGGCCATCGACGCCTCCGGGCTCGTCACCACCATGTACGAGGGCCACGCCGACGTCGCCGCCGGGCTCCTGGGGCCCGCCCTGGCCTGGAGCGTCGAGAAGCGGGCCTGGGGAGCCGAGGCCTGGGCCGGAAGCGACGGCGTCGCCGCCACCGGCAAGGTGCCCGGCGCCACCCGTGCAAGCAGTGTCCCCGCGGACACCACCATCACACTAGGCACCTACACGGACCGCCCCGAGCTCGCCGAGATCGTTGTCCTCATCGCCCAGCAGCTCGAGGCCGTCGGCTTCACCGTCATCCAGGACGTGCGCGAGTACGCCCAGATCGAGGCCGACGCCCTCGCCGGGGACTTCGACGCCTTCCTGCTCTCGCGCGCCACCGTCCTGGACTCCGGTGACCCCGTCGCCTACATGGTCTCCGACTTCTCCTCCTCCGGCTCCTTCTCCCTGTGCTTCCTCCAGGACGAGGGTGTCGACGCCGCCCTCGCCGCCGCTGCCGGGCTGGAGGCCGGTGACGAGCGCCGCGCCGCGATCATGGAGGCCGAGGCCCTCATCCTCTCCACCGACTGCGCGGTGCCCCTGCTGCACGAGCGCGTCCTGCAGGGGGAGGCCGCCCACGTCACCGGCGCTGAGCGCGACCCGCGCGAACGAGCCCTCATCACCACGGCCACCCGGGTCTCATGAGACGGCTCGCAGGCGTCAGCCCCGTTACCGCGGCCTCACGGGCCCTCGCCGTCGCCGCCCTCGTCGCCCTCGTCGGCCTCCTGCCCTGGCTCAGCGGCAACGACCCGGCCCTGACGATCCTGCGCGCCACCTCCGCCGAGCGTGAGGCCACCCCCGAGGTCCTTGCCGCCATCCGTGAGCGCCTCGGCCTGGACCAGGGGCCTGTGGGCACCATCGGCCACTGGCTCGCGGGCCTCGCGCGCGGCGACCTCGGCACCTCCTGGATCTCCGGCGACCCCGTCGGCACCGGCACCCTGGAGGCCTTCGGGGTGTCCCTGACCCTCATGGGAGCGGCCCTCGGGGTCGGCCTCGTCACCGCGGTGCTGCTTGCCGCCCCCACCCTGCGTGACGCCCTGACCGGGCGCCGACGCGCCCGGGGCGGGGCGGTGGCCGCGGCGCTGACCTCGCTGCCCGAGTACCTGCTCGCCCCGGTGCTCCTGCTCCTGATGAGCGTCTACGCCGGGTGGCTGCCGCCCTACGGGTGGGGGGACCTCAGCCGCCTCGTCCTGCCGGCCCTGTCCCTCGGGCTTCCCGCAGGTGGCCTGCTCGGCGGCCTCGTCTCCGACGCCGTGTCCGCGGTCGCCGCGGAGAAGTGGGTCGCCTCCTGGGCCACCGCGGGCGTGCGCGGCCTCCCGCTCGCCCTGGCCGTCCTGCGCCGGGCACTGACCCCCTTGACGGGACAGGTCGCGCTCGTCGTCGTGGGGCTGACTGGCGGCGCCGTCGCCGTCGAGAAGGTCTTCGCCGTCCCCGGCCTGGGCCGGGCCCTGCTCGGCTCCGCAACCGCCCAGGACGTGCCCGCCCTCCAGGCCGGTGTCATCCTGCTCCTCGCTCTGGCGCTGGGCGCCGGCGCGCTGGCCGCCCTCACCCGCCGGATCCTGCTCGGGCGGGCCGACGGCGCCGGGGGTATCACCGCCGCACCCGCCGTCGGCCACAGCGGACTGGGTGCGCGGGCCGTCGCGCTCGGCGGGGCCCTGACGCTGACCGCCCTCGTTCTCGCCGGGCACGGGCGCGACCCCTACGGCGTCGTCGCCGGGCGCCTGGAGGCACCCAGCGCGGCGTTGCCGCTCGGGGCGGACGCGCTGGGGCGCGACGTGCTCGCCCGCGTCGCCCACGGCGCCGTGTCCACCATGATCGCCGCCCTCGCCGTCACTGCCGTGTGCCTGCTCATCGGCATCGTCCTCGGTCTGGCCCCGCGCGCCTCCACCGGCCCGGTCGAGGTCGCCAACGCCGCACCACCCGTGCTCGCCGGGCTCATGGTCGCCGCCGTCACCGGCCCCAGCGCCCTCGGTGCCGCCCTCGCCGTCGCCTGCGTGGGGTGGGCGCCGCTGGCGGCCCACGCCGCCGCACTCGTCCAGGAGGCGCGCGAGCGCCCGGACATCACCATCGCCCCCGTCCTGGGGGAGGGACCCGTGCGGGTGACGCTCACCCGGGTCCTGCCCGCTGTCGTCGGGCCCCTGGTGCGCCACGCGGCCCTGCGCCTGCCCGGCATCGCCCTCGCCCTGGCCGGGCTCGGCTTCCTCGGGCTGGGCGCCCAGGCACCCACCCCCGAGTGGGGGCTCGTGCTGGCCGAGGCCCTGCCCTACATCGAGCGCGCCCCCTGGGCCGTGGCCACGCCCGCCGCCGCCCTCGTCCTGCTGAGCGTGACGGCGGTGGCCGCCTCGCGGGTGGGGCGCGGCTGAGTCGCCGTGCCGGCGGATCACCTGCGTGCCGATGGATCACTTTCCTCCCAACGGATCACCTATGTCGCGAACTTCGGTGATCCAACGGAGCCGAAGTGATCCGTGTGCGCCCAGGTGATCCAACGGAGCCGAGGTGATCCGTGTGCGCCCAGGTGATCCAACGGAGCCGAGGTGATCCGTGTGCGCCCAGGTGATCCAACCGAGCCGAGGTGATCCGTTCGCGCACGCCGCACCCGCCGTCGGCGCCACCGGCGCCGGTAGGGTGAGCGCGTGAACGAGCTCGGCACCGACGGCATGACCTGGGACTCCGCCCGCTACCTCAAGGAGGTGCTGCGCGCCCCCGTCTACGAGGCCGCCGAGCACACGCCGCTGCAGGAGATGACCGCCCTGTCCACGCGCCTGGGCTGCACCGTCCAGGTCAAGCGCGAGGACCTCCAGGCCGTCCACTCCTTCAAGATCCGCGGCGCCTACAACGCCATGCGCGCCCTCGACGAGGCCGCCCGCACCCGCGGCGTCATCACCGCCTCGGCCGGCAACCACGCCCAGGGTGTCGCCCGCTCCGCCTCCCTGCTGGGGGTCAGCGCCACCATCGTCATGCCCACCGTCACGCCGCGCATCAAGGTCGACGCGGTGCGCGCCCTGGGCGGCGAGGTCCTGCTGCGCGGCGACAACTTCGACGCCGCCGCCCGCGAGGCCCTGCGCCTGGCCGAGGCTGAGGGGCGCACCTACGTCGCCCCCTTCGACGACCCGCGCGTCATCGCCGGGCAGGGCACCATCGGCCTGGAGATCATCCAGCAGGACGCCCAGCTCGACCGCATCTTCGTGCCCGTGGGCGGCGGTGGCCTCGTCTCCGGCATCGCCGTCCTCGTCAAGACCCTCATGCCCGACATCGCCGTCATCGGTGTCGAGCACGAGGAGTCCGCCTGCCTCAGCGCCGCCCTTCAGGCCGACGAGCCCGTCACCCTCGGGCACGTGGGCCTCTTCGCCGAGGGCGTCGCCGTGCGGCGCGTGGGCGACGAGACCTTCCGCCTGTGCCGGGCCCTGCTCAACGACGTCATCACCGTCTCCTCCGACGAGGTCTCCGCCGCCGTGCGCGACCTCTTCGAGGACCTGCGCGCCGTGCCCGAGCCCAGTGGGGCCGTCGCGCTCGCGGGCCTGAAGAAGTACGTCGGGGCGCACGACCTGAGCGGGGAGAGGCTCGCCTGCGTGCTGTCGGGCGCCAATCTCAACTTCCACCAGCTGCGCTACATCTCCGAGCGCAGCGAGATCGGTGAGCAGCGTGAGGCCATGTTCGGGGTGACGATCCCTGAGCGTCAGGGTGAGTTCCTGCGCTTCGCCTCCGTGCTGGGCGGGCGGGCCGTCACCGAGTTCAACTACCGCGTCTCCGCCAGCGCGGACCCGGGCCAGCCGGCGCGGATCTTCGTCGGTGTGCGCCTGAGCCGCGGGCGCCAGGAGCGGCGGGACATCGTCGCCGACCTTGAGGACGCCGGCTACGGGGTCGTCGACCTCACCGAGGACGAGCTCGCCAAGGTGCACGTGCGCTCGATGATCGGGGGGCGTGCGCCGCGCGGCATGGTGGAGCGGCTCTTCTCCTTCGAGTTCCCCGAGTCGCCGGGGGCGCTCGTGCGCTTCCTGGAGGTGCTGGGCACGCGCTGGAACGTCACGTTGTTCCACTACCGCACGGACGGCGCCGACTACGGGCGCATCCTGTGCGCCTTCGAGGCCGGTGCGGGCGACGTCGAGCTGACCGAGCACATGGACCGTCTCGGTTACGCCTACCGGGAGGAGACCGAGGACCCGGCGGCGAGGTTCTTCCTCGCGCGCTGACGGCGGGCCGGGCGGCGCGTGTCGGGGTTCACGGACGGCAATGTGGCAGGAGGCGGACCAAAGGCCTAGGGTAGTTCACGGATCAACTACTTCTGAGGAGCTCCCATGACCAGGATCGCCGTCATCACCGGTTCCGTCCGCCCCGCCTCCGTCGGCCTCCCCGTCGCGCAGTGGGTGGCCGACAAGGCCAACACCATCGAGGGCGTCCAGGCCACCGTCCTCAACCTCGCCGACTTCAACCTGCCGATGTTCGTCGAGGACGTCGCCCCCGCGATGCGGCCCGCCACCGACCCGGCCGCGGTGCGCTGGAACGAGGCCCTGGCCTCCTACGACGCCTACGTCTTCGTCACCCCCGAGTACAACTTCTCCATCTCCGGGGCCCTGAAGAACGCGATCGACTTCATCACGCCCTCCGTCCTGGCCAACAAGGCCGTCGGCCTCGTCGGCTACTCCTTCGGCTCCGGCTACCGGGCCGTGGAGGCGCTGCGCGACATCCTCGTCAGCTTCACCACCGGCGTCGTCCGCCCGCAGATCAACCTGCACCTGGCCAGCGACTTCGAGAACATGAGCGTCTTCAAGCCCGCCGACTTCCACGACGGCGAGGTCCCCGCCATGGTCGAGGCCATGGTCGCCCAGGACAAGGCGCTGTCCGTCCTGCGCTGACACCCGCCGCGCCGACACGCGCAGGTGCGCCCCGGTGAGAGGTCACCGGGGTGCACCTATGCGCGCGCGACAGGCACCGCCTCCAGCGGTCGGAACCGGTTGACGGCGGCCGCGACGTCCACCATCCGCGGGCGCACGAAGAAGGCCGGGCGGGGCTCCAGTGCGTCAAGCCCCTCCTCGTCCAGCAGCGCCTCCAGGTCCTCCAGGCACTGGGCGAGGGTGGACTCGCCCTCGAAGCGCTGCTCCAGCAGCGCCCGCAGCGCGAAGGCGATCGCCTCGGCCTGACCGGGGTCGACGATGCCGGCGACGTCGGAGACGTCCACCTCCTCGCGGTCCAGGGTCAGTGCGTGCCTGCCGCGGGAACGGGTGCGCACCGGGCCGCGGCGCACCCGCTCGGGGCCCGGCAGGCACGCGCGCGCCGTCGGCGCAGGGAAGGAGCGGAGCGCCGTCGCCGGGCGCGGGGACGCGGCGACGACGGCGGCCGCCTGGGCGGTCGCGTCACGCAGCTTGTACGCATCCATGAGCAGCACCCGGTCCGCGACATCGAGGTAGTCGCCCGAGCCGCCCATGACCAGCAGCGTCGACACGCCCCGCTCGCGCGCCAACGCCCCGACCCGGTCCACCAGTGGCGTGATCGGCTCGCACTCGTCCGCCACGAGGGCGCGCATACGGGTGTCGCGGATGAGCAGGTTCGTCGCGCTCGTGTCCTCGTCCAGCAGCAGGGCCGAGGCCCCCACCTCGACCGCCTCGATGATCGAGGCCGCCTGCGAGGTCGAGCCCGAGGCGTTCTTCGTCGTGAAGGAGGTGGTGTCCTGCCCGCCGGGCAGGTGCGAGATGAAGGGCGTGAGGTCCACCGCCGTCACCGCCCGGCCGTCCGCCGCCCGCACCTTGACCGCGTCCGGCACGGTGGCCACGAGCTCGCGCCCGTCCCCGGGCACGTGCGGGTACACACCCCGCTCGATGGCAGTGAGCAGGGTCGACTTGCCGTGGTAGCCGCCGCCGACGATGAGCGTGACACCGGCGCCGACGGCGGTGCCGCGCACCACTCCCGCGTGCGGCAGGGTCACGGTCGCCGCGAGCGTGTCGGGGGCGGCCAGGGGCACTGCGCCCGAGCGCATCGGCTCGTCGGACACGCCCGAGCGGCGCGGCAGCACGGAGCCGTCGGCGAGGAAGGAGACCCAGCCCCGGGCGCGCACGGCCTCGGTCAGGGCCCGGTGGTCCTCCAGCGCGGCCACGTGCGCGACCAGGCGCTCGGCCCTCTCACCGGTGAGGTCGAAGGCGACGCCGAGCTCGCGGGTGAGGTCGCGCCCGAAGATGCGTGAGGCCTCGCGGCCCTGGATGGAGCGGCCCTGGGCGGGCAGCGAGACGCGCGCACGCACCTCGATGAGCCAGGGCGCCTCGGGCTGCGGGGCGGGGATGAAGGTCACGCTGGAGCGCTCAAGGATCTCCTGGCCGGGGGCGGCGATCGACAGGCTCGTGCCCTTGAAGCCCCAGTAGAGCTCGCGGGTGAGGAAGTCGCCGACGGCGATGCGCCGGTCCTTGGTGGCCAGCAGCCCGTGGTCGGTCAGTACCTCCAGGCCGGGCAGGCTGAGGGGGGCGTGGATGCGGATCCGGGTGGGCGGGGCGTAGGGATCCGGCTGAACGCGGTCGATGTGCAGCACCCAGCCCTCGGGGGCCGTGTAGCGGCCGATGATCGCCTTGTAGGCCGCGTAGGAGCGGTTGTCGATGGCGTGCAGGTGCCCGATGAGGTCGGACAGGGCGCCGTCGCGCGGCTGGTCGTCGTACTGGCGGCGCGGGCGCTCGGAGCGGTAGCCGCCGGGGGCCCGGTGGGATGAGGCGCGGTGGGAACCGGTGCGGTGTGACGGGGAGCGGTGGGATGAGGCGCGGTGGGACGCGACGTCCTCCTGCCTCGGGGTGTAGGAGTGACGGCCCTCCGCCCGCCCACGGTCACCGCGTTCCTGTCTGCTGTTGCTCATGGGTTGATCCTGGCACAGACCGCCTCCGCGGGGCGGGGTGCGGCGGGATCAGGCCTGTGGGGCGTCCTCGGGGGCGAGCACGTCCACCTGGGCGGGCAGGTCGGTGACGCCGACCGGGCAGGTGACGCCGTTGGGCCCGTGGTTGCAGTACCCGTCGGGGTTCTTGGCCAGGTAGCCCTGGTGGTAGTCCTCCGCCAGGTAGAAGGGGCCGCCGAACTGGGCGTACAGCGAGGAGGCGTCCTCGATGGTCGTGTGGCAGGTGCCCAGGCCCAGGCGTGTGAGCTCGCCCTGGAACAGGTCCCGGATCCGGTGAGCGGCACGGTCCTGCTCGGGCGTCGTCGTCCACACTGCGGAACGGTACTGGGTGCCGACGTCGTTGCCGTGCCGGTTGGGCTGGGTGGAGTCGTGGTTCTCCCAGAAGAAGCGCAGCAGGTCCTCGCCGCCCGGGCCGGCGACTGCCGGGTCGTAGGCGACGAGCACGGTCTCGGCGTGGCCGGTCTGCCCGGTGCACACCTCCCGGTAGGTGGCGTTGGGCGTGGTACCGCCCATGTAGCCGACGGCGGTGACGACGACGCCGGGGCGGCGCCACAGGAAGCGCTCGACGCCCCAGAAGCAGCCGCCCGCCAGGTAGATGACCTCGGTGCCCTCGGGCCACGGGCCGTTGAGCGGGGCGTGGAGGACCACGTGGTCGCCGGGCTCCGGCAGGAGGGGCGCCTCGCGTCCGGGAAGGAGGCTGTTGCGTGCGTGCGTCATGGCCCGAACGCTACCGGGAGCCAGCCCTGCGGTGCGCCCCGCCCTGCGCCCGCCCTTGCGCCCGCCCTTGCGCCTCGCCTCCAACTCCTCGGTTTGCGCGCGAACGTACGGCGTTGTGCCGTACTTTCGAGCGCAAACCGAGGAGTTGGGAGTGGAAGGTTGGGGCGAGGGGGCGGTCAGAGGGCCTTGACAGAGACGATCGCGGCGGTCAGCTTCTTGCCGTTGGGGGCCGCGTAGGTCACGGTCTCGCCGGCCTTGTGGCCCATGAGTGCCTGGCCCAGCGGGGCGTCGGGGGAGAAGACCTTGACGCCCTTGGGCACGTCGGCGGCGATCTCCTGACCGCCCAGCGCGAAGGTCTGCTCCTTGCCGGCCACCGTCGCGGTGACGACCGTGCCAGCGGCGACGGTGCCGTCGTCGACGACCTCACCGATCTGGGCGTTCTCGAGCATCTGCGTGAGCTGGGCGATGCGCGCCTCGTTGAGCGACGCCTCCTCGCGGGCGGCGTGGTAGCCAGCGTTCTCGCGCAGGTCGCCCTCCTGGCGGGCGGCCTCGACGCGCTGGGCGATCTCCTTGCGGTCGGCGTCCTTGCGGCGGGCGAGCTCGGCGGTGAGACGGTCGTAGGCGTCCTGGGTGAGCCAGGTGCTCTGAGTGGACTCAGACATGGCATCTCCTTTGAAGTGCGGAACCCGGCACCGGGACGGTCCGATGCCGGGACGTGTGAGGTCGTCAGCCCCGGCGGTGAGGCCGGGCACACATGGTTCGGGAGTTTAACGGCAGAGCCCGCCCGGGGCCTGCGGGGCTTGCTGGCGGCTGAACCGCTTGCGCGCTCCCCGTGCTCGTGCCGTCACAGGACGGCGAGGTAGCAGGCCACGCACTGGCACGCCCAGGCGGCAACGGTGCACACGTGGAAGACCTCGTGGAAGCCGAACCAGCGGGGCAGCGGGTCGGGGTGCTTGCGGGCGTAGACCACGGCACCGGCCGTGTAGATGACGCCGCCGGCGATAATGAGCAGCACCGTGGCCGCCCCGCCCGCGCGCCAGAAGGTGGGCAGGAACCAGATGGCCACCCAGCCCAGGAGCACGTACAGGCCGGTGGACAGCCACCGGGGTGCCTTGGCCCACGCCAGGCAGGAGATGATCCCGCCCACGGCCCCGGCCCACACGATCCCCAGGACCAGGCGGGCCGTGCTCGTCGGCAGCAGGGCCACCGACAGGGGCGTGTAGGTGCCGGCGATGAGCAGGTAGATATTGGCGTGGTCGAGCTGCTGGAGGGTGCGACTGACCCGCTGGGGCCAGTGCCCGTTGCCAATGTGGTAGACCCCGGAGTTGGCGAAGAGCAGCAGGGAGCAGGTCAGGTAGACGGCGCACGCCCAGGCCAGGGGCGCCGTGGGGGCCAGGGCGGTCAGGGTGATGCAGGCTGACAGGGCCAGGGGCGCCGTGGCGGCGTGGATCCAGCCGCGCAGCCGGGGCTTGACGGCCAGGAAGGCCGCGTTGGCGCTCGCTGCTGCGGCACGCGCCTGGGCGGCGGCAATGCGGGCCTGGGCCGCTGCCGTGGAGGCGGCGGCGCTGGCGGCCTGGGTGGCTGAGGCCGCGGCCTGGGTGGCCGCCCGACTGGCGGCCTGGGTCGCGGCGCGGGCGGCCGCGCCAGCGGTCTCGGCAGGGGTCGGGCTGTGCGATGTCGAAGTCATGGCTCCTCCTCATGGCACGGCAGCCGTGCGAACGGCGTAACTTACGATTCCGTAAGTTACGGTACCGTAGGTTCCTGGGAGCGGCGACACCCTCGGCAGTGACCTACAACGCGATACGGTAGTGGTGGCGTCGGGCCCCCCGCACGCCGTCCCGGCACCCCCGCCCTGGCGTCAAGGAGAGGCATGGCACGCGACAACCTCCTCTACGAGATCTACGCGCGTCGACTGGCGTCCCAGGTGCCGCCCGAGCGCGTCCCCGCCCACGTCGGGGTCATCCTGGACGGCAACCGCCGCTGGGCCAGGGCCATGGGGTTCGTCGCCTCCCAGGGGCACCAGCGCGGCGCGGCCAAGATCGCCGACTTCCTCACCTGGGCCCGCGACGCCGGTGTGCGCGTGGTCACCCTGTGGCTGCTGAGCACGGACAACCTCGACCGCGACCCCGCCGAGCTGGCCCCGCTGCTGGACATTATCGCCACCGCCGTCGAGGGGCTGGCTGCCCAGGGCTGCTGGTGCCTGCGCCTGGTGGGGGCCGTGGAGCTCCTGCCCCAGGCCGTGGCCGTGCGCCTGCGCGACGCCGTCGCCCTCACCCAGGCCCACCCCGACCCCGGCTCCGGGGCCCCGGGCGAGGCCCTCATGGAGGTCAATATCGCCGTCGGCTACGGGGGACGCCACGAGATCGCCGACGCCGTGCGGGCCATCCTGCGCGAGCGGGCCCAGGAGGGTGACACCCTGGAGGCGGTGGCCGCCTCCCTGACCGAGGAGGACATCTCCGCCCACCTCTACACCCGCGGGCAGCCCGACCCCGACCTGGTCATCCGCACCTCGGGGGAGCAGCGCCTGAGCGGTTTCATGCTGTGGCAGTCGGTCCACTCCGAGTTCTACTTCTGCGACGTCAACTGGCCGGCCTTCCGGCGCGTCGACTTCCTCCGGGCCCTGCGTGACTACGCCGGCCGCGAGCGCCGCCTGGGGCGCTAGCCGGCTCCCGGGCCGGGCCCGTCAGGCGGACGGCCCGTCAGGAAGTCCCGTTAGGCGAGCGGCCTGTCAAGCGGTCAGCCCGTCAGGAAGGCCTGTCAGGAAGCCCCGTCAGGCGGGCGGCCCGACGGCGCCATATACCGGACACCCGTACCACGCATCTGCGACAATGTGAGGACTACCATATGGAAAGGTCCTCATGATGCGCACCTACGTCCTGGACACCTCCGTCCTCCTGTCTGACCCCCGGGCGTTGACCCGCTTCGCCGAGCACGAGGTGGTCCTGCCCGTCGTCGTCATTACCGAGCTGGAGGGCAAGCGCCACCACCCCGAGCTCGGCTACTTCGCCCGCTGCGCCCTGCGGCTGCTGGACGCCCTGCGGGAGCGCTACGGCCGCCTGGACAGGCCCATCCCGGTCAACGACCACGGCGGCACCCTGCGCGTGGAGCTGGGCCACACCGACGCCACCGAGCTGCCCGAGGGGGTGCGGCTGGGGGACAACGACACCCGCGTCCTGTCGGTGGCCGCCGCCCTGGCCGCACGCGGCTCCCGGGTCACCGTGGTCTCCAAGGACCTGCCCATGCGCATTAAGGCCGCCTCCGTGGGCCTGGACGCCGACGAGTACCGCGCCCAGCTCGCCGTGGACTCCGGTTACACGGGCATGACCCGCGCCGTCCTCAGCGAGGAGGAGATGGCGCGCCTGTGGGAGGAGAACGTCCTGGACCCCGCCGACCTGGAGATCCCCGAGAGCCGCGAGGAGCTGGGCGCCCAGTGCGTCAACACCGGCGTGGTGCTGACCTCACCGCGCGGCTCGGCCCTGGCCACCCTCACCCCCGCCGGCCTGCGGCCGGTGCGCGCTGGCCTGGAGGTCTTCGGCCTGCGCGGACGCAGCGCCGAGCAGCGCGTGGGCCTGGACCACCTGCTCAACCCCGATATCGGCATTGTCTCCCTGGGTGGGCGCGCCGGCACCGGCAAGTCCGCCCTGGCCCTGTGCGCGGGGCTCGACGCCGTGGTCAACCGCCAGGAGCACCGCAAGGTCATGGTCTTCCGGCCCCTGTACGCCGTGGGCGGGCAGACCCTGGGCTTCCTGCCCGGCAACGACGCCGAGAAGATGGCGCCCTGGTCCGAGGCGGTCTTTGACACCCTGTCCTCGGTGGTGGCGCCCTCCCGCATCGACCAGGTCCTGGCCAACAAGCAGATCGAGGTCCTGCCCCTGACCCACATCCGGGGCCGCAGCCTCCACGACGCCTTCGTCATTGTGGACGAGGCCCAGTCCCTGGAGCGCAATGTCCTGCTCACCGTGCTCTCCCGCGTGGGCCAGAACTCCAAGGTGGTCCTCACCCACGACGTCGCCCAGCGCGACAACCTGCGCGTGGGCCGGTGGGACGGGGTGGCCGCGGTCATTGAGGTCCTCAAGGGGCACTCGATCTTCGCCCACGTGGACCTGGTGCGTACCGAGCGCAGCGAGATCGCCGAGCTGGTGGCGAGCCTCCTGGACGAGGTGCCCCTGTACTGAGGCGCTGCACTGAGGTTTCCTTGTACCGAGGCGCTCCTGGCGTACTGCAAGGCGTTATTCGCTGGTCCTGCCCGAGGTGGCGCGGGCGGCGCCTGCCTCGCCCGGGGATGGCGGGTGGGACTGGTGAGACTGGTGGGACGGGACCAGCGGGTCCGGTGGGACGAGGCTGGCGGTCAGTAGGGCCAGCGCCGGTGGTGGGGCCAAGTGGGGCTACCCGGGCTGTGCCCATTGCCGGGGCGGGCCTGGGCGCCGGTGAGGAGGTGCGTGCCTGCCCCGGGGACAGGCGACAGCGCCTGCGGCAGAGGTCGCAGGCACCGTCGTGGTACTTAGTGCAGCCCCGGGTGTGCCAAGGGCGGACCGGAGGGCTGGGGCACTGGGCCTAGGTCAGCCCGGGCCCAGCGCTACAGGGCACCGGCCACGGGCTCAGCTCCCGGCGGCCCAGCCCCCGGCGGCTCAGAGCTCGGCGCGGGTGGGCGGGTTCGCGCCGGTCCGTGAGACGGTAATGTCCGCGATCCGGCTGGCGTGGGTGACGATCCGCTCCAGGGTGGCGGCGTCGATGGAACGCAGCGCCTCCCTGCGGTCCGCACCCACCAGGCCCTCGCTCCACAGGGCGTCCTCGAGGCCGCCCATGAAGGAGTCCCCGGCGCCGACCGTGTCGGCCACCACAATGTCCGGGTTCGAGGGGACCTCCAGGCGCAGCCCGGAGGCGGTCAGGGCCAGCGATCCGCGCTTGCCGCGGGTGAGGACCACAATGGCCACGCCCGTCTTCAGCCAGGTGCGGGCCACGGACTCGATCGCCTCGTCGTCGTGCTTGTCCAAGCCGTAGAACCAGGCCACGTCCTCGTCGGAGCACTTGACCAGATCGGACACGGCCACAATGCTCTCCACCGTCTTGCGGGCGGCCTCGGGCTCGCCCATGAGCTGGGGGCGGGCGTTGGGGTCGTAGCAGATGGTAGAGGTGGCGTGGAAGTCGCTCAGGACCTGGCGCACGGTGCTCGCGCCGGGCTCCAGGACGGCCGCGATGGACCCGGCGTGCACCAGCAGGGGCGCCTCGGACTCCTTGCGCTCGGGGTAGGGCGGGTTCCAGTCGAGGTCGAAGACGTAGGTGGCGGCCCGGTCCTCACCAATGGTGGCCTGGGCGGTGGAGGTGCGCTCGGCGCCGTCGGAGCCGGAGGTCAGGCGGACCCCGGAGGCCTCCAGGTGGGCGCGTACGGCCTGGCCGCGCGGGTCGGTGCCGATCCAGCAGTCGAGCTCGGCGTCCCGGCCCAGGCGGGCCAGGCCCAGGGCCACGTTCGCCGGGGAGCCGCCGGGGACGTCAACGGGCTCGGCTCCGGGGTGGATAACGACGTCGACGAGGGCCTCACCGATAATGAGGGCGGTTCCCTCGCGGCCGGGGGCGGTAGTGGTCACAGCTGGCTCCTTGTGCTCGTGGGGTGGGGTGACGGCGGTCCCCGCCCGCCGGTGCGGCCGACGGGCGGGTGTCTCAGGAGGTGGGACTGGTGCGCTCGGTGACGGCGGCGAGGCGGGCGCGGGCCTCGTCGAGCCAGGACTGGCAGCGCGCGGCGAGGGCCTCGCCACGCTCCCACAGCGCCAGGGCGTCCTCAAGGGGCACCTGGCCGGCCTCGAGGCGCTGGACGACGCTGACGAGCTCCTCACGCGCCTGCTCGTAGGAGAGCTGGGCGACGTCCTCGTTGGCGGGGCCGGAGGGGCTGGCAGGGTCAGTCAGGCTCATGACAGGGATTCTCGCACGCCCTACCCCGGTCATGGGGGGACTTGCGCCCCCAAAGTCCGCCCGGACTCGTCTCCTGGCAGACCCGGGCGGGTGGGACCCCGCCATCCCGGGCGCGTCGCCGCACCCCGTCCGCCCGGCGTCCCCTGGGTCGGCCTATTCGCGCCGGCGTTGACGCCCGTGGAAATTGCGTCCGCCCGGCGTCCCCTGGGTCGGGCTTGGTGGCCCCCAGCGGATTCAACCCTACCGGAGCAGGATTGGCCCCGGCCCCGGGGCGGGCTTGGTGGCCCCCACGACCTGGGCCACCAGGCGCCCGGAGGCGAGCACGCCCTCCAGCAGGTCGCCCTTCCTCACGTCCTGGGCGCTGGTGACCAGACCGCCGCCGGGCTTGCGCAGGATCGCGTAGCCGCGGTCCAGCACCGCCTGGGGGGACAGCGCCGTCAGCCGGGCGTGCTCGGCGCGCAGGTCCGCCCCGGCCAGGGCCAGCGTCTGGGCCAGGGCGCGGCGCACCCGCTCCACGCCCGCCTCCACCTCGGCCGACCGCTCGCGCACCATGGTCCCCGGGTCGGCCATGACGGGGCGGGCCCGCAGCTGGTCCAGGCCCGACTGCTCCCGCTCCAGGAGGGTGCCCAGCCAGGACCGCAGGCGCTCGCGGGCGCCGTCCAGGCCCACGGTCTCCTGGGCCAGGTCGGGCACGACGCGCCGGGCGGCGTCGGTGGGGGTGGAGGCGCGGTAGTCGGCCACCAGGTCCAGCAGGGGGCAGTCGGTCTCGTGCCCGATGGCGCTGACCAGGGGCGTGCGGCAGGCGGCGGCCGCGCGCACCAGCCCCTCGTCGGAGAAGGGCAGCAGGTCCTCCACGGCCCCGCCCCCACGGGCCACCACGATGACGTCCACGTGCTCGATCGCGTCGAGCTCGCGGATAGCGGCACTCACCTCCCGCACCGCACTGGCCCCCTGGACGGCCACCTCGCGGATCTCGAAGGGGATCCCCGGCCAGCGCGCCCGGGCGTTGACCACGACGTCGTCCTCGGCCTTGGCCTGGCGCCCGCACACCAGCCCCACGCAGCGCGGCAGGAAGGGCAGGGGCCGCTTGCGGCTGGCGTCGAACAGGCCCTCGGCGGCCAGGACGCGGCGCAGCGCCTCAATACGCGCCAGGAGGTCGCCCACGCCCACAGGGCGGATGTCGTCGGCCTGGAGCTGGAGGGAGCCGCGCTTGGCCCAGAAGGTGGGCCTGGCGTGGACCACGACGCGGGCCCCCACCTCCAGGGGCGCCCCCAGGCCGGTCTCGATGGCGGCCACCACCCGCGAGTAGACGGCGACGTTGAGGCTCATGTCCGCCTCGGTGTCCCGCAGGGTGAGGAACTGCATGCCCGCCCCGGGGCGCCGGTTGAGCTGGACCACCTGCCCCTCGACCCACACGTGCGTCATACGGGCCACGTACTCGTCGATCTTGCTGCTCAGCAGCCGTAGCGGCCAGGGGTTGTCGGCGGTGGTCAGGTTGGCGCGGGGGGCGAGGGCGCGCGCGGCAGGGCTGGCGTCGGGTGTCACGTGCACCACTGTGCCACGTCCGGCCCCGGGGGCGGCGTTAGTGTGGGGGTGTGACTCCGACTCAGGGGACGACGGTGGGGCCCGCCGTCGCCCAGGCTCCAGATCCCGCGTCGCGTACCCTCCCCACCTCCCAGGTCCCGGACGGTGGCCGTGCCTCTGCACCGGCCCCGACGCCGCCAGGTACTGAGGCCCCAGAGGGCGGACCTGCCGCCGAGGGCGCCCCGAACCCGGCCCCAGAGGTCGCCCCGGCGCCGGGCGGCACGGGTAAGCGCCTTCTCCTGGCCGCCCCCCGCGGCTACTGCGCGGGCGTGGACCGGGCGGTCGACGTCGTCGAGCAGGCCCTGGCCCACTACGGCGCCCCTGTGTACGTGCGCAAGGAGATCGTCCACAACAGGTACGTGGTGGAGGCCCTGTCCCGGCGCGGCGCCGTGTTCGTCTCCGAGACCGACGAGGTGCCCGAGGGCGCCCGGGTCGTCTTCTCCGCCCACGGCGTCTCCCCGGCCGTCCACGCCCAGGCCGCGGCCCGCCACCTGGCGACCATTGACGCCACCTGCCCCCTGGTGAGCAAGGTCCACAAGCAGGCGATCCGCTTCGCCAAGGAGGACTACGACATTATCCTGGTGGGACACACCGGGCACGAGGAGGTCGAGGGCACCCAGGGGGAGGCCCCCGAGCGCATCCAGGTGGTCAACGGCCCCCACGAGGTGGACCAGGTCCAGGTGCGCGACCCGCAGAAGGTGGTGTGGATCAGCCAGACCACGCTCAGCGTGGACGAGACCCTGGAGACCGTGCGTCTCCTGCGTGAGCGCTTCCCCGCCCTGGCCGACCCGCCGGGGGACGACATCTGCTACGCCACCCAGAACCGGCAGGGCGCCGTCAAGGCCCTGGCCCCCCGGTGCGACGTCGTCATCGTGGTGGGCAGCGGCAACTCCTCCAACTCCGTGCGCCTCAAGGAGGTAGCCAAGGAGGCCGGCGCCGGGGCCAGCTACCGGGTGGACTTCGCCCGGGAGATCGACCCCGCCTGGGTGGCCGGGGCCACCACGGTGGGCCTGACCAGCGGCGCCTCGGTGCCGGACATCCTGGTGCGGGAGGTCATCGAGCGCCTGGGGGAGCTGGGCTTTGACGACGTCGAGGAGGTGCGCACGGCCACGGAGAAGATCACCTTCGCCCTGCCCAGGAACCTGCGCATGGACATTAAGGCCGCTGGCGGCGCCCCCGCCCACGCCCGGCGCGTGCCCGCCGCGGACCACACCTGCTGACGGCTGCCATGAGCGCCACGACGTCCGCCTCCCGGCCCAGGGCCCTGGGTGCCCGCTACCGCCTGGAGCGTCTCCTGGGGCGGGGCGCCATGGGGGAGGTGTGGCTCGGCGAGGAGACCGCCTCCGGCCGGCAGGTGGCGGCCAAGCTCCTGCGTCCCGAGCACCTGGAGGACCCGGGGCTGGTGGACCGGTTCGTGCGGGAGCGCTCGATCCTCCTGGGCCTGCGGGATCCGGGGATCGTGTCGGTGACGGACCTGGTGGTGGACGGCGAGGACCTGGCCATTGTCATGGACTACCTGGACGGCGGCTCCCTGCGCGGGGTCCTGCGCGACCGGGGCGCGCTGGCACCGGCCCTGGCTGCCGGCCTGGCCCTGCGGGTCCTGGAGGCCCTGGCCTACGCCCACGCCCAGGGGGTGGTCCACCGGGACGTCAAGCCGGACAACGTGCTCCTGGCCTCCGGCTGGGAGCGCTGTGCGCCCGGCGACGTACGCCTGAGCGACTTTGGGGTCGCCCGGCTCGTGGGCGACGGCGCCCGCACCGCCTCGGGGGTGCTGGGGACGCCCGCGTACATGTCGCCCGAGCTCATTGAGCACGGCTCCTGCGGGCCGGAGGGGGACGTCTACGGCGCGGGCGTCCTCCTCTACGAGCTCCTGGCCGGGCGCACGCCCTTTGCGGGCGCCGGGACCGACTTCACGGTGGCGCACCGCCACCTCACGCAGGCACCCCCGCCCCTGGACGTGGGGGAGGGGCTCTGGGGGCTCCTGGAGACGCTGCTGGCCAAGGACCCGCTCCGGCGACCGGGTGCAGCCGACGCCGCCGCCCGCCTGGCCGGCCTGCTCCCGGACCTGGGGACCCGAGTCCTGGGGGATGTGCCAGCCAGCGCGCCGGACGGCGAGTCGGACGGCGCGCCGGACGCCGAGTCGGATGACAAGCTGGACGCCGAGCAGGACGACGGGTCGGATGGCGCCCGGTCCCAGGAGGCGCAGGACGGCGAGCCGGTGCCCACGCACGTGCCCACTCTTATGCGCCCCCGCCCTCTTGCAGCCGGAGGCGAGTCCGGCCCGGGCGGGAAGGACGACGTCGATACTGAGAGCGGGCCTGGTGCCGAGGGGGAGGCCGGTAGCAAGGAGGAGGCCGGTACCGGGCCAGGGCCAGGCGGCTTGGCCCGGGCCAGGGCCGGTCTGGCCTCCGGGGCCCGCAGGCTGCTGGCACTGCGCCCGGGCGCCGCACCTTCGGCGGACTCCCCGCAGGCCGAGCCGGATCCTGAGCCCGAGCCGCCCCTGCCCGACCTGGGCCAGGCGCCCCAGGAGACCGTGGTGCGTCCGCTGCCCTCAGGCCGCCAGGAGTCGACCGGGTCCGCCCCGCCTGCCGAGCCCGCCGCCCCCACCTGGCGTGAGCGGGTCAGGCGGTTCCTGTCAGGGCCGCGGCGACGCCTGGCGGTCGTGGCCGTGGGGCTGGTCCTGGTCATGGCGGGCGGGGTGGTCCTCGCCCACGCCCTCTGGGCCGCCGACCCGGGCGGGGGACCCAGTGCCGAGGCCACGGTGAGCAGCACCCCGGAGGCGGCGTCGGCCTCGCTACGCGGCCAGGCGACCCCCACGGGCCTGAGCACCGACCGCCAGGCGAGCGTGGACCCGCGAACGGGCAAGGTGGTCCTCACCATCACCTACTCGGCGCAGTCGGCCCCGCTGACCGGCCCCTTCCTAGAGGTCATCCCCCCACTGGAGGAGGGCGGCAGCTGCCCGGCCACCAGCTGGCCGGGAGGGAAGCCGGACCCGAACCTGCCCAGCGTCACCGGGATCTCGACCCCGTGCGCCTGGAGCGTGGAGGCCGGGACCGTCCCCGCCCAGGGGGTGGCGAGCGTGGACGTCGTGGTCTCCCTGCCCCTGCCGGCCACGGGGACCCAGGCCGCGCTGGAGCAGTGGCTGCGCGGCGCCCAGACGGCCACGCAGGCGGCCCTGGCCGACCCGCACGTGGTCTCCACGTCCTACCCCGTTCAGCGGCTGGCTGGTGTTGACGTGGTGGTGGCCTCCCAGGTGGTCACCGGCTCGCCGCTGACGGTCACGCTCCTGCCCGTGTGGCCCTCGGGGGCGGACGCGGTCCACCCCCTGTACGTGAGTCCTTCCGCGGGCGCGCCCTCTACGCTCCTGACGGCGGTGGCGGGCGGGGCCTCCGGGGTGTCGTTCGCCGACGGCTGCGCCGGGGCCCTGGTGGTCTCGGCGGACGGCCTGAACGTGGTCACCGTGGGGGCCGCGCCCCAGTGCGTGGTCAGGGCGCGGGTAGGCAACCTGGGTGACCTGGTCTCCAACACCTTCGCCGTGGTGGGCCACGGGAGCTGAGGGCGCGGGCGGCTAGGTACCTCGCCCCGGCGGGCGTCCGGGCGGGCCGGGAACCGAGGCGTACATTTTGTGTACAGGGGGACGTTTTGCGCAGAAAGTAACCAATCGAGGTTACTTTCTGCGCAATCGGTTACCTTGTGCACAAAATGTTCCGCTACGTGATTGGGGCATACCTTCCTGAGCAGTGTGACCGCCCCGGTCAGCAGGGCGTCGGACGCCGATGTCCAGGTGCTCCCCGACGACGCGTATGGCAGCGAGGTCTCCCGGGACTTAGTCCCTGCCCGCATCTCCTCGGTCGTCTTCCGTGTCTCGGGTCAGGCATTGCGGTTGTGCGGTAGCAGGCTCCTTACTATATGCCGCAACGTATCTCGGGCCGACCGCGGGTGCGGGCCGGTCTCGGAGTAGGCGATAATGGTGGCGTCGGTGTCCCAGGTGGGTAGGTTGTCC
>ERZ772917.615-NODE-615-length-24217-cov-33.059556_pt1 | contig 24217 bp, 20 predicted proteins | sample MGYA00511187_ERZ772917 | MGnify/ENA primary metagenome ERZ772917 (study PRJEB29015, sample SAMEA2737925) | human oral metagenome | biome: human oral; feature: human-associated habitat; material: dental | place: China | collected 2012 ...
GCTACGGAACGGAAGTGATTCCATGTTTGAATCACATTATCTGAAACCTTTTATTGTGTCTTTAGGCATTACAATTATGCTTATCTCTGGCATGGGGCTTTCCTTACGTGGTATCGTTGGAACAGGTGTGGCTTATGATGCAGCAGAGGTTAGCTTTCATCTGCCTGATGATGGTGAAAGCGATGCAGGGACAAAAGTTACTGAGACTGTGCCTAAGCCTGAGGAAAAGCTGCTAGTTGAAACTGTGACTCCTGAAGAGGCTGCAGCTAAGGCGACTCCTATAGTACCGGAACGTAAGCCTGATGAAAGTACTAACGACTCAAATACAAGCACTAAAGATTTAAATGCAAGTAATGCTGTGTCTAGTGCTCATCGGGAATGGGCTATTCCAAAAGCCATAGAATCGGAAGCGAGTAGCAATGAACAAGCTGTTGTTATGAATGGAAATGATTCTAAGGCTAGTAAGTCTGTTAAGGATAGCAAATTTCCTATAGGTAAGGATATAACAGCTGATCCCAATGCCGAGGGAAACGGCTTTGCCGAAACTAGTGATTTATCCTTTCTCTCTAATCTAGCTTGGAGTTTATTAAATCTGGGACAACAAGCGCTTTTACAAAAGCCAGATATCAACCCCCAAGAATATTTAAAAACTGTGCAAGAACAGGGCAAGAGATCTATCGTAACGGGTAAGGTTGTAGTGCGCGTTAACTTTGATGTTAATGGCCGTGTCATCGTCGGGGAGCATACGCCGCTCATCGTGGACGAGGTACCACAAGCTGTAAAAGAAGAAGCACTGCGCATTATTAAAAGTAGTGGCTCTATCATCAATCGAAGAGGGGAACCCGTATATCTAGCAGTTCCTGTCGTTTTAGGACAATAAAGAGGCATATCACATACCAGAGTATGTAAGATATGCCTCTTTTGTTATGTTTGTAATAAGCAATTGTATTAGTTGATGCTATGGACTGCCATGAAATGTTTGTTTTATGTGAGTTATGTTTCTAGAATTAATTATATGGATTGTATTAATTTTGATTTGTAAGCATCGTTTTTGTAGAGTTAAAGACAGCTAGGTATACAATGGCCCCACCGATAAACAAGGTCGCTTGCATAGGTGCGCTAAATTGATCGGCACGCCACAATGCAAAAGCGTAGAAGAACATAGTGATTAACATGATGAGGAATGCGATGATAACGCGTACGTTAGTATGTACCGCTAATGATGTAGTAATGCGGGATTTATTCATCATTACGTAAATTAAGGATACTATGATGTCTGCCGTAAAGATGGAGAAGATAAAGTTGTAATCAAACTCACCAAAGAGGACTATGGCCAAGCCGATAAAACTGAGCCCAAAGAATAAGCGTAAAATAGTGCCTGCTATATTAGATTCATTGCGCTGTACGCGGCGCTCTTTTCGATTTAAATTTGCCATGAAAGCCTCCCAGTAATGATATACAAGTCCATGTATATTTCAGATGATTCTAGTATATCATTTTATTCGGATAAATACATAGATACAGCATTAATATAACTGAATTCTGATAGTTACTGTATCTGTTATAAATAATTGATTTTAAACAAATACGAAATCACCAATAAACACGAACGATAAGCAAAATTAATATAATTATCATTCGGAAAATTTAGGCGCTTTCATTGAATGGAGCTTTCACATATGGTACAATAATTCTATAAATCTAGCTTTTATCATGCAAAGGAGATATCATGATACCACGTTATACACGAGAAGAAATGGGCCATATTTGGAGCGAACGCAACGAGTTCGACACAATGTTATTGGTGGAGACCCTCGCATCCGAGGCGCAAGCTGAATTGGGCATTATCCCTAAAGAAGCGGCAAAAACAATTCGTGAAAAGGGCAATTTCGACGTTGAGCGCATTCATGAAATCGAAAAGGAAACGAACCACGATATCATTTCCTTCGTAACAGCAGTGGGCGAATACGTAGGTCCTGAAGCGGCAAAATATATCCATCTTGGCCTTACCTCTACAGACGTGAAAGATACGGCGCTTGGTTACATGATGAAACAAGCATGCGATATCTTGATTGATGACTTGAAGCGTTTGCACGAAGTGTTGCGTCGTCGCGCAGCTGAGTTCAAATATACACCTATGATTGGTCGTACCCACGGCATCCACGGCGAACCTACTACATTTGGTTTAAAATTGGCGTTGTGGATGGCTGAAGTAGAACGCGATATTGAACGCATGGAACATGCTCGTAAAAGCGTAGCCGTTGGTAAATTGTCCGGTGCTGTTGGCACTTACTCCAACATCGATCCATTCGTAGAACAATATGTATGCGAGAAATTAGGTCTTGAACCTGTTAAAATTGCTACGCAAGTCGTACAGCGTGATCGTCATGCTGAATTATTGTCTACCATCGCTGTTGTAGGCGGCACATTGGATAAAATTGGCAAAGAAATTCGTCACTTGCAACGTACAGAAGTGCGCGAAGCGGAAGAATATTTCAGCCCTAAACAAAAGGGTTCCTCCGCGATGCCTCATAAACGCAATCCTATCACTTGTGAAAGAATCTGCGGCATGGCTCGCTTGCTTCGTGGCTATGCACAATCTGCTTTTGAAGATCAAGCTTTATGGCATGAACGCGATATTTCTCACAGCTCCGTAGAACGGGTAATTTTGCCAGATGCAACAATCGCGTTGAACTATATGCTTCACTTAACAATTCGTACCATCGACAAATTGTTGGTATATCCTGAAACAATGCTTAAAAACCTCAATCTGACTGGTGGCCTTGTATTCAGCCAAACAATTTTGACTCATCTTGTAGATAAAGGTGCAGTGCGCGATGAAGCATACCGTTGGGTTCAAAAATACGCTATGGAACGCTGGCTTGAAGGCAAAGATTTTGCGACAGGTCTTAAATCTGATGAAAACATCAAGAAGTACATGACTGCTGAAGAAATCGATGCATGCTTCGATCCACATAAATTGCTAAAACATGTTGATACAATCATGGCTCGCTTTGGCCTATAATTGTAGGGACTTCCCACATAACATATGAAAGATTAGGGTAGGTATATTCCAACAAGCCTAGGGCTCATGCATTAGGTGTTGGCTGTGCCTACCTGTTTTGTTTTAGGAGGTTATATGAAACGTATTATACGAAAGTACGGACCGCCTATTTTTCACTGCATTAATGACTTCGGTCAAGGTTCGCTGGCGGCACTCATACCGTTTTTTATCGCTAACTTTGGCCTTAATTACTATCAATCGGCTTCCATCATTTTCTGTAATACCGTGGTGGCTTCCGTGGCACAGCCCGTATTGGGCTATGTGGCGGATCGGTGGCGCGTGCCCTGGTTTATTCCCGTTGGGTTTACGGTGACTCTCGTGTCCATTAGCGCCATGGCAATGGCTACGAGTTATGAAATGATACTCGCCCTGTCGCTCTTGGCGGGGGTAGGGGCAGCGTTATTCCATCCTGAGGCGGCTCTCCTTGTGAATCATACGCAATCACATGAAATCGGTAATGCCATGGGACGCTTTGCGGTGGGCGGCAGTGCAGGCTTTGCTTTGGGGCCTCTCATCGCTGGTGGTGTTTACGTTTTCGGCGGACATTTCTTATGGGTGTTTACCGCTATTGCTTTGTTAGGCATATTGCTGTATATGTACGCCTTTACGGGTAAAACAGATACGATTCGTGCTAGTGAAAGTGAAAGCCTTGCTAAATCTGCTAACACGGGCACAAATGATTGGGTGAGCTTCGGCAAGCTGTTTTTTGTCATAGCTTCTCGATCAATTTTATTCTCCGTATTATCTATATTTATTCCTATTTTGTATATTACCGTTATTAACGGTGAAGCCAGTACATCGAGTTTGGCACTTACGCTGTACTTTGCTATGGGCGCTGTCCTTACCTATATGGGCGGGGCGCTATCTGATAAGCTCGGCTTCCTTAAAACAGTGCGCTTAGGGAATCTTATTTTCTTGCCTTCGATTTTAGTCTTTATCTTTGTGCCAAATGAATGGGGCTTCTTTGGTGCCATGATACCGATGGCCTTCGGTGTATTCTCACAATATGGTCCCATTACCGTTTTAGGGCAAAAATACCTTGGTAAAAATGCAGGCTTTGCGTCGGGAGTTACTTTGGGTTTAGGGATAACTCTTGGTGGCCTCGTAGCGCCTTATATTGGACACTTGGCAGATATCTATGACGTACAAACTGCATTGATGACGTTGATACCGGTAGGATTGATGGGGCTCTTAATGAGCTTCTGGTTAAAAGAACCAAAATAACATCGCTGCAATAAATCATATTAAAGATGTGATGGTAGGTAAGTAGCTGAATTGTATGAAAGAATTAAAATAGAATATTTTGACTAGTTAAAATGTCAATACATGGGAGGTGACTAATGGTCACCTCCTATTTGTTTACTTTAATGAACCAGTTATCTATATTGGATATAGTAAGACTTTAAATTTTTATATCTCTATATTTCGGTATCTTTACTGGATATATGTTTTAACATATAATTGAAGTAAAGATTTCTTCTAGTATTAGGAGGAATATGATGGATACGTTTTCTGTTGTTTTTTATGAAACTCTAAGTGGAGATAAACCAGCAAAAGTATTCTTAAATGAACTTTCAGATAAGTAGCAAGCTAAAACAATTCGAGATCTAAAGATACTCGAATTATATGGCAATCGTTTGAGAGAGCCTCAGTCTAAATATTTAGAAGAGGGCATTTATGAGTTGCGTACAAAACAAGGTTCAAATATTTTTAGGATATTATATTTCTTTTTTGTGGGAAAATGCATTGTTTTGACGAATGGTTTTGTTAAAAAATCTATGAAAACGCCTAAGGATGCAATTACATTGGCTGTTAAGTATAAAAATGACTATATTGAGAGGTATACATAATATGGAAACGTTAGATCAATATTTAGAGAAACAATTAAAAAATCCGAAGTTTAAAAAAGATTGGGATACGTTAGATGATGAGTATCAAATCATTCAGAATATAGTTGAGGCGCGATTAGCCGCTCATATGACTCAGATGCAATTATCTGAATTAACCGGTATTACACAATCCGATATTAGCAAGATTGAAAATGGAAATGGAAATCCATCTTTGAAAACATTGCAAAAAATAGCCCGTGCTTTTGGGAAGAAACTAAAGATTGAATTTGTATAAATACTTTCACAGAGTCCGAACATTGTTGTATAATAAAAATGAATTGTTTCGATTGTTACATGGAGGATATAGATATGGCAACAAGTATGGTTATCGGCACTCAATGGGGTGACGAGGGTAAAGGTAAAATCGTTGACTGGATCGCAGAACGTGCGGATGTTGTAGTGCGCAGTCAAGGTGGTAATAATGCAGGTCATACTGTTGTAGTAGATGACAAAGCGTTTGCGCTTCGCCTTTTACCAAGCGGTATCTTATATGATAATAAACAAAATATCGTGGGTACTGGTGTTGTTATCGACCCTAAAGTTTTATTACAAGAGATTGAAGGCCTTGAAAAGCAAGGTAGATCAGCTAAATCCCTTCAAATTTCCGACCGTGCACATGTAATTATGCCATACCATATCGCTCTAGATAATGCTGAGGAAGCATCTAAAGGTGATGCTAAAATCGGTACTACTAAAAACGGCATCGGCCCTTGCTATGCTGATAAAATCAATCGTATCGGTATCCGTATTTGCGATTTGTATGATATGGAAACATTCAAACAAAAATTAGCGTACAATGTAGAATTTAAAAATAAAATGCTTACTAAGGTATATGATGCTGAACCGGTTAACTACGATGAAATCTTAGCGGATTACACCAAATACGCAGAAGCCTTGAAGCCTTATGTAAGAGATACTAATGCGGCTGTTCTTAAAGCCGTTCAAGAGGATAAAAAGGTATTGTTCGAAGGTGCTCAAGCTACTATGCTCGACCTTGATCATGGTACCTATCCATTCGTAACATCTTCTCATCCAATCGCAGGCGGTGCTTCCACAGGCGCTGGTGTGGGTCCTAACTACTTGAAAAATATCTTCGGTGTAGTAAAAGCTTACGCTACACGCGTTGGTGCGGGTCCGTTCCCTACAGAACTTCTTAACGAAATTGGCGATAACCTTCGTGAGCTTGGTCATGAGTTCGGTACTGTAACTGGTCGTCCTCGTCGTTGCGGTTGGTTAGACCTCATGGTTGTAAAATACGCAGCAGGTCTTAACAGCCTTGATTATTTGGCTATTACTCGCTTGGATATTCTTGATACTTTCAAAGAATTGAAAATCTGCGTAGGTTACAAATTAAATGGTAAAGACGTAGAAGGCTTCCCAGCTAACTTGAAAGATCTTGAAGCATGCGAGGCAGTTTACGAAACATTGCCAGGTTGGGAAACAGATATCTCTGGTATTCGTGAATATGATAAATTGCCTGAAAATGCTCGCAAGTATGTAGAACGAATTGCTGAAGTAACAGGTGTACCTTTGGGTATCGTATCCGTTGGCCCTAACCGTAGCCAAACTATCGATCTAGTAAACGTATTCTAAGCTATACTAATTTGATATAATAGAAAAACTACATTTTATAGTACTGGTATAGTGTTATACATTTTAAAAATTTTCGCTATGCAATCGATTTATAGAATTATGCAGATTAGACCCCTCGTAGAGGGGTCTTTTGTATTGAAAGTATTTAGAATATAAAATAATATACTCTATATCTAATCCTTTAGATTACTACTGTAGTACGGTATATCGAAATATGCTATATAGTTATCAAAAAATTAGTAAATCGAAAAATCTATAGCAAATAATTGGGTACAACTGTTATATATACGAAATAATGTATAACTAAATTAATCTATATGATAAAAATTTGTTTAAAATATTCATATTATACAGATTGCTGTGGGCTTAAATGAGTTTATAATAAGCTAAAATTTACTCATCTATAATTTTTTTGTATTCATAATAAATTATTAAGATACAAATATAAAGAAAAAAATAGATTTACATTAAGAAATAGTATATAATAGTATCAAGAAGTAGATTGATAATTTTTGATACGGATCTGAGGAGTTAAAGATATGGTTGAAGTTTCTTACGAACGTTTAGCGACGATTTTTAAGGCATTAAGCGATGAAACAAGATTACACATCATCGATATGTTGTCTTGCAATGAATTATGTGCAGCTGATATTTTAGCGAGCTTCAATTTGTCTCAATCTACGTTGAGCTACCACATGAAAATCTTAATTGATGCAGGTGTAGTTAACTCTCAACGTAATGGCTTATGGACTCGTTACTCCATTAACGAAGCTACATTTGGCGACATTTTAGACATTCTTCCTCAATTATATAAAACTAAGGATGAGTGCATTTGCGCGCAAATTAAATACTGCCGTATTTCTGAGCACGAAAAAGAAGTGTAACAATGAGACGTTGGATTATGCATGTTGATATGGATGCATTCTTCGCGTCCATAGAACAACTGGATCATCCAGATTATAAAGGCCACCCCGTTATCGTGGGTGGTCTTTCTTCACGTGGTGTGGTAGCTACTTGTTCCTATGAGGCTCGTAAATTCGGCGTTCATTCTGCGATGCCAATTTCCAGGGCCAAGAAGCTCTGTCTTGATGGCATTTATGTATACCCACGGATGAATCGGTATAAAGAGGTGTCGAACCAAATTTTTTCCATTATGAAAGAATTTACCCCTTATATTGAGCCTCTATCTGTAGACGAGGCCTTTCTTGAAGTAAGTGGCATGGCCTCCATGTATAGTGGTCCTAAAGCGCTAGGGCGAGCCATTAAAGATCGTGTATTCGAGGAAACCGGGCTTATTATCTCTGCAGGTTTAGCTCCTAATAAATTCCTTGCTAAATTGGCTTCTGATTTAGATAAACCAGATGGTCTTGTGGTCATCCCATATGGTCGTGAAAAAGAGGTGCTAGCTCCTTTGCCTATTAAACGTATTTGGGGCGTCGGCCCTCGTACAGAGAAGATTTTGAGAAATGGAGGCTTTCATTTGATGCGCCATATTCAAGCTTTGCCTGATGAAAGTAGTTTAATTCCCCTCGTTGGAAACCAGGCGAAGCGCATATGGGAATTCGCGAATGGTATCGATGATAGACCTGTTGAAACAGCGCGAAAGATACAATCTATTGGAGCCGAGGAAACCTACGAAGAAGACCTCACAGAGGGCAGTGCTATTGAGCTAGAGTTTAGATACTTTGCAAACCGCTTGTCTAAACGTCTACGTAAGCGCAATCTCTATGGTCATACTGTATCTATTAAGGTGCGCTACGATGATTTCACTACCGTATCAAGACAAAAACGATTAGATACACCATCAGACCATGAGCATGTATTTTTCGAAACTGCACTGATCCTGTGGAATAAACTGATGCAAGATAAGACAAGTAAGCAGCCTAAAGGTACGAAGAAAGATGTGGAAACGTTAGGGGCAACTACAAAGGTAAAGTCTAGGAATTCTAAATATAGTAGTTCTAAAGGAACTACCTTTATGGAGCCGCCTGGTCCTATACGTTTGTTAGGCCTTACTGTTAGCGGACTCGATGAGGAGGTTCCTATGCAGGATAGCCTCTTTGAATCACCACAGGATGAAACGGAAGATAAGTTAGCTAGTGTATTAGATTCCTTAGAGTCTAAATTCGGGGAGACCGCTGTCATGAGCGGGGCACTATGGCAACGCTTTCACGGAGACAATGGGATACGTAGAAAACGGTCAGAGTTGAAAGCTGCAGTGGATACAGAGTCTGATAAAAAGGACTCATAAAGTTTATATTGAATACTTTCGCTAATGTAATTATTCGTGTTACAATATGAATATAGTGTTAATAAATTACCGCAAGAGAGGTATAGATATGAGTTTATTTCGTGTGGCCATCCATTATGGCATAAACAGCAATGGCTTCTTGTCCTATGACACAGAAGCAAAAACAGTGTCCGTAGATTTACCTGAACAAGAGTGGGTTGATAAGGTAATCGCGTACTTGAATAACGAACATGCTATCGAGCATGCTACAGGTCTTGATACGTATGAACGGTTGAACGTAAAACCATTAGAATCTTTGGATAACTTTAAATTAGCTTTGACACGTATGTGGGAAGCAATCGACGTACAAGTCGACTGGAGTCGTCCAGCGTAAACAAAACGGCGTAAACCAAATACACCTTGTATCCTATTATCGTAGGAACAAGGTGTTTTTTATTTTGCTTATTTTGATAGAGAGATTTAGTTCGCATTTAAATATATATAATGCCACAATTCTCATTTAATTTTTGTAAATGATATCGTGTATACAAGATTTATAAAGGTTTAGGGTTGTTCTGTTAAAAAAATTGTGATATTCTAATTACAGATTAATAGATAATAATTATCCGTTAATAATATTTATCTTAATTGAGATGTATAATCTAAAAAATTATGTAAAGTAAATTACTTTCATTCTGATCTCTAAGTAGGAGTTTGTAACATGAATAATGAAAAGAAACTAACAACCGCCTTTGGCGCTCCCGTACCAGATAATCGCAACTCTGCTACAGCAGGTAAACGTGGTCCTGTACTGATGCAAGATGTTTGGCTCATGGAGAAATTAGCTCATTTTGAGCGCGAAGTGATTCCTGAACGCCGCATGCATGCTAAAGGATCCGGTGCATTTGGTACTTTCACAGTAACTAACGATATTACAAAATATACGAAAGCAAAAATTTTCTCTGAAGTAGGCAAGCAAACGCCGTTATTCGTGCGTTTCTCCACCGTTGCCGGTGAGCGTGGTGCGGCCGATGCAGAACGCGACATTCGTGGCTTTGCCGTAAAATTTTATACGGAAGAAGGAAACTGGGACCTCGTAGGTAACAATACACCTGTATTCTTTATCCGCGATCCATTGCAATTCCCTGATTTGAACCGCGCTGTAAAACGGAATCCGAAAACAAATCTTCGCGATGCGACAGCAAACTGGGACTTCTGGACTAGCTTGCCAGAGGCGATCCACCAAGTAACAATCGTCATGAGTGACCGTGGTATTCCTAAATCCTACCGCACAATGCATGGTTTCGGCAGTCATACATACAGTCTTATCAACAAAAACGATGAGCGCGTATGGGTTAAATTCCATTGGGTTTGCCAACAGCCGATTGAAAATCTTTCCGATGCTGAGGCTGCTAATGTGGTAGCTAGTGACCGTGAAAGTCACCAACGTGATCTCTTTGAGGCTATTGAAAAAGGCGATTTCCCTAAATGGAAATTATGCATTCAAGTGATGACAGAAGAACAAGCTAACAATATGCCATACAATCCATTCGATTTAACAAAAGTATGGTATCATGACGAATTCCCATTGATTGAAGTTGGTGTGATGGAACTTAATCGCAACCCAGAAAATTATTTCCAAGATGTAGAACAAGCTGCATTTGCACCAACAACCATCGTTCCTGGTATCTCTTTTTCTCCTGATAGAATGCTTCAAGGTCGTTTGTTCTCTTATGCCGATGCGCAACGCTATCGTCTAGGGGCAAATTATTATCAAATCCCTGTGAATGCCGCTAAATGCCCTGTAAATATCTATCATCGTGATGGTCAAGGTCGTATAGATGGCAATCATGGTTCTACAATTGGCTATGCTCCTAATAGCTTCGGAGAATGGGCTGAACAACCAGAATTTAAAAATCCTCCTCTCGACGTATCTGGCCCAGCCTACCAATATGACTTCTATGAAGACGACTCTGACTTCTTTACACAACCAGGTAAATTGTTCCGCCTCATGAGCCCTGAACAACAACAAGCTTTATTTGATAACACCGCAGCGGCTATGAATGGCGTACCTGATTTTATCAAAGAACGTCATGCAAAACATTGCTACCAATGTGATCCAGCTTATGGTGAAGGCGTTGCCAAAGCATTGGGCATGGACATTGACTTTAGTGATGTGAAATAAGACTAAAGATATTATTTAAGCAACATTAAAATAGTTTATCTAAATAATACTAACGATTGAAAAGAACTTTCTTAACTAATAACTCTCTTACACTTATATAAAAACAAATCTATAAAAAATCTAAATTCACACAAAATTTTTATACACTGACACCAATTATCTTATAAAAACCAATAAATAAACCTCTTAAAAGGGCCTTTGTTAATCATATCCAAACTAAATGTTATTAAAGATATGTACCAAGGGCCCTTTTGTTGTGTTAAAAATATACAAATTTTAAAAGGATTTTAGTATAACTATGTAGAATTATATGATGTGTTGAATTTACACGAAATGTTACATGTGAATAGGAGGCAGTTATGAAATCTAGTAGTTTGGCATGGTATGTGGCGGTGGCTTGTATTGGAGGAAGCCTTTGTATGGGGCCTGTGGTACAAGCGGATTCTCCGACTAAGGTAAAAACAAATAGCCCTGTTTCTGCTGCTGTTGTAACGCAGGCTCAACCAGTTCAGCCTGTTACTGTTACAGCAGTTAAGAATGATGGAGTTAGTGCTACAACAAATAATATAGTAACTAATAATGTAGTAGCTAATGATGTAGCGGCACAGGAAGCCCTCAAACAAAAGCAACAGTACCAAGCCGAAACTGAAACGATGGGCTTGCTATGGATGCGTACCTCTGCAGAGTACAGAGCGTTGGCGTATCAAGGGTATAATGTGGCAATGAATGTCGTTAAGATGGCCGTTACTGATCCATCTCATCAAAGAAAACCTTTAGCTATCGTTCTTGATGCGGACGAAACCGTAGTGGATAATACTAAGTTGATGGGTAAAAGCATTGTAAATGGTAATGGCCGTTTTGATGCTCCTTGGTGGCGTCAAGCCGTGCATCAAGGCAAATCGCAAGCCATGCCTGGCGCTGTTGAATTTCTAAATGAAGTACATAAACAAGGGGTAGAAATCTTCTATGTTTCAAACCGCTACGCACCTGTAAACCTTGATGTAACGATACAGAATTTTAAAGAACTAGGATTCCCATCCGTTGATAAAGACCATGTGCTACTATTCGAAAAAGACTCTGACAAACAACCTCGTTTTGATGCGATTACTAAAAAATATAACGTTGTGGTATACATGGGCGATAACGCCGGTGATTTCCCAATCGGCACAAAAGGTAAGACACTAGCTGAAAGAAATAGCATCATCGATGCTCATAAAGAAGACTTTGGTACTACCTTTGTGGTATTCCCAAACCCTGCCTATGGATCTTGGGTGAGTGCATTGGCAAAAGGCTACCAAAACCTTAGCCCAGAAGAACAAAAACAAGTGAATAACCAATACCTACAACAATAAGGACGCCTTGCGTATACTTTATTAAAAACGATATAATAAAGTGTACATGCGTCTATAGCTCAGTTGGATAGAGCGGCAGTTTCCTAAACTGCGTGTCACTGGTTCGATTCCGGTTAGGCGCACCAGTATAAATATAGTAGGCATAAGGCTTTTGAGGGCCTTATGCCTTTTGCTATATTTACTAAACTAGCTGAATTATGCTAGCAAATGGGCTTGCTAGCATAAATTTTTTTGCAAGCAAAATGCTAGCATATAAGAGTAATACGAATGGAATTATGTAAATAATTCTTTTGCTAAATCTAATTCTTCCTTTTTGCTTGTGACAGAATGAGTATATACATTTACAATCATATCGATTGTGGTATGACCAGTCCATTGTGCTATTGTAGCCAGAGGAACTCCTTTAGCCACTAAATGCGAGATATAGGTATGTCGAGCGACGTGAGATGTTAAGGGGGTTGCAAAACCGAGCTTTTTACCTACATCTCGAAAGTACCTATTACGGAAGTTATCAGGATACATTCGGTTGGTCTTGCTTTTATTTTCTACTACCCAACCCGTTTTATTCGACCTCTTTGCTGACTTTAATAATTCAACAAGGGTTTTACTATTAAAAGGCACTTTGCGTACGCTAGAAGGCGTTTTAGTAGCTTTTACACCATATCCTGATTCAGTACGACCAATTGCCCGTCTAACGTGTACATATCCTCTCGCATCATCAAGAAATTCAACATCTTCCCAAGTCAATGCCAATAATTCTTGTGATCGTAGACCTGTATTGAAAATTAGATGCATAGCGTGTTCGAGCCAATGCCCTTTGTAGTAGTGAAGAAAACGTGATACCTCATCTGCTGTTAAAGGGACCTTCGAGTGTTTTACCGTCTTCACATCAGGTTTTATTAGCCGTTTGCTAAAATCTTCAGGGATAAGGTCTAAGCTGTAAAGCTTGCTTAATGTAGCATTCAATACGGTGAACATCTTTTTTATATTAGTACTGTATTTATCTACGAATGCTTGTAAGGTACCCTTTGTTAGCTCACTAACGGTCATGTTACCGAAATAAGGCTTTATACGGTCTTCTATGATTGTTACATACAATTGTTTAGTACCTACTTCAAGGCACCTTTGATTGTAATAATTGACACAAAAGTCGTAGTAGGTTTGTTGTAAGGCTTTACTTTGCTTAGTGTTAATCTTATTGCTGGTGTACTGTGTATGATATTGAAGATAATCAAGTTGATGTTTGCCAGCATCGCGCTCATTGATAATCAGTAAACGTTGGGCTTCGGCAAGCTCTTTTGATTCGAACCCTTTGGAATTATAGGGGACAAGTGTACCATTTTTACAATAATACAATGGTAAATCTCTTATGTAGAAATACGTTTTTCCACTGCGTTGAGTAATTTTAGATATTCGGCCTTTACCAGTAGGTATTGGAAACATAGATGATATCTCCTATTCTGATGCTAATATAGCCGAATGACACTTTGCAGATTTAGTGTACAGGTATATGGAATAGATGACAAGAGATTTTATAACTCATATAGCGGTAAGAACATAAATTATTTAATAGAAAATGGCAAAAAGCCTCTCTACGTATGATCTGCACTCATTTTCTTGGACAGATATAATTGGGCTAATTTTTGAGAATGAGTTCGGTATTCTACCAGACTCATTCATTTTAATTTGAGCTTAATGCGTTTTGTATTGTAATAAATAATATAATCCTTTAATTTGTTGATAAAATCTTCATAGGAAGTAAACTCTTCAAATATAACAACTCAGACTTCAACAAGCCAAAGAAGTTTTGATCACGCTATTATCCAAATAATTTCCTTTACAGGCTATGCTTTGGAATGCATATCCAGATTTCGTCTGTGCTGTATCGGAGATAACAGATTCTATTGATATACAAAATACCGTCTATGAGTTTATGACTGGGTATATTAAAGTTAGGTAACTAATAAAAAATGAAGTGGGCCCTTTGTTGGGGTCCACTTCATTTTCTTTTAGTTGACTAGTATAGAGTGTCATATAACCAATAGTGATTATTAATATAAGCTTTCTGCAAGTTTCAGCTCGAACTCTGTATTTGTTATAGCGTGGGTATATACATTTACAATCATATTAATTGTACTATGTCCAGTCCACTTAGCAATCGTAGCTAAAGGTACACCTTTGGCTACTAAATGCGAGATGTAGGTATGTCGTGCTACATGAGAGGTTAGGGGATGTGGGAAGTTTAGTTTTTCACCTACTGATTTAAAGTAACGGCTTCGGAAATTATCCGGATAGATGCGTCCGGTTCTAGATTTGTTTTCAACGACCCAACCCGTTTTATTTTTGCTCTGTGCCGCTCTTAATAGGTTCACTAGTGTCTTACTATTAAAAGGCACTTTGCGTATGCTAGAGCTTGTTTTAGTGGATTTTAGACCATATCCAAATTCAGTTAGACCAATAGCTTGTCGAATGTGAACATAGCCTTTGGCATCGTCCAGTATTTCGATATCATCCCAGGTTAGAGCCAGTAATTCTCCAACCCGTAAACCTGTATTGAAAATTAGATGCATAGCATGTTCGAGCCAATGCCCTTTGTAGTAGTGAAGAAAACGTGATACTTCATCTGCGGTTAAAGGGAACTTCGGGTGTTTTACCGTCTTCACATCAGGTTTTATTAGCCGTTTGCTAAAATCTTCAGGGATAAGGTCTAAGCTGTAAAGCTTGCTTAATGTAGCATTCAATACAGTAAACATTTTGGGAATATTGGTTGAGTAGTTATCAACAAATGCTTGTAAATGACCTTTTGTGAGTTCACTGATAGTCATATTACCAAAGAAGACCTTTATACGACGTTCGATGATTGTCAAATATAATCGTTTAGTTCCTTCTTCAAGGCACCTTTGATTGTAAAAGTTCACACAGAAGTCGTAGTAGCTTTGTTGTAGCTTCTTGTTCTTTTTATCGTCAGCCTTACTAGTGGAGCGTTGTAAATATTCTTGAAGGTAATCAAATTTATACTTACCGGCATCACGCTCACTAATGATGAATAAGCGTTTGGCTTCGGCAAGTTTTTTAGATGTGAAACTTTCTGATTTATACATAAATACTTCGCCATCCTCTTTATAGAATAATGGCAGATCTCGTATATAAAAGTAGGCATTACCGCTTCGTTGCTTTATGCGAGTGATTCGACCTTTACCCTTAGGTATAGGATACATTGTAAGTGCTTCGGTATCCATTGTTTGTATAGGCTGGCAATTGACAAACCGATTATACAAACATGGATAAGAAGAGGCAATAAATTTTTTACAATCATCGAATGTAAGAACAATTTTATTGCCTATATGGTTAGCTGTAAGAAGTAAGCCTTGATGTTTTAGCTTGTTACGTACGGTTTGAGTTGTAACTCCTATAAATTTGGCCAGTTCTTTTAGAGTGAGGCCATTTTGATGTTGCTGCATGATCTAATGGCCTCCTTTCTATATATAAAATGACCATTTTAGAGGTTAACAATAACAAAGCAATATGTTTAGCTATCGGTGTTTCCAGAATCAGTTGATTCGAACATACTTTCAGCGGTCTGCTCGGTGATATCAATAGTTATCATATCTGGGATACCTTTAGTCCAATCTGGAGTTGTAGGAGGCATGAGCGTCATTACCTTTACTAGTTTATTTTGTGCAGGTAACTCATCATATATCTCTTGAGAGCTCAATGTACGAATAGAATTGATCATATCGTAACGAGCCATTTCGGCATGTAATGTACCTAGTGATCCTTTCGTGAGCATTATAGGCTCATAATCAGATAATTCTTGTAAGGCTATTGCCAATTCCATTGGCGTTTCGCATATTTGAAGTTTGTTACGAGAAATAATAAAGAATCCCATACCTTCTTCAATTGCAGGCGTTAAATTTTTTTCTGTTGCTTTGATAACTACGTCTTTCATGATTAGTTATGTCCTTTCATTACAAATAATGCATTATCGATTGTTAATTGAATTGGATTGCGGTATTCTACGTTTTCCATGATTGCAGGAGCAAAACGAAAGTAGTAGGGGCGTTGATTACCGCATGACATTCTATGACTTGTGCGACTAGTAGAATCTAATAAACCCTGGTTGAAGAGTTTTTCATACATAGCTACACAATCATTTTTTGTGTATCCATTCTGTCTTAGAATCTCCTCTAAACGAGCGATAATAATACAATAATGACCTTCATTATCGATATAACCAGCCATATTTCTACTATAGCTTTCTTTATTATCCGCAATAGGAAGATGACCACAGTTGATAGCATCCGCAATAAGTTCACGAAGAGCATCTGCATCAGAGTGCCTACGATATTCCAGATGTTGTGCCTGAAGAATATTCAAGATATGCTGCTTGGCGCTTGTGAAATCAATTGAAATTCCAAGTGCTTCACAAAACTGTACAAAAAAGTACAAGGTATTGAGCGCCATTGATCCATAGGCACATAATCGTGTATGGAGCTTTTGTTTTTGCAATGCTTGATACAGTATATGATGACGGTCTTTCAAGTCCATATGGGCTTGTTTGAATTGGACTTCCATAAATGAAATCCAACTCGATAAGAATGCGTCAAATAACTCTGGGGATGTTTGAAGAAGCGTTAAATCTTGATTGTTATCAAAGTCAATATGGGCGACTCTATCAAATTTATTGATAATAAGACGACCTTGGGTAGATTCATTTTCTACAGGTGATAATTCTGCAGTGATGATGACACCGCCATCAAAAGGTTTTGCATCTTCAAGCCCATTACCAAAGCGTTTCATTTTGCTTGCTATAATGCCATCCCCGAGGATACGCGCAATTGTATTGAGCTTTTCTACATCAGATTTGCTTTCATCAGTCAGGGCTTTTCTATAAATATCATCAAATACATAGAGCCCCTGACCATGTTTTCCCAGAATATGGCTAATGGAAGCATTAGTACCATCAAACTTATAGAAGTAATCATTGTGGCATTTATTTTGGAGCCCACGACTAAGTAAATGCGCTAATACGCTCTTCCCATGCTGTGTTTCCCCTTGAAAAACCATGGCACTTTGTAATCTTTGCCCCGTGATTTCTTTGTAAGGTAGGGCTATGTGCGTTTGCAATGTATATAGCAATGCGGTTAATAACAGATTGACATTTTTAGAAATCCGTAGATACGAATCTAAAAATGTTCTTGCCATACCAGAAGAACTTGCTTTGTCTACGCCATTGATGACGTATGCAGTCCAGCCTGGCATTTGAACCTGAGTGTTATTAAATGCGTATTGATATATATGGGAAGCAGAAGAACATATCCAGCCATGGATATTTAATTCGAGATTCTTTTGTCCACCTTGTTCCCAATATTTCGCTACTACATCTGAAAGGTAACGATCGAACAAACTTTTGTGAACTATATTGAAAATAGGGTTTATTGTTTCCCCAATTTTAGTTAGTTCAGACTTATATCGATTTTCCAAGATGCTTTTTGACATGCACCCTTGAGCATGGGTGATTTGAACTTGGTAGTGAGTTTCACCAGAGCTATCAAGTCTGTCACGAATTTCAATTACTCTTTGGATTGCAAGTGCAAAGTTAGCAATTTCAATTCGTTTATCAGAACTTTTACGGTAATATAACGTACCACGGTTATAATCCCATTCGTAGTCCCCAAATTGAATGGTGACACCTGGATATTGAACATTAGTGATCACCTTGTTAGATGGAGGAATGAGAGCAACTGCTGTGGTAGTGTTGGCTATACTATCAGTTGTAGCCGATAAAGGACTTCTTAAGCTAGTATTGGATGGCTTAATAAGATTATTCATTTTAGCTGTAGCGTTTGTTGATGCTTTTAAACCATCGAAATAGCCCTTTGTGACCTTATGTTTGTTTTCTATATATGTTTTCACCACAGGGTTATTAGTTTTTGATAATCCTGGGGTATTAGAATCTATAGAAAATGCGGTGTTTTTTTGAACTGGTTGTAGTTGTTCAGCGGGTTTAGTAGCTGAATTTCTTCTCCATTCCTCTTTTTTTTCAATACCTTTTTGAAGTATTTTAGGTAATAGTGATTCGTACATTTGGAGTACCTCCTTAAAAAAAATTTTCATGAGCAAATCCGCTCATGAATCATCTTAGTTGATTTCTTAATGTTACATAAGGAATGATTAATTTTTAGTTTTTAGATAAAGTGAAATAAAAATGAAGCAAGAGCAGGGCCCTTGCTTCACTTAGAATTTTCTTATGAGGTTATTTTCAATACTTATAAGTGAACTTTCATAAAGATAGCTTACAAAATCCTTATATTGTTCAAGTTTTGTTCCGAATGGTTTATAAAAGTAATATTGTGGCTTTATGGAAAATATAATAGTTGTTATTATTGGTTCAAATAAAAAGTTTTTAAGAGTTTTCATTAAAATATTTGTCTGAATAGAGCTGTTTGATGAGGGAAATAGAATGTTTTTATAGATCTTTTCGTCTATATTTTCATTCATATTTTTTTCGCTTACTGATGTAAACTTTCGTGGCGATATTTGATAGATGAAATATAGGAGCTTCAGTGAAATTAGGTAAGCTTGTTTGAACTGTATATTCATATTATTGCTTGGCGCGTAGGTTCGCGTAGTATTGATAGTATCAATGATGTAATAGCTAATATGTCGTTTATGTAAATTAAGAAAATTGATGAAGTCTTTAATAGTGGTATCATCAGTTTCGTTGGTGATATATCTAGCTAGGTTTCTATTGTTGCTACAAGTAAAGTTGCTAAGATTAATATATACATTCTTAGGTTTTGTCGAAATGTTTTGTTCTTCAAGCAGTTTGGTTAATTCTAGATAGGATACATCAATGAGTGGTTGCAATTGTTTTACAGTATTAATATAGTTCAATTCTTTCTGGTAGGCACGTGTTAGTTCTAACTTGGCAACAACTGTAGAGAAACGATTCCTTAGTAACCAAAATTGGTTTTTCTCATCATGCTTATAAAAAGATTTAGTAATATCGGGCATTTGTTCTAAGCCATACTCATATGGGTATATTGATAATATGGTTAAATAGTCTGTTAATACGCTAAATCGGTTTACAATGAATGGGATATTGACGCTACTATCATTGTTATTGTGGGATAACAATGGATAAAGCCTATTTATATAGCTATTTTCAATGAGTTCAGACCAATCTCCTGGACTATATCCTAGTTCAGAGTTAGAATCCGATATAGTTTTAGGCGGCCAAAATTTAAAATCACTCCAACGCCAATTTTTGGTGAATATTAATTTGCCAAAGTTCATACTGACTTTGCCTTCAGGTCCGTGTCCAAGACTACTTTGCTGACTTGGTAAAGCAGACCAAGAGTCTTTATTGAAAAATATGAAATTCTTTACTATGTTTAGTGGAGTTATAAATGATGTTTCTACTCTTGCTAATAGTAATAATGTTGAGAATTCTTGCGTTGTGGTTATAGCATTGTTAAAAAGGAGAATGGCATGGAATTGCTCTCCTAAGTTTGTATGTTTAGCACTATTTTGTAAGTATGCATCTAAGATTTTTTGGATACTAATTTTACCTTTTTTTGCATTTTCTACATTATAGATACATTCATCTAATGATATTGTGTGAGTGTTATTGGAAAGTTTCTTTTGTATTTGTGTCTCAAGATGTTGTAAATGATATTTTCTTAGTAGTATAAGTAATGCAATGATGGATCCTACATAACTTTCTATATCATATGATTCATAGTTAGATTTCGGTTGTAATAATGTGTCAATTAAATCGGGAGAATCGCTGGGGTGAGGCTTCCTTAGTTTCGACTTTTGTTTTTTTATTTGATTTTCTCGGTTTAAGTTTTCTTCATATTTTTTATATCGTTCGTTATTGATTACTCGAATTGTAGCAAGCGGATTTTTGCCTTTGAGCGCTTCTAGGTAGTCTACATCTAATTCGTTGTAGATCAACTTATAGAGTCTGTTTAGGTAAGGAACTATTTTTTTGCTTAGCCATCCTTCACTTTTGGGGAAGAGGGTTTGAAACGTGCTATTATAAATCCCATCTATAGACTGTATGTTAGGGGATTGTAATACCGTATTTATATCCGAGGCAAAAAATGTTTCAATAGTTACTATATTTTGATTATCATCAATCAAGTCAACGTTATGTAGTAGTCCAATCTTTTTTAATAGTAGGACAGGTACTTGTAAAGTTGATATCATGGTTTCATTATTATTAGTAGAAGCAGTTATTTTGTTTTCTGTAGATAGTAAGTGGCATCTTAATGATTGGTACCAGAGAATCTGTTCTGAAGTCGGTTTTTCTATTAACTCTAAGTGAATAGATTTTTCTATATTGGTGTACAGGATAATATTTTTATTTATAATTTTTTTTTGCATTTCACTATTAGTTATCATACTTGTCCTATGTCCTGTCTTAAATTAAACTCTTTCAAAATTAATAAAATATGTGTTTTTTCCATATTTTATATAAGTATATAGTGTTAAGACAAGACAAGAGACAGTTTTTATATTGTAAGACGGTATAGTTCTAAGACTACTTTGTCAGAAGGGTTATTGTATGCCGCAGAGGGGCGGCATACAATGCCGGCCCTCTTTGTTGCATACAATAAGGGTTCTGACAAAGGGGCTTAGAACTTAATATTATCTATGATAAATACCATGACAGAGTCTTGTTTCGTCTTAGTTAATATCGTATAAGTAACGTTTCTACTTGTAGTTGTTAAACTCTGATATCTTAATTATATATTATTATTTTGATAGCATATATAGCTATTCCTTAAGGTTAACCCCTAGGTGCATTGATACCTAGGGGTATTTTTTATGGGAGGATTTGTATGATCAAATATTACCAAAACACATTCTTATTTATAAGTAGGCATCAGTCAGCATTACAGCCATTACTGAAATCCTTACAGTGGGCTTTCAGAAACCAAGTCGAGCGTTTAGATGTGCCTCTTGTTCGCATGGGTATGTTAGCCAATATGCTTTCGGACAGCCGAAAACATAGCATTCTTGATTATGATCTTTATCAGCATAATCAAACAAAAGAATATATTTTACGTATTCATACAGAAAGCGAAGGCGATACACACCCTATTGATATGGAATATTGTAGAGTGTATTTGTCCCCTGATATTAAATTACATTATGTATCAGAAGAACGCTCTGAACTGACCTATATTAATACAGATACATCACATGTATACTTACCTATTCGATTCAAGATTGAATTATACATTGATGAAACCTATGATATTAACTATTTTCTAAACCTAACTACTTTACAGCGATTTTTAGTGGCGACATTTCCTTCGCTACATATTGATATCTTCGATGGTATTAAAGCGATTCGCTCTAAAATCAATCGTCATATTAAATCGTTAAATACAAATAATTGGTGTCAAATTTCCAGTTATGAATCTAAATAATTTGTTTTTATACAAGGAGAATCTATTATGAATACTACAGTTGAAGCTATGTTAACAGAAATTTTGCCAAAAGCATCCGTTCAAGAGTTAGTGGAACGTTATGGAGATCCATATGATGCATTATTCCATGCAGAAGAATCTGAGTGGTATGATGCACCAGGTATGGGAAATCGTGGCATTGCCAAGCTACGTGCCATTAAATCCATTATTAAGAATGTGCAAAATAGGCCTCGTAAAGCCCCTATTGATGTGGGACGACCTATTGATATCTATAAAGCTATGTCAGATATGCAGTACTTTGAAACCGAACATGTACGCGTGCTATATCTTAATGCCAGAAATCATCTAATAAAATCAGAAGACATTTCTATTGGTGATGTAACAACAGCCTCTCTAGATATTAAATGCATTTTCTCTTCTGCCGTTCGTCTGAAAGCTTGTGGGATTGTCATTGTCCACAACCACCCTTCTGGCGATTCTCATCCAAGTGAATTAGATATTCGATGTACTAAACGAGTTGCTGAAGCGGGTAGACTGTTTGATATTCCAGTACTAGACCACATCATCATCGGACATGGTGAATTTCATAGTATGAGTGAATGCGGACAATTATAAGGAGGATATGATTATGCCAGCCAAACGATTTATTTGTCCTAATGGGGATGAAATTAATATGTATGAATGCTTATTGCGATGCCCACAAGGTACGAGATGCATGTTTTTACCTACATTACGAGCGGTGGCTACCTCACTAGAACGTAATTTAACCAAACCATCTGTTACCGAGTTATTAAGTGGTACTCGCGAATTATATCTCAAAAAGATTACTGAATATGCCGTAGATCCACAAAAGCAACTATACGCTTTACATGGGTCAGCTGTGCATACAATTACAGAACGCCATACTAGCGGTAACATGCTTTCAGAAGAACGCTTAAAAAATACCACCACAACAGGGCAATTTGATTTATATGGGCAAGTGTTATCCAATACGGATACTACGCTAGGTGATCTAAAAATAACCAGCTCATATAAGCTTATGAAAGCATTAGGGCATTATAAAAAAGATGTTGAAACTGGTGAAGTATATAAGACGGGAGTAAAAAAAGGCCAACCTAAAACACGAAAAGAATTATTCACAGATGGAGTACGTCATGTGTTAGATTGGGCCTTACAATTGAACTATTACAGACTACTGTTAGAAGAAGAAAATTATACCGTATCGTCTATGGTGATTCAAGCCTTATGCCGTGATACAGGACTACGTATTGCTTTTGAACGAGGTATTACAAAGCCGTTATATCTTATTCCTATCAACCCAATCAGCAATCATTGGTTGAAACGATATATGGAAGCTAAAGCAAAGCGGTTACAACAAGCTATAGAAACGGGTGTAGTGCCAAAGAAATGTAGCCAACGTGAAACTTGGCATGGTAAAAAATGTGAAAGCTATTGTGCTGTATCCGCTCAATGCAAAGCGATTGAAGAAGCACAACAAGTTAAGTCAGCATAGTAGAAAGGAAGCATTATGACACAATACTGCGGTATTATTATTACGGAGACAGATCTCTATGTATCTTTGGTAAAAAGAGTACAAAATAAAATTAAGGTACTAGATCGCTATATATGTAAGCGTGGACAATCACTCATTTCAGATTTGGCAGTCATTCATAGTAAAAATAAACACACCCCTACACTTTACTCATTAGCCTATACTGAAATTCCACATCTTATATTTAATAAAGTCAGCTCTAAGACACCTTTACAAGATGCATGGAAACAAAGAGACGAGCTTACATCAACACAAGATAATCGATATACGTACCAATTTATCTTACCCACTATAGATAACCAAGAATGGTTGTATATGGTGGGTATTTCTCAATCTAATATATCTGAATTACAATGTGCTGAAAAACAAAATCATATGGAAATTGAAGTTGTTTCCTATTGGCCAGTACCACTATTAGATTTACATAAAAATCATAGTGAACCTACACTTCTACTCATTGAGGAAAATTGTAGAGTTACAGGATACCTTTGTAGCGGAACTATCATTGTCGCTACAATCAACTGGAATCGAAATACAGAAACTCCAAAAGAGATGATACAACGATTGCTAAAAGAATCCCCTATTACATTACATGATACACTCGAAATTCAAGCGTATTTAAGCGAAAAGACATATCCTTTATGGAAAAATCTAATTTCGCAATATGGTGAGGTTGACAAGTCAACAATTAATGACGTCTTAAATCATTTTACATATCGTTGGGATGGAGATGTACATATGGATGCATCTGTTGGCTTAAGTTATTATTTAGCACGAACTGGTGTGCAAGCGGAGGAATAAAAATGACAAATACTGCATTATATGAAAAGCTATCTCTTGCTATGAAAAGTTGTAGCTACATTGAAAAAACAGGTGAAAATACCTTTCATGGGTATTCTTACGTTA
>ERZ772917.617-NODE-617-length-24200-cov-17.825761_pt1 | contig 24200 bp, 12 predicted proteins | sample MGYA00511187_ERZ772917 | MGnify/ENA primary metagenome ERZ772917 (study PRJEB29015, sample SAMEA2737925) | human oral metagenome | biome: human oral; feature: human-associated habitat; material: dental | place: China | collected 2012 ...
CGTGGGCCTGCTCGACCGGGTTCTCCTTATTGGAGTGCATCTGGAAGAGCTTGCCCACGCGCTCCTTCTTGCCCTTGGTGGCGTTGAGGATCATGTCGCCCTGGGAGACCCTGCCGGAGTAGACGCGCACGTAGACGAGCTTGCCGTAGAAGGGGTGCGTGGCGACCTTGAAGGCGAGCGCGGAGAAGGGCTCGGTCTCGTCGGCCGCGCGGGTGAGCACCTCCTCCTCCTTGCCGGGCCGGTGGCCCTCGACGTCGGGGACGTCCAGCGGGGAGGGCAGGTAGTCCAGGACGGCGTCGAGCACGGGCTGGACGCCCTTGTTCTTGAAGGCCGAGCCGGCCATGACCGGGAAGGCCTCGCCGGCGATGGTGAGCCTGCGGACGCCGGCCTTGATCTCGGCGACGGTGAGCTCCTCGCCCTCCAGGTACTTCTCCATGAGGTCGTCGTCGGCCTCGGCGACCGCCTCGACGAGCTCGCCGCGCAGCTCCTCGGCCTTGGCGACCAGGTCGGCGGGGATGTCCTCGTAGACGACGACGGCGCCGCGGGTCGCCTTGCCATCGGCGTCCTTCTCGGGGAAGCGCACGGCGCGCATCTCTACGACGTCGACGACGCCGGAGAACTCGGACTCGGCGCCGATCGGGAAGTTCAGCACGATCGGCCTGGCGTGAAGACGGTCGCGGATCGTCTGGACGGAGAACTCGAAGTCGGCGCCCAGCTTGTCCATCTTGTTGATGAAGCAGATGCGCGGGACGCCGTACTTGTCCGCCTGGCGCCACACCGTCTCCGACTGGGGCTCGACGCCCTCCTTGCCGTCGAAGACGGCCACGGCCCCGTCGAGCACGCGCAGGGAGCGCTCGACCTCGACCGTGAAGTCGACGTGGCCGGGGGTGTCGATGATATTGATCTGGTTGTTCTTCCAGAAGCAGGTGGTGGCGGCGGAGGTGATGGTGATGCCGCGCTCCTGCTCCTGGGGCATCCAGTCCATGGTCGAGGCGCCGTCGTGCGTCTCGCCGATCTTGTAGTTGATGCCCGTGTAGAACAGGATGCGCTCGGTCACGGTGGTCTTGCCGGCATCAATGTGAGCCATAATGCCGATATTGCGGACCTTGGTGAGGTCAGTCAGCACGTCGAGTGCCACTAGTGGTGTCCTTCGTTCGTTACGTGGGAAGTATGACTGCTGGGCGGGGCCGCCCGGCGCCCCCGCCCAGCAAGCCGCTGGGACTACCAGCGGTAGTGCGCGAAAGCCCTGTTGGATTCGGCCATGCGGTGCATGTCCTCGCGGCGCTTCACGGCCGCACCGAGGCCGTTGGAGGCGTCCAGGATCTCGTTCATAAGACGCTCGGTCATGGTGTTCTCACGGCGCTGGCGGGAGAAGTCCACCAGCCAGCGCAGGGCCAGGGTGGTGGCGCGGCCCGGACGGACCTCGACTGGGACCTGGTAGGTGGCGCCGCCCACGCGGCGGGAGCGGACCTCCAGGGCGGGGCGAATGTTGTCGAGCGCGCGCTTGAGGACGGTGACCGGGTCCTGGTCCGTCTTGGAGCGCACGCCCTCCAGGGCGCCGTAAACAATGCGCTCGGCGGTGGACTTCTTACCGTCCAGGAGAACGCGGTTGACGAGCTGGGTGACCACCGGCGAACCGTAGACGGGATCGACGGCCAGCGGGCGCTTGGGTGCGGGACCCTTACGAGGCATTACTTCTTCTCCTTCTTGGCACCGTACTTCGACCGCGCCTGCTGGCGGCCCTTGACGCCCTGGGTGTCCAGGGCGCCGCGCACGATGTGGTAGCGGACACCGGGAAGGTCCTTCACCCGGCCACCGCGGACGAGCACAATGGAGTGCTCCTGAAGGTTGTGCCCCTCACCGGGGATGTAGGCCGTCACCTCCATGCCGGTCGACAGGCGCACACGGGCGACCTTACGGAGAGCGGAGTTCGGCTTCCTAGGGGTGGTGGTGTACACGCGGGTGCACACGCCACGGCGCTGCGGGCTTGCCTTGAGCGCTAGCGTCTTGGATGACGAGCGCTTCGTGGAGCGGCCCTTGCGGACCAACTGCTGAATCGTGGGCACTACTGATTCTCCATTTGTGAAGTGCGTCTGGACAGAGTCGCTGCCCGTGCCAACCCCCGCCCCCTCGTCAATGGCGCACGCCACCACGGGGTCAGGGCCGGCCCGCCCAGTTCAAGAGCCTGAGCGCCCGGAGCCCCGTGGCCGGGGCCCGTCGGTTCCCGCCGCGGCAGACCCGCGTCACAGCACCGACCGAAGTTCCGGTGCAGCTGGGAACGGAATGGAGAGCGGTGGCCCGCAGTGGGCACCGCCAGCCACCCTACCCACGCCTCAGCGCCCACGGCCATACTGGGCCGCCGTCCCGGGGCGTGGTTCTCGACACGCTCCTGGATGCCGACTGCACGACGGCGGCCGGGCGGGGCAGATCCACCCAGTCGATGACGCCGTCGGGTCCGGTGCGCTGGAGGGTGGCCAGGTTCCGGGCGTGGTCTGGGCACAGCCGCACCACCACCCGCTCCCCTCCCCCGGCCCGGCCCAGAATGCGCAGCGCCTCGGCGACCACGCTCCCGGGCACCTCCCGGGCGGACAGGGCGCTGGCATCGGCCCTGGCGTCGTCCTGGAGCAGCACGCTGGCTCCACGACGGCGAGCGCGCGCCACCTGCGCGGCCAGCGCCTCGATCTCCAGCAGCCTGGGGGCGCGCAGCAGGTCGCGCAACTCGGCCTCGGCCAGGGACGCATCGCGGCGCAACTGCTCACTGACCTCCGTCATGTCGCAGATGCCCGCCAGAACCCAGTCGCAGGCCGAATGGACCCGCTCAATGAGTTCAGCCCGGATCCGTTCAGCCTCCTGGGCCCGCAGGCGCTCCAGGAGCCGGAACTGGGCCTCCTCCTCAGCGCACCGCGCCCGCCAGAAGACCAGGCGTATCGCAGTCAGACCCAGCACGCAGTTGAGCGCGATCATCAGCGGGTAGGGCACGAAGGCCGCCACCGCGTCGGGGGCGAGGCCCGCCTCCAGGGCGCCCCCGACCAGGCCCAGCACGCCGACGGCGACGCAGCCGAGGGCCAGTAGATCGTGGTGGCGCAGCATGAGTAGGGGAACGACCAGCGCAATGTAACTCGCGGGCCAGCCCAGGGAACCGATGATGGGCGTGGGGCGCGCGCCCGCTAGGAGGACATAGGGAGCCGCCGCGCAGCAGGCGAGGGCGGCAACGGCGTTGGGGAGGATGAGCCGACTGCGCCACGACCCCCGGGCTCGACCCGGTGACGCCGACGCGCCCGGCCCGCCGGCGTCCGCGCCGCTGGGCCCTTCGGGCGGGACATCGCCGCCGGTCGACAGGAGGCCCGCCGGTGAAACGCCCGGGCCGCGCGCATCCGGGCTGGCCCCATCTCGCTCGTCGTCCGGGCCCGCCGGTGAAACGCCCGGGCCGCGCATCTCGAGCCGGGCCGGCCCGCCCACGACGCGCACCACCATGGCCAGCACAGTCAGGACCAGGGCCAGGCTCACAATACTGCGCCAAACCCCGTCATAAGCATCGATCTGGAGCAGGCAGTGGATGCACACGAGGCCGACGACGACGGCCACCACGCGCCGTCCCAGCGGCCCGGACAGGACCGTCTCCATGGTGGGCTCCACCGGGTCCGTGTCCCGGGTTCCCGTCTCGCCGCCCACTCGTCGACTGTTGGCCGTGCCCTGAGGGCCGGCGGCGTCCGGGGCCCCGGCCCGGTCGGGGCGCCAGTTCAGCAAGACCCGCGTCCCCCGCCCCGGGGCGGTGTCCACCAGGGCCCGCCCGCCGGGCAGGGCGGACATGCGACCCAGCACCGAGCCGCGCAAACCGAGGCCGGCGGAGACGCCGGCGCCCAGGTCGAAGCCGACGCCGTCGTCGACCACCTCCAGACTGACCGCACCATTGCGGGCTCGGAGCCTGACGGCGCAGGTCACCGGGCGGGAGCCCGTGGCGTGGCGGCGCACATTGCGCATCGCCTCGCGGGCGGCGCCGAACAGGGCGTCATGGGCCGCGGCGGGCAGTGCGGGGATCGCTGTGGCACTGACTGTGAAACGGTGGGTGTCGGTGGACAGGATGTCAGCCATGCGCTCCAGCTCCCCGGCCAGAGCGCCCCTAATGGGTTCCAGGGCGCCGGCGGACATCTGGGCCAGGGCCTGCCGGGCCGTCTCCGCCTGAGCCCGCATGGCCTGGAGGGGCGGGGGCGGTTGGGTGCGCACGGCCACCAGCGGGGCGATGACGTCGTCGTGCACCATGGCGCCGATTCGCAGGCGGGTGGAGCGACGGGCCTGGGAGCGGGCCGCCAGTGCCGCCTCCGCCCGGGCCCGCGAACTGTAGGCCGCCGTGCGGCGGGCGGCCTGGAGTATGGAGGGCAGGAACAGGAAGTAAATGCCGGCGACGGCCATGCCGTAGTTCATGTCCAGGAACGCCTGGACGGGGTCCTCTCCCCCGGCCACCACCCGCACCGCCACCAGCAGTGGGTGGAACGGCAGGCATAGGAGCATTCCGCGCCGCACCCCCAGCGTGACGATCACCAGGCCGCAGACGGCGGCGCAGTTCATGGTGGCCACGAGGTGCCCGCCCTCGGCATTGGCGGCATAGGTGTGCACCGGCAACCATATGGCCAGGATCAGGGCCGCCAGGTTGCTGAGAACGTTGAACGCCCAGGCCAGCAGGGCGACCGCCGCCAAGCGCCCGGGGCTGCGCCGGCTGGGGCGCAGGGCCTCGTGCAGGCCGACACCGACGGCCGCCAACGGCCCCAGAAGAACCGGCCAAATGGCCAGGAGGTCGAAGAGCACCGGTGCCGCCCGAAGCTCGCCCCAGGTCGAATGGACCTCCAGCAGCACGGCGACGACCCCTAGCACGCCAATGGTGAGCACCATAACGGCCTGCGGGAACCTCGCCCAGGAACGCGCCAGCGTCAAACCATCCGGGCCGGCCGGCTCGTCGGGGCCGCCGTCCTCGGCTCCGGGAACCGCACTCGGGTTGGGGGCCGGGGCGTCAGGAGTGGGGACGGCCGGCTCCTGCGCGGACTCAGCCTCCACGGGCGACCTCCACCACATCCACCATGCCCTCAGGGCCCCGTCGCTGCACGGTGGCGGCCATTGGGGAGTGGGCCGGGCATAGCCGCAGCATTACCGTCTGCCCCTCAGCGGCCTCTCCCAGGACCCGGGTGGCCGCCGCCACAAAACCCTCCGGCAGGGCCGGCTCCGAGCCCGGTTCCCAGCCGCGCCCGGCGGCGTCATCGACCTGGCTGACCTTGACGCCCCGCAGCCTGGCGCGGTGCACGGCGTCGGCCAACTCGGGGTGGCCCAGCATACGGGGCACCCTCATGAGGTCGCGCAGTTCAGCCTCGGTGGAGCGCACCAGCCCTAGAACAGAGGCGCCGGGTTCACCCTGGATGCGGGCCAGGGCGGCCAGGGCGGGACGGGCCCGAGTCCCCACCTCGGCGATGAGGTTGTCCTCGGCGTGCAGGCGGGCGGCGCCCGCAACTGCCCGTAGGCGCGCCTGACGGGTCAAGCACCGGTGAGCCCCTCGGCGCCGCTCCACCGAGCGCACCAAAAGCGTCACCGCCCACACGGCCGCGGTGTTGAAGATCTGGAGGGCGATGGCCAAGGCCACCGCCCTCACCGGCAGGTCGCGGATGGCGACAATGGCGGCACTCCCCAGGGTCAGCAGCCCCAGCGCGGTCCAGGCCGAATGGATGCGAGAGCGGTACATGAGCAGGGCAATGGTCAGGGCCGCGTAGCCGTAGGGCCAGCCCTGCCCCGCCAAGGCCGGTGCGGGAGTCCACGAGGCGAGGAACAGGGTGGGGCCGACGGCGCAGCAGGCGACCGTTGTCATGGTCTGCCAGCGGCTCATCCGCCCATCGCAAGGGCGCGCCACCGCCGCACACCCCACGGTGCACACCGCGGCACAGGCAAGGGCCGCCATTGGGGACGCCGGCGACTCCCAATACCACAGGTACCACAGGGCGTGCGCCCACGCCGTCGCCACCATGAGAGCGATCCCGAGGCGGGCATGGCCCCCCTCGACCGACAGCGCCATGGCCGTGCGCGACAGCGGCTCGGGCTCGGGGGACTCGCAGTCAACCGCCCCGGGATTCCAGGTCAGCGCGACGGTGGTGCCGTACCTGGGCGTGGAGTGGACCCAGACTCCTCCTCCCGGCAGCGCCTCCATGCGCTCGATCACTGAGGAGCGCAGACCCAGGCGGGCCGGGCCGATGGCGTCCGGATCGAAGCCCACGCCGTCGTCGGCGATGCTCACGCGCAGCACGCCGCCCACGTTGGTGACAACGACATCGCAGCCCACCCGCTGCCCGCGCGACCCGCCGGCGGCATGCTGCGCGACATTGCGCAGGGCCTCCAGGGCGGCCGCCGACAGGTCCACGAAGACGTCCCCGGGCAACTCCTCGGCTCCAGCACCGACCAGGCGACTGGTCACGGTGAAGCGGAGGTCGGGGCGGGAATGCCGTCGGCACCAGGTGCGCAGGTGCTCAACCAGCTCGGAGGCGCTGCACGGGGCGCCCTCAAGGGAGCGGGACTCCAGCAGGTCCAGGGCCTCGACGGCCTCGGCGCGCACACGGTCACTGGGCACGCCGCGCTCCGGGAAGGCGGCGACCAGGGCGGTCAGAACGCGGTCGTGAACCATCCCCCGGGTGTGGCGCAGGCCCATGAGCCGGGCGGTCAGGCCGGCGGCGTAGCCCTCCTCCTGGCGGCTGCGAGAGTCCTCGGCGTCGAGTTGGCGGGCGCAGTCCATGAGCCAGCACAGCGCGAAAGCGTCAATGCCCCACAGGCAGAGGTTGTAGGAGACCGATAAGGCCGCATGAGCCGGGATCTCCCTGCCGGCGGTCACGCGCACAACCATCTCCAGGGCCGCCAAGGCGCCCAGCAGCACAATCACCTTCCGGCGGCTGAGGGCCAGCCCCAGGAACGCGGCCAGGGTCACCGCGGCGTAGGCGGTGAGAGGGGGACCGTGGGACAGGAGCACGGGCTGGGCCGGGTCGCGGTGGTGGGCCAGCAGCAGGGTGGCGCTGGTCCACAGGTGGAGGATCAGGAAGATAGCGACTCCCGCCCGGGCGCCGTCGTACATGGCCTGGGCTCGCTGTCGGCTCCCCCTCCTGGTCCCGGCCACGGCCAGCAGGGCCCCGCAGATGGGAATGAGGGGGCCCAGAAGGTAGGGGACGCCGGCGAACCACTGGAACCAGGCGGGGGCGGCGCGGACCTGGAGGACCAGCACTGGCAGCAGGACGGCCTGGAAGAGGGCGCCGAACAGCGAAACACCGGCCGTCAGGGCGGCCCCGTAGACGGCCTCATGATCCTTCGCGCCGGCAAGCGGGGCCCCGCGGTCCGGGCGTGGCGGATCGGCGAGGGCGGCGGCCGGGTCGGGCGCCTGGTACCCGGCCTCCGGCGCGAGGCCTGCGGGCGCGCCCCGCCCTGGCGAGGCGGCCGAGGCGGGGGCGCCGGGCCGGGTGCTCATGGCGCGTCGCGCAGATTGAAGGTGGGGACCAGACCCTCCGCCTGGGCGCGCACCAGCAGGTCCACTCGGCTGGAGGCGGGCACGCCCTGGGCGATGAACTTCTTGCGGATAGCGCCGAGGTACTTATTGACCGTGTTCTTCGCCAGGCCCACCCTGCGGGCCACGAAGTCCGCGGTGGCCCCCGAGGCGTAGAGGGCGAGGATGTCCTGTTCGGTCTTGTTGAGGCTGCGAATAACAAAGGTGGAATCCGCGTCCAATACCGCCGCCCAGTCCATGGAGGGGGTCAATTCGCCGCGGGTGGCCGCCCGGATGGTGTCAATGAGGACCTGCGGCTCCTCGTCCTTGCGCACCACCCCCAACACGCCGGCCTCGCAAGCGCGGCGCAGCAGGAAGGAGTCGTCCCCGCTGGTGTAGACAATGACGGCAGCCCCGCGGCTGTGGAGAGCATTCACGTTGTCAGCGGGGTCGGAGCCGTCCGGCAGGCGCAGGTCCAGCAGGACGACGTCGGGGAAGGGGAAGCCCTCGAGGTCGACAATAAGGTTCGCCGTTGTCGGATAGGTGCCCAAGAAACTCATGTCGCCGGCGGGGGCGAGCATGGTGTTCACACCAATACCTACGACGGCGTGGTCCTCGACAAGAGCAACTCGGGCGCGGTGGTGACGGGAACGACAACCGTCCCCGGGGTCGGACGGTTTTGTCTGGGATGTGGTCATTGGGAGCGCTCCTTCGTGGAAGAAGTGAGGCGACGGGCGAAGCATAACCCGCCCGCCGCCTCCCCGCGCCCCTCTCCCACCCGTAGCCTTCCTCACCCGCAGCGGGCCTCTTCACCCGGGTTCACCCGGGCCGGGCGCAACCGGCCATGACGACATGTCGCCCGAGCCCTCGCCGCCCCGCCATGGCGTCGGGCCTTCCCGTTTCCCATTAGCCCGGCTCGAGGCTCCAGCGCCAGGCGGGCGCCAACGAGCTCCGCCGCCATTCGCACACGATCCGCTTACATGACGCCGGGCTCCTCCATGTCCGGATTGGGGAAGCGCCGAAAACAAACAACAGAATTGCGCGGCGACTGCCCCATCTCGCTCAATTCTTCCCAGTAAACATGCGCACACCAGCTAGTGTCGTACCATTTATACGGGGTCTTATCTCTGGCAAGCCGATTATCCGGCTCATGATTAGCAGTCTCGTTAATCGACGTAGCATCATCCCCGGCCCGACGGAGCTCCCGCTTGCCCCCGAGTGAATCGCCGCCGCCGGTTCCATCGCCCGATTCAAAGTAGGTTCGATCGAATATTACTAAACCATAATCGGACATGCCGGTTCTCAATGGATACCGAATCGGCTCAGGCTTCTCTTTACGATCATTAGGTCTAGAATGTGCATCATAACAAATCCAATTGGCAATGGCCTGCGTCGACGATCTGAGTGGTGTGGCCGCCAGAACCGCCGGCCAATTACTCAAATCATAGCATTCTATGCGATCATCGCCCCTCATAGTATAAACGTATATAACTTTCGAGATCACATCATTCAGATGGATTGTCAAGCAGCGATCGAACACCTCGCGCACACAACCGCCTACCGTATTAGCAAGATAGAGCGCGCCGAAATATTTGTCATCATCCGCATCTTTCACGCCCGGATCAAATCTACTCGCGGGAAACTTCGGTTCGGCAGCCAATCGCCGCTCTTCCAGTCTGCGTCGCCTATAACCCGGCAACAGCTTGAGCGAATCCTCAAAGGGCGCGCTCGAGGCCCACCAATCCGGATGCTTGTAGGATGCTTCCGTGATTCGAAAATACACCTCTCTTTTGCCTCGCTCCACTAACGTCCTCATTTGGTTATTCAGAAAATCTTCATTTTTCCGCGAGCGAAATAAATGACGGCCGTCGGACAACCAGTGGTCTATCCAAAGTCCTTTTTGCGCCAAGGCCTCTTCGAAGATCAGGCCATTATATCTTAACGGGTACCGCTGATTCGGCGTTTTGCCACTACTATTCGATTCAAGCTGTCCCAAATCATGCAGCTTGCTCCTGAACCACAGGGCCGCTTGCCATCCCGCAACATCTAGCGATGAGCCGCTCATCGCCTCGCTGATATCGCGACGCAGGAAAGGATAATCCGGATCAGTCAGTCTCACAGCCTCGCGCCCTTTTGCGACACCGGGCTCGAGCAAATTATCGTCCCGTGTTCTCCAAATCCCCTCTCTAAGGCAGTACCGTACGAACTGAAAACTCGGGTAACGTTTCACGCCCTGCCAGTCGATCACCTCAATGAGCTTGCCCGCATCAACAAGATGTTCAAGATCAGATTCACCAAAACGATACCATATGTCATTCGATTTGAAGACCCAATGGCGTTGTTCTACCTGCTCCGCCGTCAGAAGCACATCACCTCCATTGAAGGGGCTGAACTCGCATTCTCTTCCCCTCAAAAGCGAATACGCACTGTGATGCTCCATCTTTAAGCGCTTTTGTGCCGCTCGGCGAACATTTTCAATCGATTTCTTCAGCCGTATCTTGTGCGACAAGAACGGCTTTTCGGTCGACAACTCGAACACGAGGGGCTCCATCATCCTCGTCAGCGATTGCCACAAATCTCCAAGAAGATCCTCCAGCAGCACCCCGATCGGCGGCATGCTCCTATTGTTATCGAGCACATCCTCCTTCATGAACGCCAAAGGCGCCGGCGGATTCGATAGGCGTTCCACCCAATCATCCCACACGTCACTGCTCTTAACCACCTTGTGTTTATTCCGCTCGTACGTGAGATTATTATCAATGATCCTCAGGTCATCGGCCGCGGCAGACGCGCCAGACTCGCTGGGCACAAGTAATGGAATTAGCAGAGCGAGTAACGTATCCAGGGCGAGAACGGCCCTGCGCATCCGTCTGAACACGCCGAACGACCACGGCATCTCGTTGTTCTTCCAAACATCCCTATGTTCATTCCACGATTCACTCTCCGCATGAAGCATTTCCGTCTCATTAGAAAAATCGAGAGACTGATAAAAATATTTTAGCAAATCAGATGCGTATTCTACTTCGTCCGGCGTCTCGGCCTGGGCCGTCAACGGACAGACCACATGCTTGTAACTATGATGGAGACCGTTCACCGCATCGCGCAGTTTGTCCAGTTCGGAACCCCGGCCTGCCCGGGCCGCTCCTTCATCATTCCCGTCTCGATCGGCGCATGATCCGCGATCCTCTGCGATTTTAGGGCGTTTCAAGGCCTTAGGCAAAAGATCAACGACCTTCAACATGTCCCGGCACACCTTCTGAGGATCGATAGGATCCTTCGAAGAAGATTTCGTCCTCTCAGCCGAGGGGTCTTCATATGCACGGAATATCCGAGCCCATCCTTTATCGCTTGTGCCATTAGAGCTCGCGTCGTCCGCCGAGATTCGATAGCTTTCGCTAACCGTGCTCAGGCTTCCGCCAGTTAGAGTCCGGGTCTTGACCAAGGCCGTAATCTCCCCCGCACGAAAACATCTCTCGATCTCAACCTCATGGTCATTCCTAATCCGCTCCCGATCGTTTCTCGGCAACACTTGATTACCGTGAACCGCCTGCTGATCGGGGACAACTTTGCCCCAATCGGTTAAAGTGTCAAGAGCCATTCCGACGATCAGCTCTAGATCACTCCTTAAACCCGAATAACCTTCACCGTCCTTTGATTTATTGAACGCTTCCTCGACCTTATCAACCAACTTATCGAAGCTCAGTCGTAGCCACTCATTGTCGCCTTCACCTTCGTTGTCCGACTTTTGCCTGGCGCTCACTTCATTTCGTTTTAAACGAGTATACTTGCTCACGATTTCATCAATTTGCTGAACAATATTGTCTCCCAAGATGTATCGCCTGGATCTGAAACCATTGTCGCGATGACTTCTCCCGCTATCCGTCCCTCCGTGAACTCCTTTGAGAAAATCACGAACCTCCTTCCATTCATCCGCATCTTCCTTCGCTCCATTTTTCGTACTTTGAACCTTGTTAAATAAATGCTCGCCCAGAACCAGCCGTCCGAAATCGTCATCGACGCCGATGACGATATTATCGCCGATAAACCCCTCACGCTTCAGTTTGTTCTTCGTGACATCAATAAGCCACCACGACACCAGATACTCCAGCAGTCCGAAGACTTGACCCAGTTGATGCGGTGTAGGATCAGAATTTTCGTCCAGTAGCCCATGGTCTTCGGCGAATCGTTTGAGCTCAAACGCCTTGATTTTCTTCAGGACGGGCTTCGCCAACAGCCTGACCTTAAAATTCTTGTCGCGACCCGTCTTGCAGGCTTCGTGGCCGCCCATGTCACAAGTCTTGTCGCAATTCGTGTCGCACGTTTGGGCAAATATGCGCAGCTTAATTATATGACAAAATGCGCTCGCGTCGCGAACGCCGTTCTCGCCATCCAAATACCGGGCGAGATCGATCGTGTAACACCGAAGCCCTTCGTCAATACCGACACTGCTCGAGACTTCAAAAATCGGATCGCCGAAACCCTCCATAAAACGAACGAAGTCATTTTCATTCATTCCAAATGGTCTAGTGACTGGGAAATCAGTAAAATACGGCATGAGATTCTTGGCGAAGGTGCGGGCGTACGCACGTATCATTCCAGCGCCGTCATCACCGCCGATTAACCGGAATTGCTCGGCATCGATATTACTGTGACGCACATCGATAAGTGCACGAGCGTTGACCGAGATTTCCCCTTCTCCATCGGCCCCCTCTTTGCCTCCGGCATGTTCTCGCCGATATGTACCATGCTTTTTGAAATTCTCTTTTCTCCGCGCCAATTGTTCGCCCTGTCGCGCAAGATCATCAATGAGCCATATCTTCCGATTTTTCAAATGATCCAGATTCGGCTTCAAGAAGATGAAGCGGTCGCTCATCGCGAGAATCTCCGCTCTACCGTCCTCCCCGGCCGTTCCCGTTTTGTCTTTATATGCACGTAGTCCGGCATTCTGTAGAATCTTATACAGGCAGGTCATCTTGCGCGCCGCCAATACGACAAGAGGCTCTTCGCCACTCGAGCCCGATTTCGGTTCGACTTCGACGCCGTTCAACACACTTTCGAGTGAATGCAGCAGCCTCAGTGGAAAGTAGTCGGAGGGGAAAGCGAACGCATCGAAGCATTTGTCGCTTAATACGACTCTCTGCGTCTCCTTCTTGCCCGACCCGTCGTTACTCGATCCGCCTTCGAGAGCGGAAAAATATTGCCGTCTGTATCCCCAGCACCGCAGGCCGTCATGATCAATAGTCTTGTCCTTCTCGTTCAATTTCTCGCTCCTGGAATAGTATGAAAACAGGTCTTGACGTCTTTGCTGTCAATGCGGTCGCACCAGTGGCGGCGGCCGACGCATGCCCGTTGAGATCTTAATACCGTCAAATCATTCTGCGTTGGGGAGACCTGGGCGCCCATGCATTCCTTCTCCAGGAATCTCATGACATGCTGCATATGCAGGGCACTCCTCAGCGAATGGTAACGCGCACACGGCCCTGCGGTTTTTTCTACAATCGACGGGCGCACAAAGGAGCCGCAGGGCCGGTCGGCGGTGTCAGGCGCGGATCTGGTTGGCGAGGTTCTGGTCGGTCTCGCGCATAACGGAGACGATCTTGTCCAGGTTGGAGGAGATCGAGGTCAATGAGTCAATGGTCTTGGTGGCGCTCGTGGTGAATTCCTGATAATTCGCCTGGAATGCACCTGAGGCGCTGTCCGTGACGAACCCGGAAGAAACCAGATTGTCCACCTGCATGCGCGCCTGCTGGAGCATCTGTTGGATGTTGTCCCGAGTCGAGCGCAGCGAGGCGGCCTGCTGGTTCATCTCGTCATAGGAGGCGGAAATATTCGCCATGGTCATGGTTCCCTTCTCGATGGGCGCCCGGGAGCCCGGGCTTCTTCTACTAGGATTTGGGTGTGCTCTGCGGTGGCGGGCCGGGCGGTCGGGCCCCGGCCCCGTGCTGTTGGGCAGCTGTTAGGGAAGGTCTCCCACCTCCTCGCCTATTCGAATTGAGCGAACAATCTGGTCGAGCAGGTCGGTGGCCACGCTGAGGAACTCGTCCCCCTCTTTACCTTCGACTATGGGCAGTCCGGCCACGCAGCAAACCCAGTCCGCGTCGGAGTCGGCCGCGCCCGCGAAGTAAAGATACTCACCGCCCTTCAGAACGTCCTCCAGTTGGCGCATGATCTTCGCGGCCCCCTCCGGGTCCTCCATTTCGGGCAGAGTGACAGCGCGAAGCTCATCTCGCAGGGGAGCGGATGAGAAGAAGCGCACCACGATGCGGTCATTGTCGGAGACTATGTGGGCGCTGGAGTCCTGAGTGGCCAATGCCAGCACCGCTTCAATGGGGCGCGCCCCCGCGAAACCCGGCATGGGAAGCACCGCTATGCTCGCCCCCATGCGGACGTCATTCACCGGTTCGGCCTCATAAAGCCACGCCTGGACACCGGCGCCCGCCATGGCCGCAATCGGCTCGCGCATCGCCAGCTCAATCTTGATGCGCAAGGGCGCCACATTAACGCCCGCAACATCGGGGATCATTCTCGACGCGGCCCGCGCTACCGCGTCGGGGCCGTCGCGCTCCGGGTACAGGACGCCCCACCAGGGCGGAAGGAGGCAGGCAACCGGGCGGTCCGCGCCATCGTCCTCACTGCTAATCATACTTCCCCTTCACTTTGGTGCCTGGGCCGATATATTTTGCGATCTCCTGACGATGCTTGTTATACGCCGGATCCGTCGATGCCGAGAACTGCTGGGCTATTATCTTGTGAGCGTCCGAATCGGCATGCGCGCCGAACAGGGGTTCTCCCTTCCTGTTCGAATCGCCGCAGAAGTCATCGCCATTAAAATGCGACAGCCCTTGAATGTTGCCTATAACATAATCTTGCTTATCCTTGAGGTTCAAAATATTCGCCCCATGGGTGTTGATGGGGAGTGCCCTGTCAGGGGCGTCGACAGTCACCATCTGAGTAATGTTGAATTTACCAGAATTGATGAGATGAAGCCCGTGCAGCGCTCCCTGACTGTAAGCGTTCACCATAATCTCGGAGCCCTTCGGCATTACCTTCGACTCCAGCAGTCGTCGGATGCGCACGTCCGTGGCCGTCTCGAACCCCAGGTAACTCGGCACATTCTCGAAGGCGCCCATCGAATCGGAGTACCTTCCAGCACCGGCGAACGTGCCCCCAATATATAGAACATAACGAGTAACGCCATCGGCGCACTCAATCTCCTCCAGCTGGAGGCCGTCATCCCTGTCCATGTTACCAAGGCTCTCAATCATTGACGTAAGATCCTCGTGCCGCTCCTTTTTCTCACGACACCCTTCGGCCGGTTCCGTGTTATCCGCATCCCGGGGAAACAGTTTTTCAATCACCCGTTGGATTTCATATGACCGAACAATGTCGCCGATTATCAAACCAAGAGGACTGAGCAGGTTAACAAGGGCGTAGAGGATGAGTAGATTGCCGAAGACCGGGCCCAGGATTCTACTGCACACGGCGCCGAGCCCGGCCGTCCAGGCCATGAACGACCTGATCGCCGCCCCGATCTTGGCCGCGGCGCCCCCGAGCCACTTCTTGACGGCGTTAATCACCTCCTTAATCCGGTCGAGGACGCTATCATTGAGAGGGCTGGATTTTTTAATGTCGCCGAGCTCTCTGGCGGTCTTCGCTCCGGCTGCACGGAACTCGGATACCGCGGCTTTGGCCCTCCGCCTGGCCTCCGCCAGCCGCGCCGACGCGTTCTTGGCGTCTTCCAGGCGGTGGTAATAGGTGGACCGGCGCTCCTGTCGAATCGCCTCATCGGTTGTCGCGTTGTACGCCTCAGCGGCCTCATTCTGCAGCGAAACCGACCGTCTCCACTCGCTGTCGGCGGCGGACGCCTGGTCGAGGGCCTGCTTCGTTTTCTCCCGTGATCTCTCCAGCACTCCGGCGAATGTTCCCAGCGCACCACCGGCGCCGTCGCAGCGGGAATGCGCCTTGTCGAGTTCGGCGGCGATCGAACGGGCCTGCTCCCGAATCTTGTTAATGGCCTTGGATTTTTGATCGTATGATATCGACCGGAGGTTCGTGGCGGCGATCCTAATCTCCTCGGCGGTCTCGACGTACCGTTGCGCTCCGGCGCGCACCCGCTCCGGGCACCCGGGAACTGGATCGCTGTTGTATTCGAGAAGATCCCACCGTCCGGCTCTAGCGCTCACGAGTGCTCCTTTTTCTCTGTCTTGGCGGTCTTGAGGCGGTCGCGTAATTTGCGCGCCTCCTTCTCACGCCTCTGCTCATCTTCGTGGGAGGTCGCCGGCTGCGCTCCCAGTCCGGCGGCCATGCCCATGCCGCCGAGCATTGTGGGCAGGCCATGATCGGCGGCGGAGTCCGGATGAGGCGATGCACCTGTCTGGGCGGCATTGGCCCCGTGGGCATCCGTCTCCTCAGGCGCGGGCGCGCTCGCTTCTCCCGGGGGCAATATTCCGCTGCTCCCCGTCAGGCCCTCGCCGCCCGTCCCGACCAAGGGGTCATGGGGGGAGGCGGCCGAACCCCCAATGGGACCGCCCGCATTGGGGGTGGAATCGCCCGGCGGCGCGGCGCCAATGGCCTGTTGCGCTCCAGGGGCCGTCTGCCCGGCTGCGGATGCGGGGACAGGGGCGCCAGCGCCGACGGTGGCCCCGGCGGCCCCGGCGCTCGACCTCAATCCTGCAATCGCGGTGCGGGCGTCTATCCGCGCATCCTCCGCCACCGGGCCGGAATCGGCTCCGTGGCGGCTCTCCCCCGCAGCGGAACCCGCAGCGGAACCTCCCAGTAAGGAGGACAGGATTCGGTTCCGGATTCGACCGGGCCGACCCGCAATAGTCGGATCACCGTCCCCCGCGGGTTTGACATCCAGGGTCTGGCGCAGGTTGGAAACGGCCTCCATGGCGCGCGGCGCCGCGCCTCCGGCCGCGCCCTTCTTCTGGGCCGGGGTCAGGGCCAGGACCGCTAGGGCCGCCGCCGCGCTCATGCCCCCAAGGGCGGCAGCCGCCTCCGGCGCGGCGGCATCGTCGAACGCCAGGTCCACCAGGTCGCCGAGAACATCTTTCACCCGCCGTGCCACTGGGTCGTCGGCGCCCTCAAGAATCTCCTCGACTTTAACATCGCCTACGTCGGGATTGGCTTGAGCAGGCTCGCCCACCGGAACGGGCCTCATATTAATGGGGCCGCCGGTCGAATCAATATGGTTCTGCGCCCGCCCTTCAACTGCCCCGGTGGGGCTTAGTCCGGGTTTGCCGGCTCCACCCGTGATCTCCGACCGCGCCGAGGAGGGCGCGCTCCTCGGGTCCGGCTCGGAACGATAGTCGGATACCGGACCCGCCCCCGGTGGGGAATGGTCCTCATTCCTCACATCAAGGCCCTGGTTGGCGGGTTTCATGTCCCCCGGGGGCTCCTGGGGGCCGTCCGGGGGCACCAGGTCATCTATCCGGTCCGACCAGTCCCGAGCAGCTTGAATGGAGAGCCGATGAGCCCGGGTCATCGCGGTGAGCTCGTCCCGTTTAATCCGCCAGGAGTCCGAGAAGGACTTAATGGCCTCAGCCAGCTCGTCATGCCCGCAAGCATCCGCCAGACCCCGGTCAATGTCCTTCATGGAGCCGAGGCTCCCCTCGATCCTCCTCATTGCCTCCAGGGCCGCCTCGAGCTGCGCATCAATAATCTTGACGTCCAAAGCCATATGAGTCCTCCTCCTTGAGTCCTGTCCCTGTCCCAAGCCGCCTCAGTGGCGCCCCTCGTTTCGGCATGTTCACGGCCGACCTCGGCCCAGGCGGCCCGGGATCCCCCTCTTCGCGGGCCCCGCGGCGGGGCGCCCCGCCGCGAGGCCATGCCAGTGGCTATTCCATAAGCGGCACCTGAACCTTCACGGCTTTGCCGGCACCAATCCAGTAGCCGCGCCCGGGGGGCATTTCCCCACGGCGCACCTTGGGGGTGGCGGTGTGCAGGATCATGTCCCCATCCATGGACTCGGGTTGGAGAATGAGGCCCGTGCGCCCGCTGCGGACCTCCTGGAGCAGGGGCCAGGAGGAATTCCACTGGGAGGTCTCACCCTCGGCGATCACCAGGTGGCCGTTGCGCTTGACCTTTTTGACGGCGTCAATCAGACCCATTTCCACCGGTGTTTGCAGGAACTCGGGGTAGCCCTCAATGAAAAGCGCCACCTGAGGGCGCCCCGGCTCGGCCTCGGCGCCCAGCGTCTCGGAGAGCTTCGTAAGAGTCTCGCGAATACTCTCCTCCCCTGAGACCGACAAGTCCCACAGGCCCTCCAGGTGGGCCAGCGGAGAGCGGCGGGCGGCCATGTGGACGCGCACCACATTGGGGTCCCACTGCCTGAGGGTGGTGGCCATCCAGCGCATGGCATTGGAGGTTCCCGACTGGGGTTGGCCCGCCAGCAGCAGTGCCCCCACCGGCTCGAAACCCATTGGACCCAGGGTGTCGGAGGACATCCCCAGGGTCGGCTGGCCCGCAACGGTGGCGGGAAGTTCGCCGGCCGGCAACTCGGCGGGCAGTCTGCCCACGCCCGCCGGGCGCGTGCGCCCCTGACGCTCCAGGTAGTGGCCGAAGGCGTCCACCAGCCTGGACTGGGACAGGACATTGATATTGTCGCCCAGGATCGCTAGTTGAAGCTCCTCGTCCTTGCGCCCCACCTGCATGGCGCGCCCCGGGGGGCTGGCCGCGGTGAGTACGTCCTTGGGCAGGCCGAAGTACATGTAGCCGTCCTCATCGGTCTGACGCAACACCACCTTGCGCTGGAAGGTGCCGCTCATGGAGGTCGGCACCGCCTGGGGGCGCTCAGCGGTCACGGCCACGTGGACGCCCACGCCGCGCCCGTCCACCAGGAGGCGTTGGAGGACCTCCAGAACCGCCAGCCCATCGGCGCTCTTCTCGTACTCGGCGCGCATGGAGCCAATCCCATCGACCAGCAGCAGAATGCGCGGCTCGGCCCGCCGATCAGCGATCCGCCGGTAGTCGGTAATGGTGGCGGCCCGGGCCTGGGCGTAGCGCTCCCCACGCTCGTCGACGGTGTCGGCCAGCATGGACAGCAGGCGCTGGACGCGCTCCTCGTCGTCGCCGTCGACCACGGCGCCCACATGCGGCAACGACTCCAGCATGCGCAGCCCGCCCCCACCGAAATCGAGGGCATAGACGTTCACCGGCCCCGAGCGCGGGGTGATGGCCGCCGCGATCGCCAGGGAGCGCAGCGCGGTCGACTTGCCCGACCCCGAGGAGCCGTAGAAGCAGATGTTGCCCTCGTCGTCGGGCCGGAAGTACTCGGGGTGCTGGTCCTGGTGGTCGGGGTCGTCGACAACGCCCAGGAGCAGCTCGGTGTCCCGCCGCTGGGGCAGGCGGTTGAGGTCATAGGTGGTGGCCAGCTCCTCGAGCCACGGCTTGCGGGGCGCGGCGATCCCCGCCCGCTGGGAGGCCCGGACGATAGTGGCCACCACCCGGTCAATGTCCTGGGGGACGGACTCGGTGTCCTGCTCCATGCGGGCCACCTGCCAGGGGCGGGGCGCCCCGAAGGTCATCTCGTCAACAGCCACCTGGGCCGCCTGCTTCTGGGCGGACGTGCGCGCCCCGGGGTAGGCGGACTGGAACTGGGTAATGCGCCCCGGACCGGTCTTGGCGGCGCCGCGCCCGGGGATCTCGGGCGGGAAATGAGCGGCGATCCTCTCCCCCAGCACGTCCTGGGAGTCGGACTCGTCGGCCATGCGCAGAGCCACGCGCAGGTTCGTGTTGGCGCGCAGATTGTCCTTAATGACGCCGGCGGGCCGCTGGGTGGCCAGCACCAGGTGCAACCCCAGGGAACGGCCGCGCTGGGCGACATCGACGACGCCGTCAACGAACTCGGGGACTTCACCCACGAGGGCGGCGAACTCGTCGACGACAATAATGAGGCTGGGCGGGCAGTCCGGGTCCCCGGTCTTCTCCAAAGTGACCAGGTCCTTGACGCCCTTGTCGTTGAGCAGATGCTCGCGGTAGCGCAGCTCGGCGCGCAGGCTGGTCAGGGCGCGGCGCACCAGGTAGGGGGACAAGTCGGTGACCAGGCCCACGCAGTGCGGCAGGTCGGTGCACCGGGCGAAAGCAGAGCCGCCCTTGTAGTCCACGAACAGGAAAGTGACTCGGTCCGGTGAGAGCGCCTGGGCCATGCCCAGCACCCAGGACTGGAGGAATTCGGACTTGCCGGCACCGGTGGTGCCGCCCACCAGGGCGTGGGGGCCGTGGGCGCGCAGATCCAGCGCCAGGGGTGCCTCGGCGCCCTGCCCCACCAGCGCCCGCAGGCTGACGGGCTGCTTGAGGGGCGCAGCGGGACCCTGGTGGTCAATGATTGAGTGGTTGGCGCGCCAGCGGGCCACCTGGGCCTCAGCGGAGTCGGCCAACGCTTCACCGGTGAGCCCCACGAAGGAAATGGCCCGGGGCAGGTCGGACTCGTCATCAACCGGGACGCCGCCGTCGACAACGGGGGCCAGGTGGCGCCCCAGGCGCCGCACCTGGGGGTGGGTCAGGGTCTCGGGCGCCACCTGCGTGGCGGTGCGCGAGCGGCGCACATAACCGACCTGGCCCCCCTGGGAGGTGACCCTCAGGAAGGTGCGGCAGGCGGCCGGCAGGTCGGTGACCTCGGGGGCCACCCAGATGGTGTGAATGCCCACGTCGGGGCCCTGCTCAACCACGCGCATGAGCCGGGCCCGGTCCACGCCGGGGTTGTCGGCCACCACCACCACGGCCGGAACGGTGGGCTCATCGCCCTCGTCGTCGCTGGAATTCTCACTGGGGCCGCGGCGCGCCGGGCTCGTGGCCCCGCGCTGAGTCATGAGCTCCTCCAGGCGCGCCAGCAGCACCCCGCCCACGACCCCGTCGCAAGCCAAGTGCAGGTCCCCCAGGGGCGAGTGGGGGGAGCAGGAGTGCGGCAACCACTCCAGCCAGTCCCAGCGCTCTCGGCCAGTGGGGTCGGTCAGGCAGACGACGGCGACCTCGGCCGGGGAGTGCAGGCACACCAGCTGAGCCAGGACGGCACGGGCCACCGGCTCAACCTGCGGGCCGGCACCGCACAAGCCCAGGGAGCCGTCCTCACGCAGGTTGACCACAATGGGCACCTCGTCAATGGTGGCGAAACGGGCCCGCACCTGGGCCAGCGCCTGCTGGTGAATGGCCAGGCCGTCACGCGAATGGCCCTCCTCGACCTTGGTGCGCGGCACATCGGTGCCCACCCCCAACCGCAACTGGAGGAACTCCGGGTGCTCGGGGCGGCGCCACCACAGCATTGGCCCCATGGCCAAAGCCTGATCCAGGACGGTGGCCACCGGCGGGTACTGAGAGATCCGGGCGGCCCGCTCGGCGGCGTGGGCGGCCCGCAGGTCCCGCACCGCCTGGGCGACGCCCTCAGTGAAGAGGGCGATGTCTTGCTTGAGTCCGCGCTTGCGGCGGATGTCCTGGTCCACCCAGTTGCCGACCATAATGAGCGGACTGAGCAGCACGAAGATCAGACTCAGGGCGTTGCGGGTCATGATCAGCATGGCGGCGCCCATGAGCAGGGGCGCCGCCATGGCCAGCAGGGGGAAACGGTTCCTGGAGCGGGTGCGCGGCGCCTCCGGCAGGGCCACACTCGCCTCGGGCGTGCGCGGCACCACGCGCGGGGAGCGCACGAAAGCGATCTCAGCATTGTCACCGCCCTTGCGCGCCCCGGGCACGGAGCTGGCGGTGGTGAGCATGGAGATGCGCATCATGGTGTCGCCCACGGTGATTCGGTCGTGGGGCCCCAGGCGCAGGCGCTGGACGCGCTGGTCGGAGACCACCACGCCATTGGCGGAGTTCAAGTCATGGATCTCAATGCCCTGGCCCACGGTAATGCGCATGTGCCGCTCGGACACCAGCGGGTCGGTGAGGACCACGCCGCAGGAACGGGAGCGCCCCACCTCGGTGGAGCCGAAGGTGATGGGGTGGGTGGTGCCCGCGTCGGGCCCGGAGAGGACCTGGACGACGGCGGCCTCCGCCGAAGGGGAGTGATCCTCGGTCACAGGGCTGACATCGACCAGGTCGCCCGAGCGCAGCCCGGCCTCATCCAGGGGGGTGTGGCCGGCCAGCAGCAGGGGCGGGCGCAGCCCCGCGGCGTCCAGAACCCGCAGGGTCATGGTTGCCGGGGCGACGGCGGCACCGGCCTTGATCGGCCCGGCGCTGGCCAGGGCGGCGGCCACGTCCCCGACGGTGGCGGTGGCGTCCGCGGTGATCTGCAGGTTGGTGGTCTGACCGGAACGGCCCGCCACGCTCAGTCGGATCCTCATTTCTGCTCCTCCTGGGCCCCGGGGGTGTCTATGCAGGCGACCTGCTCCTCGGAGATCGCCCCTCCGGCGTCGCGGGCGACCACCTCCACGCAGGTGCGCGAGGACACGGGGTGGATGGTGGCGCGCATGCTGGTGGTCTCCTGAACCGGGTGGGGCTCGGCCGGATCGGATATCCGGTACAGGAAGGTGACCCCGGTGGCGCCGGCCGCATAGCCCCAGGTGACCTCCACCTCCCCGTTGACAAGACTGACCGCCAGGTCCTCCACTCCGGGCACCGTGGAGACGCCCGGGGGCGGGCCGGCCACGGGCGCCTGGGAGCTCGGCGCGGCGGTGGGGGCCGAGCCGCCCTCCTCGCGCATTGACGACCAGGCGGCCACGCCCCCAATGCCCAGGACCAGGAGCAGCGCCACGACGCCCAGAAGCACTGGGCGCGCCCCCAGGCGATCGTCATCACGCTCCGGGGGCACCACCTGCGGGCCCAGGGGCTGCCATTCCCGGGAGTGGACCGAGGCCGGCCGACGGGCCCCCTGTTCTCGGCCGTGCAGCTGCTCGGAGGTCATGGTGGCCCCGGATGCGTCCGGGGCCTCCGGGGCCCCGCCGGGGCCCGGCGGGGCCTGTCCGCGGGGGCCCGGACCCGCCACCGCGGGGGCGGGGCCGCCGGGCACGGTGAAGCGCTCCCGGGTCTGCTCGGAATGCTGGTCGCCCCTGCCCTGGGCGTCAATGCGCCGAGGGGCGAAGCGCGTGGCGTCGGGGTTCACCCCGACGACCGGGTTGGTGGCCGCCGGCACGGTGCCGGTGGGCCCGTCGGGGTCGATGGAGGTCACCGGTCGCAGCGCGGTGGCGTCTTGGGACTGGCCGGGGCCCGAGTCCTGCACCACCTCCTCCTCCATGACGTCCAGGGGCGTGACCGGCAACTGGAGGTCGGTTTGAACCTGCTGGAGGGCACGGGCGAAGGCAATGGCCGAGGAGTAGCGGTTCTCGGGGCGCTTGGCCATGGCGGTGACCAGGACGCGCTCGAGCTGGGCGGGCACGTCCTGGCGGCCGATAGGGGGCACCGGCTGATTGCTAATGCGCTCCATAATGGAGAGCTGGTCGCTGCGACCGCCGGCAGGGTCCACGTGCGGGGAGCGCCCCGCCAGCAGCGTGTAAACGGTAGCGGCCAGGGAGTAGACGTCGCTGGCCGGGGTCGGCCGGCCATCCTTGAACAGCTGCTCCGGGGGCGCCCAGGGCGGTGAGGCGCCGCCGACGTCGTCGCCGCATTCCCCCATGGGTGCGGCAATACCGAAATCAGTCAGGACCGGCCGATTGAAGCTGGTTACCAGAATATTGGCGGGCTTAATATCCCGGTGAAGATAGCCCGCCCGGTGGATGGTCTCCACGGCGCCGCAGATCTGGATGGCGACCTCCAGGGCACGGGGCACGCTCAGGGCCTGGGCCCGGGCCCGCTTGCCCAGGTGGGGCGGCGGGCAGTACTCCATGACCAGGTAGTTGCGATCGCCTTCAACGGTGCCGGCCCCATAGACCGAGAGAATGGAGGGGTGGGAGGACATGCGGGCCATGAGGTTGGCCTCAGCCTCGAAACGCCGGCGGTCCTGCTCCCCCGCGCCGCGGCGGATTACCTTGACGGCGACCTCGCGGCGGGGCATGTCGTTCTCGTAGAGGAAGACGTCGGCGAAGCCCCCGGCGCCCAAGAGGCCCTTGTATTGGGCGCCGGGAATCCGTGGGCCCTCGGGTGGGGTGGCGTGGGGGTTCATGAGGCCGCCTCCAGGGTCAGGGTGATGCCGTCGCCCAGGTCAATGACGTCGCCGGGGCGCAGGAAGATGCCCTGGTGCTCGGGCACGCGCCGCGGCGCCTCACCGGGGTGGATGAGGAAGGTCCCGTTGGTCGAGCCCAGGTCCTCCACGGACACGTCCCAGCCCTCTACTCGCACCGCGCAGTGGGACTTGGAGATGGCCTTGCCGGGGCTGGGCACGGCCATGAGGTGGGGCGGGGGCCCGCCGGGCCGGCCGGTGCCCTGCGGTAGACGCCCAATAATGACGTCGGCGTCCAGGACCGCGCCGGCCCCACTCGAGCAACTCAGGATCCCCAGGGCGGGGCGGGCCACGCGGGTGGTGGTTGAGGTAATGGCGCCCGCGCACAGCCGGCAGCTGGTGGCGTGGACGGGGTTGGGGTGGCCGGCCGCGCACAGGGCGGCCAGCACTTGGGGGCCGGCATTGGGCTCCACTGAGTCCGCTGCCGCGGGGGCGGCTGGTTCACTGCCCTGGGCGGCGAGGGCGGCCCGGGCGGCGCGCAGTTGCTCGGGGGTGATGGTCTCGCCGTCGTGCAGCCAGTCCTCCAGGCCGGCGGCGCCCGGGCTCAGGGGCGCCTCGCCTTGGCCCACCGGGGGCGGGGGAACTCCGGCGCCCGTCTCCCGGGGCGCCCCGGGA
>ERZ772917.618-NODE-618-length-24163-cov-139.656753_pt1 | contig 24163 bp, 25 predicted proteins | sample MGYA00511187_ERZ772917 | MGnify/ENA primary metagenome ERZ772917 (study PRJEB29015, sample SAMEA2737925) | human oral metagenome | biome: human oral; feature: human-associated habitat; material: dental | place: China | collected 2012 ...
TCAGGGCGTCGGCCATGTCGAGCAGCTCGTCGGTGGTGTCACCCATGGCGGAGACGACGACGACGACGGTGTTACCCGCGTTGCGGGTGGCGACGACGCGCTTGGCGACGCGACGCATCGCCTCGACGTCGCTCACGGACGAGCCGCCGTACTTCTGCACGACCAGGGCCATGTGGGGTGCTCCGTTCACTGGGGGCGACCCGGGCCACGGGAGGGGCGCGGGCCGGTGTCGCGGACCGGGCGCGCGGGCGGCGTCAGGCCCACGACGGCGTGGCTTCTGGCCTCAGCATACGGCCCGTCCGCTGGGCGGACCCGTGTGATCCTCCATCCTGAGATGCGGTCGCGGGCCCGCGCCGGGGCGGCAGGCGCCCGACGGGCCGTCAGTGTCCGGGCAGGTGCGCCGACCTCGCGTCTTCGGCCCACCGGACCGTCCACGGGACGACCGGCGGGTCCTCCCGGCCGGTGACGACATAGATCCTGCCGTTGACAACACGCCGCAGCTTCTTCCTCAGCGCCTGGTGGTAGTCCACCATCGCCGTCACAGCCTTCGCCCGTCGCACCTTCGCGGCGTACGGCTGCGCACCGGGGAGATCGATTCGCAGAACGACGTACAGCCCGCGCGCCCGCACCGCCCGACGGCAGAACTGGAAGTGGTTATGCTCGTCCCTGGTTCCGGCGTGCAGGCCCGCGAGGGTGTCCATGACCTTCTCGCTTACGAGGGCGACCAGGTCGTGAGGGGCCTCCGCATCCCCGCGGGAGTAGTCCTTCGCCTCAATGAGCCACAGGTCGTCACCGTCGAGCGCGACGATGTCACACCCGTGCAGACCTCTGTCCGTCGGGTCCTTGAGCCGGGTAAGGACGTTCCGGAAGTACGGCCACTCGTCGTACTTCGTCACGTCCCACCCGTCCTCGAAAGAGAAGACGGAGCCGTCGACGTCGAGGTCAGGCATCGTGCGTCACCGGTAGTAGAGGTAGCGAGAGCTCTGCTCGAGCTCGGCGTCCAGAGCCGTCAGGACGGGAAGGTCGTCCAGGTCGTCGGCCTGGGCGGCGACGACGGCCCCGGACTCTTCCCTGTCGAGGCCGGTGTAGCGAATGTCTGCCGCGCCGTCCTCGTCGAGCATCTGCAGCTCGCGCAGGAGGAAGAGACTGTGGGTGGCAAGGAAGACCTGTACGCCGTGGGCGGCGAGACGGGCGACGAGCGGCGCGAGGGCACGAATGGTTGCCGGGTTGAGGTTGGCCTCAGGCTCGTCCCAGAAGAGGTAGCCCTGATCCCTCAGGACCCCGTTGGACAGCAGGACCTGAAGCATGCCGAGCTTGCGGTGGCCCTCGGACACGAGCGGTGCCTCCAGGCGGTCCTCGTCGGACCCGCTCCGCCTGAGGACGAAGCGGTCGCCGTCCACCTCGAACCGGCCTCCCATGACCTCGGTGACAGCGTCCTCGACGCTGGTCCCCGAGCGGCCTTTGAGGCGGGGGCGGTACAGGAGCTCCGCCAGGTCGTTCCACGTCTCGTCGAAAGGAACCTCATAGGTCGCGTACAGCGAACGCAGACCGGGTGCGACCGAGAGGATCTCGTGCGCGGGCAGGAAGACCGGGAAGGCGCGAGGCCGGTGGAAGGCGAGACCGACCTTGATGCTGTGCGTTCCCCCCGGGGGATCGTCGCCCGGGAAACGAAGGTGAAGGTCGCTGTCATCGCCCAGCGTGATGGTGAGGTGCGTCTGCTGCCGTCCGTGCGTTGTGAGAGAGCGCAGCGTGTCCACGTTGAAGACACCGCACAGCTTGTCCCGGACAGCGGTCGGCCACAGCAGCCCGTCCATGTCCTCGTCAGGCGGGAACCGGACCGGGTTGGACTTCTCGGAGGCGACGGACGTCATGGCGTACAGCGTCCGAAGGAGCAGGGACTTGCCGGTGTTGTTGGTGCCGACAATGACATTGACCTGGGGCGAGAAGGTCATCTCGACAGACTCGAAGGGCCCGAGGTTGGTCAGGCTCAGAGTCGTGATCGGCTGCTCCACCATGGTGTTGAGTCTAGGACGCTCGGCTCTCGCACACTGTTGGCCCCGCAAGGCGCAATGGGACGGAGTGCACCGTGCCGGAACACCGACGAGGCTCGTAGCGTGACGGCATGAGCACGCCCGGGCCCTCCCTCACCCCGCAGGCCGTCCCCGCGGGCGCACCCGCCGGGGCGGGCGCCACCGGCCTGCTGCCGCAGGCCCTCGCCCAGGCCCGGCTCACGTTCCGCACGGCCCGGCTCGCCCGTGTCCTCGTGCGCTGGACGCTCGCGCAGTGGACCGTGTCCTTCGGCACGCTCGTGGCCCTCGCCCTCGGCGGGGCCTCGCGCTGGCAGCTCGGGCCGCTCGCCTACGACGCCTCACTGCTCAGCGCCGCCTGCGCGGGTCTGCTTCTCGCACCCCTGCTGGCGGCCCGGTGCGAACGGGCCGCCGTTGAGGGTGCGGCGGGTCCGGGAGCGCCAGGCCCGGGGGCGCTCGAGCACCATGCGAAGGAGACCTGCGGGCCGACGGCCTGCGGCGCCGCCGCTGTGCTCGCACGCCTGCTCCTCGTCCTGCCCTTCGTAGCGGTGGAGGCGGTACCGCTGGTGGTCCTCGGCCTGGGCCTGGAGGGGGCGTCGCCGTGGGCGGTGCCGGCTCATCTGCTGCTGCTCGCGCTCATGGGCTGGGCCTCCTGCTGCCTCGGCTGGGCGGCGCGTGCGCTGGGGGCACGCATCGCCGTCGGGATCGTGTACGCGCTCACGGCGGCCGTGGCCCTCGGGACGCCCGCGGCCGTGCTGGGGCTGGGGAGCGTCGTCAACGTGGAGCAGGAGCAGACGGTCTACTCGATCAACGGGGACACCTCCAGCACCGAGTGCTCCCTCACGCCGACGGTGCAGACCCGCACGGTGGGCCGCTCGGAGCTGTACTGGTGGCTGCTGGTGGCGGATCCCTTCGCAGCCCTGGCGGACGCGGCCGCCCACGGCCCTGCCTTCGACGGGGAGGGGGATGAGCCCGCCTGGTTGGTCGGTTCGCTCAACGCGCTGATGGGTCTGTCGGTGGACGGGCTGCGTGATGCGCACCCGCAACGGGTGGAGATCCGTATGTGCGGCGAGGACGTCATCTGGGACCACACGGGAACAGTCATCCTCGTGCAGGCCGATCACACCCCCTTCTGGCCGGTGAGCGCGCTGCTCATGGTCGCGCTCGCTGCGGTCTCGGGTGCCGTCGGCTCGCGGGCGGAGGCTACTCGTCGACGCGGCGACGGCCCTCGAAGGCCCGGCCGAGGGTGACCTCGTCGGCGTACTCCAGGTCGCTGCCCACGGGCAGGCCGGAGGCGAGCCGGGAGACGGGCACGTCCATGGTGCGCAGCATCCGGGTGAGGTAGGCGGCGGTGGCCTCGCCGACGACGTCGGGGTCGGTGGCGAGGATGACCTCGCCGACCTCCCCGCCCAGCCGGGCGAAGAGCTCGCGCACGCGCAGGTCGTCGGGGCCGACGCCGTTGATGGGGTCGATGGCGCCGCCGAGGACGTGGTACAGGCCGCGGTACTCGCGGGTGCGCTCGATGGCGACGACGTCCTTGGGTTCCTCGACGACGCAGATGACGCGCTGGTCGCGACGCGGGTCGGCGCAGATGGTGCACTGCTCGGCCTCGGCGATGTTGCCGCAGGTGGTGCAGAAGCGCACCCGTGCCTTGACGGCGCGCAGGGCGTCGATGAGGCGCTCGACGCTGGCGGTGTCGGAGGCCAGGATGTGGAAGGCCATGCGCTGGGCGGACTTGGGGCCGACGCCGGGCAGCTCCCCGAGCTCGTCGATGAGGTCCTGGACAGCGCCTTCGTAGACGGCGGGCATGGGTCAGCGTCCCTCCGTCCCTCGGTCGGTGATGACGACTTCCTCCAGGACGGTGGCGCCGAGCAGGCGTTTGACGACCTCGAGGCCGACGGCACCGGCCTCCTCGGCGTCCTCGTCGTCCTCGCTGATGACGTCGTCCTCAAGCCGGACGGCGGGGGGTGTCTCGGTACCGGGTGGCGGCGCCTCACCGCGGGCGGCGGCGCGTGCCGCCGCCATGGCGGCGCTCACGGAGGCGCTCGGCGGCGTCCAGGCGTCCTCGGCACCGGGGTCGAAGGGCGCGGGCTCGTCGGGCAGGGGGATGCCGTCGGAGAAGTAGCCGTCATCGGGACCGGGGTCAGCAGGTCCGGGCTCGGCGGTCCAGGTCTGAGCGGCTCCGGGGTCAGCAGGTCCGGGATCGGCGGGCCCGGGTACACGCTGCCCGGTCTCGGCCGGGCCGGTTCCGGTGGGAACGGGCGGCGTGGGGCCCGCCCCGGGTGCGGTGGGCCCGGGAAGAGCACGCCCGTGGTCGAGGCTCGCGGGCGCCTCCTCGGGCGTCCACGCGTCCTCGGGCGACGGCGCGCCTTCCGGGGCTGGCGCACCCTGCGGTGTCGGGGCGCTCACGGGGGAGGGCGGAGCAGACGGAGGGGACGCAGCGGGAACCTCCGGCAGGGCGTGGAGGCGGTGCACGGTGGCCAGGGGCGTCTCGGTCGGCTCCCCCACCGGTCCCGAGGTGGGCGGCACAGCAGCCGGGGGCGGCGTCGGGTCGGCCTGGGCGGTGGTCGGGGCACTGGTCGAGGTACCGGCCGGGGCTGCGGCTCGCGCACCGGAGAGGCGGGCCTGGCCGATAGGCGCGACCTCCCCCCAGCCCACGGGCTCAGGGGTGGTCTCAACGGCGGCGGACGGGCTCGGGTGCCCGTCCTGGGGACCGGGGACGGTGCCACCCGACGGGGGGACCGGAGCGTGCTCACCCCAGCCGGGGGAGGGCTCGCGGCCGCCCGGCGCGAAGCTCGCGGGCACGTCCCGGACGTCCCTCGCCTGCGTGGCGGCCGAGGGGCGGGGGCCCGTGGGCTCTGCGCCGCCGGGGCCTCCGGGTCGCGGACCACCGGGGCCTGCGGGCCCTGTACCGCCCGGCCCTCCCACCGGACCGGTGTCACCAGGTCCACGGCCGCCGGACCCTCCCGCAGGCCCGGCACCTCCGGGGCCGCCCGGGCCGCCGGGGTCCCCGACGAGGACCGCCTCGACCTCAAGCTGGAGGCCGAGGGCCTGGTGAAGGGCCTGGGCGACGACGGGGCCGTGCCCGTGACGGAAGGCGTTGACGAGCCCGGGTGAGGTGAACAGGACCCGGAAGACGCCGGAGTCGATGTCACCGGGCTGGGCGTGGGGCTCGACAAGCGCCCACGTGGCACGACGCTCACGCTTGACGGCGTCAAGGACCTCACCCCACCGGGTGCGGATCATCTCGCCGTCGGCCCCGGCGCTGCCCACGGCCCGCTGCGCTTGCCCCTGTTGGGAGGCTCCAGCCGCATCGGGGGCGGCGGGCGCGGCCGGGGGTACCGCGGGAGCCACGGGCTCAGCCGGGGGCCTCGGTGGCATCGCCGCCTCGGGCACCGGCGGTGCCACCGGATGGGGCTCCGGCTGCGCTGGCCACTCGGAGGCTGTCGGACCCGGCTGCGCCGCAGGCTGGGGCTCCGGCTGCATCGCACCCTCAGCGCCCGCCTGGGGCGCCGACTGGGACACCGGCTGAGGCTCCTCGACAGCCTTGGCGGTGCGCTCACCGCCACCGGCCGCTCGGCGGGCGATGTCCGCCGCCAGCGCGCGTGGGTCCTGCACGGCGGGAGCCGCAGGCTGCTCGGGACGCGCCACCGACGGCGTCGGCCCGCCGCCGACGACCCCCTGAGGTGCGCCCCGCCCGCCGGTCTGGGCCACCTGGGGGACAAGAAGACGGGCCATGAGCAGCTCAAGCTGTAGCCGCGGCGAGGTCGCCCCCACCATCTGGGTCAGGGCCTGGGCGGTGAGGTCGGCGTAGCGCGACAGCGCGGCCGAGCCGATGGTGCGCGCCTGCACCTCCATGCGCTCCAGCTCGTCGGACGGCAGGGAGCCGAGGGCGGGACCGGCCTGTGCCCCGGCGAGCGCGATGACCAGCAGGTCGCGCAGCCGCTGGAGGAGGTCCTCGACGAAGCGCCGCGGGTCGTGCCCGGAGGAGATGACACGGTCGACGACGCGGAAGACACCGGCACCCGAGGCCGCGGCGATGGAGTCGACGCACTGGTCGAGCATCGTCGTGTCGGTGTAACCGAGCAGGGCGACGGCCCGCTGGTAGTCCACCTCGGCGTCGAGTGCGCCGCCGATGAGCTGGTCCATGACGGACAGGGTGTCTCGCACGCTCCCCCCGCCTGCGCGGGTGACCAGCGGGAACACCCCAGGCCCCACACCGACGCCCTCCGCCTGGCACAGGAGACCGAGGTAGGCCTCCAGGGTGTCCGGCGGCACGAGCCGGAAGGGGTAGTGGTGGGTGCGCGAGCGGATCGTGCCGATGACCTTCTCCGGCTCGGTGGTGGCGAAGATGAACTTCACGTGCGCCGGGGGCTCCTCGACGAGCTTGAGCAGGGCGTTGAACCCCTGCGGGGTGACCATGTGGGCCTCGTCGAGGATGAAGATCTTGAAGCGGTCGCGGGCAGGAGCGAAGACGGCGCGCTCGCGCAGGTCGCGGGCGTCGTCGACGCCGTTGTGGCTGGCGGCGTCGATCTCGACGACGTCGAGGCTGCCAGGCCCCCCGGTGGCGAGGTCCTGGCAGGAGGGGCACTGCCCGCAGGGCGTGTCCGTGGGGAACTGCACGCAGTTGAGGCAGCGGGCGAGGATACGGGCGCTGGTGGTCTTGCCGCAGCCGCGCGGGCCGGAGAAGAGGTAGGCGTGGGTGACGCGGTCGCCGCGCAGCGCCGCCATGAGGGGGGCGGTCACGTGCTCCTGCCCGATGACGTCCTGGAAGGTGTCCGGGCGGTAGCGGCGGTACAGAGCGGTGGTCACGGTCCGACTCTAAACGGGAGCACCGACGCGATGCGACGGCCCGGACGCGGGCGCCACCGCACCCCGCGGGCGCCGCCGTCGGAACCGGCCCGCCGCCGTCGGGCACGCAGCACCCCGGAACGTGAGGACCCCTCGTGCACCCGTCAGAGCCCGCTTACCCTTGCTACCTTCCGGTCCTGGGGGATTCACTGGATGACGCCGCACGAGGGGCCGCGTCAGAGTGTACCCGACTCGGAGCCCGACGCAGCACCCCGACTCCGCGCACCGGGTGGTCGTGACCGATGCCACCGGCCTCATCCGCCCCACGGCTGGCCCCGCGGGGCGCGGGTCGCATATAGTTCAGTCCCGTTGCACGGGACCGTTCGCGGTCGCGTCAGCGCCTGGAGGATTCGCCTAGTGGCCTATGGCGCACGCTTGGAAAGCGTGTTGGGTGCAAGCCCTCGGGGGTTCGAATCCCCCATCCTCCGCCGGAGCCCCGGAATCACTGAGATTCCGGGGCTTTTTCGTTCCTCACGCCCCTCGTGTCCCGGCACCGACGACGCCTTTGCCCGTGTTTCCCCGCGGGTTGGGAGCCCATAACCTGTCCCCAACCCCCGGTACCCAACCGGATCCCTCGGACCTTGCGAGTTGAGCAGATGGCAGTCGAAGACCAGATCGAAGCGAAGCAGCGCCGCCTCGGCGCCGTCTTCAGCGACGAGTACCAGTTCCGCATCCCCGTGTACCAGCGCCCCTATGCCTGGGGCACCGAGCAGACGCTCCAGCTGCTGGCAGACCTGAAGGACGCCCTCGACGACGGCGGCGAGGAGCCCTACTTCCTGGGCTCCCTGGTCCTGGTCAAGCCCCGCGAGGAGGCGGTCTCCGACGTCATCGACGGGCAGCAGCGCCTGACGACCCTCACGATCCTGCTGGCAGTCCTGCGAGACCTCGTCACCCACGAAGCCCTGGTCGCCGATATCGGCAGGGTCATCGAGCACCCGGCGTCCACCTGGGACGATGACGACAAGGCGTGGCTGCGCCTCACCCTGCGCGACCAGGACGCCCCCTTCTTCGCGGACCACGTTCAGCGAGGAAACACCGCCGAGATCGCACACGCCCACCCCGAGAACGACGCGCAGCAGGCCATCGTCACGAACACGAAGGCACTGAGAGGTGAGCTCACCAAGGACGAATGGACCCAGGAGCGCCTGTCCGCCCTCTACAAGCTGCTCCTGAAGAACACCTACCTCGTGGTCGTGACGACGGAGAACGCGACCAGCGCCTACCGCATCTTCGCCGTCATGAACGCCCGTGGCCTGCCCCTGGAGCCCGCCGACGTGTTCAAGTCGAAGGTCATCGGCGCCATCTCGCCCGAGCTCCGCAACGCCTTCACCATCCGCTGGGAGAACACCGAGACCGACCTCGGCCGCGACGCCTTCACGTCCCTGTTCGGCTACATCCGCTTCGCGCACACGAAGACCCGCAGTCGCGGCGCGCTGCTCTCCGAGTTCGAGGCTCAGGTCCTCAAGCCCTACCTACCTCATGACGGTGGCGGGTTCATCAATGAGGTCCTCACGCCCTACGCCACCGCCTACGGACAGGTCATCGACGCGGCGAACGGCACATCCGACCTTCCCGTCAGCGTGAGCCAGTGGCTCGCCCACCTCGGCCTTATGGGCAACGACGACTGGGTTCCCGTGGCGCTGTGGATCCTCGTCCACGTGGATAACCCAACGCTGCAGGCGAGCCTCCTCAAGCGGTTGGAGACGCTGGCCGCCGTCCTCATGCTCAATCGCTACTACTCGTCCTCACGCCGCACCCGTTACCTCAACGTGCTGGCAGAGCTGAGCACCGATCCCGCCTCGGTGCCGTCCTTCGAGGCAACCGACTATGAGAAGAAGGTCGCCAGGGATCGCCTCGACGGACCGCTCTACCAAGAGGTCAAGCCTCTGGTCCGCTACGTCATGTTGCGGCTTGACGGACTGCTCTCCGGTGACGCGGGCGCCGCCTACAAGAACGACCAGATCTCCATCGAGCATGTGCTCCCGCAGACACCGCCCCCGGGGAGCCAGTGGTGCAAGGACTTCACCCCGGAGGAGCTCACCCGCTGGACTCATGCCCTCGGCAATCTCCTGCTGCTCTCCCACCGCAAGAACTCGCAGGCACAGAACGAGGACTTCGACGAGAAGAAGCGGCGCTACTTCCAGACCCGCGGTGGCGTCACCACCTTCGCTCTCACCACTAAGGTCCTTGAGGTGCCCGCCTGGACCCCCGAGGTGGTGGCCCGCCGCCACGAGGAGTACATAAGGCGCCTCTCGGAGGCGTGGTCTCTCGACTGATCCCCTCTACATCTCCTCTACGGGAGCGCCGCTCACCGCCCGCCTGGGCGGTGAGCGGCGTCCGTCGTCGGTCGGCGAACGGACCTGACAGGGCTTCGCCCCCTGCTGAGGCAGACACCCCACTTGTGCCAACTACTTGACACAAGCACACCGACCGCCCACTCTTGTATCAAGAGCTCATCACAAGGAGTGGTTGCCGTGTTCCTGCCGATGCTCGCCGTCGTCCTCGTGACCCTGTTCCTGGTCACCTTCCTGCCTGTCGTCCTCGTCCGCACCGCCCGGGCCGCGCCCGCCCCCGCGACCCCGCCCGCGCTCGCCGACGCCGACCGTTACTCCCGGCACAGCATCGTCCTGGCCGTCGCCACCGGGCTCGGCGCCGCCGCCACCGTCGCCCTCACCTGGGCGCTTGGCGAGCGCGCGTACTTCGACGCCTACGTTCGCGCCGCGGTCACCGACGCCGCCGCGGCGGCCGACGGCGAGCTCATCGTCGGCGTGCCCCCGACCCTCAACCTCGGCCTCGTCCTCGCCCCGAGCATCATGGGCGTCGTCGGGATCCTCGTCCTCGTCATCCGAGAACGACGCAGCCCACTCGTCACAGCACCGACGCGCACCGCCTCACTGTCGCCCCGGCGCGCCCGCGACTACGTCTCCCGCCCCTTCGTCATCATCGCCACCGTCACCCTGGCGCTCCTCGCGTCCCTGCTCATCACCGGCATCCTCACCTCCGACGTCTCCGGCACCGCACACTTCTGGCACGGGACCTGGGACAGCGCCGTCGGGCCAGTGACCGCCACCAGCACCAGGAGCCCGTGGCCGGGCTGGTTGTACTCCGTGCCGATCCTGCTGCTCGCCGTCGTCCAGACGCTCCTCGCCGCCATCGGCCTGCGCGACGTCGCCGCCCGCGGGCAGCTGACTCCCCGCGCCGACGACGCCCCTCACGCCGACCTCGACATGGCTCTGCGCCGCCGCAGCGCCGACGCCGTCGTCGGCCTGCTCACCATCTCCTTCTCCCTGCCGACCATCGCCGCGGGCATCGTCATCGCCCCCGTCGCCGGTGACGCCCTGGGTGCGTTCCCGATGCTCGGCAGGCCGTACCTCGTCCTGGGGGTATGGGCCTTGGCGTGCACGGCGCTGGCGCTGCTGGCCCTGGGGGCCGGAACAGCCCTCGTCCTACGGCGCCCGGCGGCGATCCGCGAGCGCCTGGCAGACGATGCCGCCCTGGACACCGCACCTCCCGCCGCCCCGGTCCCGGACCTGCCCGCTGACGAAGGTGAGCACCCATGAGTCCGACGTCGATCACCCTGGACACGGCAGACCCGACCCCTCCTTTCGAGCAGGTGCGTCGCCAGGTCTCCGCACTCATCGCCTCCGGGGCGCTGGAGGAGGGGGCTCGGCTCCCGACGGTGCGTCAGCTCGCCGGCGACCTTCGCGTGGCCCCCGGAACCGTGGCGCGCGCCTACAAGGAGCTTGAGGCCGCTGGGCTCGTTGTCTCGCGCCGCAGCGCGGGGACACGCGTGGCGCCCGGGCAGGCCCTGCCGCAGGACCGTCGCCACGAGCGCCTTCAGCTCCTGGCCCGCCAGTACGTCGAGGCCGCCCAGAGGCTCGGCGCCGACGACGACGCGTTGCGTGGCGCCGTCGACGACGTCCTCCGGCACCCGGAGGTCCGGACGACGACCGCAACGACGGTGCACCATGGCCCGCTCTCCCCATAACCCGGACTACCCATAGCCCGGGCGGGTGCCTCCCGGCAGGCTGACAGCATGCACAAGCCCAGTCACGCCCTTGCCGTCCCTGTCGTCCTTCTCCTCGCCGCAGGCGTCGCCGCCTGCGGCGGAGATGTCCCCGTCGGCACCACCCCCGGCGCCCCCACCTCCGGCGCACAGGAGACCCCCGGCTCCGGCGGCGGCACCACCGACAAGCCCACCACCGGCGCCACCGACACGCCGGACGCCGGCAACGGGGAATCAGAGACCGTCTCCGTCACAAGCCTCAAGACCGGCGACTGCTTCAACCCGCAGGGCGACTCGTCCAAGGTCACCACTGTCGAGCGCGTCTCCTGCGACAGCCCGCACGGCGAGGAGGTCTTCCACGTCGCCGACATCGACGACTCCAGGTACACCACCGCCCCCAACAAGGACGAGATGACCGAGGAGGTCCGCTACGCCTGCGCCAGAACCTTCGAGGACTATGTCGGCATCGAGCTCGGCAGCACCATCTACAGCGTCCACGCCTACAACCCGACCCCCGACTCCTGGACGCAGGGCGACCGCACCATCATCTGTCTCATCGCTGACGAGGACGGCAATCCGCTGACCGGCTCCGCCCGCGACAGCAAGAAGTGATCGCCTCAACATCCTGCTCAGGTCCCGGACGGCCATCGCGCCCGTCAGGCCTAGCTACGGGGCTCCACGGGCGGTGATGGGGACCCATGGGGAGCGACGACGGGTAAGACACCCCATAGCGCCGACGCGCAAGACGTGCGACCCTAGCGGCCATGCGAAAGACGACCCACGCCCTTGCCATCCCCGTTGCCCTCCTGCTTGCCGCCGGCGTCGCCGCCTGCGGCGGAGAGACCCCGGTGACGACCTCCACCGGCTCCGCCCAGGAGACCTCCGGCGGTGGCGCCGCCAGCACCAAGCCCACCGCCAGCGGGGGTGAGACCGCCTCCGTCATGAACCTCAAGGTCGGCGACTGCTTCAACTACAACGACTCCTCCACCCAGGTCTCCGCCGTCGAGGCCGTCTCGTGTGACGCCCCGCACATGTACGAGGTCTACAACAACTCCGACATCGACGAGAAGAAGTACTCGACGGCCCCCACCGGTGACGACCTCAACACCGAGATCTCCCTCGCCTGCTACGACGCCTTCGAGATGTACGTCGGTGTGGCCTACGAGGAGTCCGCCACCTACGAGGTCACCTCCTTCTACCCGACGATGGGCTCCTGGGCGCAGGGCGACCGCACCATCAACTGCCTCATCACCAGCAAGGACGGCCAGCCGACGACCGGCTCCGCCCGCGACGCCAAGAAGTGACCACCGCCGCAGCCCTCTGCTGATCCACACGACGCCGTCGGCCCGACCCCCTCACGGGGCCGGGCCGACGCCCGTGCACACGCGATCTCAAGCAGGACTCTTTCCCGGTTTCACACCATTCAGGGTTACTCAGCCCATGGCTCGTTCGCGCGGCTCCTGGAAACCTTGGCTCATGCACAAGACTACCCACGCCCTCGCCGTCCTCCTGCTCGCCGCCGGCGTCGCCGCCTGCGGAGGCGAGGTCCCCGTCGACACCGCGACCGGCGGCGCTACGCCCGCCCCGCAACAGACCCCCGGCGGCGCCACGCCCACCGACACACCCACTTCCGGTGCCACCGCCACCCCCGGGACCGGGGGTGGTGACAGGGAGACGGGCGTCATCCCAGTCGCCGATCTCCAGGTCGGCGACTGCTTCAACTACGTCGAAAGCGACCCGGAGTGGAGGGGGAAGCCCCTTCACGTCGACCTCGTCTCCTGTGACAGCCCGCACATCGGCGAGGTCTACAACCTTGCCCAGATCGACGACTCCCAGTACGCCACCCTCCCCCCCCCCCGATAAGGAACTCGTAGCCCTGGTCCACGCCGCCTGCAACGACGCCTTCGAGACGTACGTCGGCGCGTCGTACTCCTTGTCCTACAGCGGATCCCACTACTTCCCGCCCACGTCCGACTCCTGGGCATCAGGCGATCGCACGATCGTCTGCCTCATCACCAACCCGAACCCCCGCATCCCCCTGACCGGCTCAGCCCGCGACGCCGAGAGGTGACCGGCTCAGCCCCCCCCGCTGACCCGCACGACGCCGTCGGCCCAGTCCCCTCAAGGGGACCGGGCCGACGGTCTTGTGCAAGCGAACTCGAGCAGGGTTCTTCCCCGGTACCACGCCGTTATGGGGCACTCAGCCCATAGAGCAGCCGAGTGCCGGAGCGCAGACTGTATCCATGAGAAAGACAGCACACGCCCTTGCCGTCCCCGTCGTCCTACTTCTCGCCGTCGGCGTCGCCGCCTGCGGAGGCGAGGTCCCCGTCGGATCCACCTCCGGCGCACCCACCTCCGGCGCACAGGAGACCCCCGGCGGCGCCACGCCCACCCCGCAGCAGACCCCCGGTGGCGGGGACACCGCTTCCGGCTTGACCCTCGGTGTCGGCGACTGCTTCAACTACGACGACACCAACCCGTCCTCAGACATCGAGATGCTCTCGTGCGACAGCTCGCACATGTACGAGGTCTACAGCCTCTCCGACATCGACGACAAGAAGTACTCGACGGTCCCCACTGACGATGACTTCGCCACCGAGGCCTCCAACGTCTGCTACGACCCCTTCGAGACCTACGTCGGCGTGCCGTACTTCTCCTCCTCATACAGCGCCACCTACCTCTACCCGACGTCGTCCTCCTGGGTCCAGGGCGATCGCACCATCTACTGCCTCATCACCAGCCAGGACGGCAAGCCGCTGACCGGCTCCGCCCGCAACACCAACAAGTGACCGCCTCAGCAGCCCACCGCTGACCCGCACGGCGCCGTCGGCCCCGTCCCCTCAAGGGGACCGGGCCGACGGTCTTGTGCAAGCGACTTCGAGCAGGACTCTTTTCCCGCTATCACGTTGTTTATGGGGCACTCAGCCCATCGAGCAGCCGAGTGCCGGAACGCAGACTGTATCCATGAAAAAGACAGCACACGCCCTCGCCGTCCCCGCCGTCCTCCTTCTCGCCGTCGGCATCGCCGCCTGCGGTGGCGACGTCCCCGTCGGCACCACTCCCGGCGCCACCGGCGCCCCCACCTCCGGCGCACAGGAGACCCCAGGCTCCGGCAGCGCCACTCCCACCGATACACCCACCGCCGCCCCCGGAACCGGGGGCGGCGACAGGGAATCAGGCGTCGCCGCCGTCAGCGAGCTCCAGGTCGGCGACTGCTACACATACGTCAACACAGGAGGCACCCCGGATTTCGTGCCCATCGTCGTCGAGCTCGTCTCCTGCGACAGCCCGCACCTCGACGAGGTCTTCTACAAGACCCAGATCGACGACTCCAAGTACACCACCGTCCCCACTGAGGACGAGATACTCGCCGAAACGCGCAGCGCCTGCCGCGGCGCCTTCGAGGGCTACGTCGGTATCGACCGTGACTCCTCCTCCTACCTCGGCCACGCCTACCACCCCTCTGCTGAAAGCTGGGCACAGGGCGACCGCGCGATCACCTGCCTCATCACCAGCCAGGACGGCCAACCCCTGACCGGCTCCGCCCGCAACTCCAAGAAGTAACCGCCTCAGCGTCACACCGCTGAACCACACGGACGCCGTCGGCTCGGCCCCGCCGAGGGGGTTGGGCCGACGGCGTCGTCACCGGTGGGCCAGGACGGTCCTGCCGCGGCCGACACGATGGATTCCCCACCCCATGGCGCATCCGCGCCGCTCCTGAGAGCCTGGACTCATGCGACGCACCACTCACGCACTTGCTGTTCCTGTCGTCCTTCTTCTCGCCGCCGGCATCGCCGCCTGCGGAGGCGAGGTCCCCGTCAGCACCTCCCCCGGCGCCCCCACCTCCGCCGCTCAGGAGACCCCCGGCGGCGCCACCACCGACAAGCCCAGCCCCGGCAACGGCAACGGAGGTGGTGGTATCGCTACCTCCGTCATGGACCTCAAGGTCGGCGACTGCTTCAACAGGAGCGAGTCCTCGGACCAGGTCGCCACCGTGGACGTCGTCTCCTGCGACACCCCGCACATGTACGAGGTCTACAACAACTCCGACATCGACGACAAGAAGTACACGACGGCCCCCACCGGCGACGACCTCGATACCGAGATCTCCAACGCCTGCTACGACCCCTTCCAGACGTACGTCGGCATCGACTACGAGTCCTCCTCCTACAAGGTCACCGCCTTCTACCCGACGACGAGCACCTGGGTGCAGGGAGACCGCACCATCAACTGCCTCATCACCAGCCAGGACAACAAGCCGCTGACCGGCTCCGCCCGCAACTCCAAGAAGTAACCGTCTCAGCGGGCCACCGCTGAACCACACGGACGCCGTCGGCCCGGCCCCGTGAGGGGGCCGGGCCGACGGCGTCGTTACCGGTGGACCGAGGCGATCCTGTGACGACTGACGTTGTGTCATGGGTCTACCAGCCCATGGCGTACGGGCACAGCTCCTGCAAGTCTTGACTCATGCGAAAGACCACCCACGCCCTTGCCATTCCCGTCGCCCTTCTTCTCGCCGCCGGCATCGCCGCCTGCGGAGGCGAGGTTCCCGTCGGCACCACCCCCGGTGCCCCCGGCTCTGCCGCACAGGAGACCCCCGGTGGCGGCACCGCCACCGACAAGCCCAGCCCCGGCAACGGCAACGGTGGTGGTGACATCGCTACCTCCGTCATGGACCTCAAGGTCGGTGACTGCTTCAACAGGAGCGACTCCTCGGACCAGGTCGGCACCGTGGACGTCGTCTCCTGCGACACCCCGCACCTGTACGAGGTCTTCAACAACTCCGACATCGACGACAAGAAGTACACGACGGTCCCCACCGGCGACGCTCTGAGCGACGCGGTCTACGACGCCTGCCACGACGCCTTCAAGACCTACGTCGGCATCGACTACGAGTCCTCCTCCTACGGGTTCAGTGACTTCCACCCCTCCGCAGACTCCTGGGACTCGGGCGACCGCACCATCAACTGCCTCATCACCAGCATGGACGACAAGCCGCTGACCGGCTCCGCCCGCAACTCCAAGAAGTAACCGCCTCAGCGGACCACCGCTGACCCACACGGACGCCGTCGGCCCGGCCCCCTCACGGGGCCGGGCCGACGGCCGTGCACACACGATCTCGAGCAGGACTGTTTCCCGGAATCACCGCGTTTTTTGGGGCCCTCAGCCCATGGCACAGCAGGACCGCGGATCCCAGACTCGATCCATGAGAATGACAGCACACGCCCTCACCGTGACGCTGCTCCTCGCCGTCGGCCTCACGGCCTGCGGCAGCGACGCCCCCGAGGTCACACATGCCCCGCCGGCTGCGGCGCAGACGCCCCCCACCCCACGTGGTGGCGCCACCGATGGCCCGGAGCCCATCACCGGTGAGGTGCGGCTGCTCGCCTTCCTGAGGACCGAGGTCGGTATCTGCTCCAGCCCGCTCGATGACGACCCGAAGAAGGTCGTCGACTACGCGATCATCCCCTGCGAGCAGCCGCACCAGGCGGAGACCTACAGCGCCAGCTACCTCATCGACAGCTCCGCGTACACCTCCTACCCCAACGGCGAGGAGATGGCCCACGAGATCCAGGAGGCCTGCCACGACCCCTTCGAGGACTACGTCGGCATCGACCGCTACTCCTCCTCCTACGCTGCCCACGCCTACTACCCGAGCCCCAACTCCTGGGCCGAGGGCGACCGCGCCATCGACTGCCTCATCGTCAGCAAGGACGGCAGCCTCCTGACCGGCTCCGCCCGCAGCACCAGGAAGTGAGCGCAGCGGCGTCTGCTCTCACCCACGCGACGCCGTCGGCCCGCCCCTCGCGGGCGTCCCGACGGCGTCGTCGTACCGCAGACGGCCAGAATCGTGCTTGACGACACATCGTCATAGGGCGTGCGGGCCGTAGCGAAGGCACGCGCCGCCTGGGAGTCTTAGATCATGCGAAAGATGCCTCACGCCCTTGCCGTTCCCGCCGTTCTCCTTCTCGCCGCGGGCGTCGCCGCCTGCGGCGGCGCGGTCCCCGTGACGACCTCCACCGGAGCCGCAGCCCCCACCGGGCAGCAGACCTCCGGAAGCAACGGCGGTGCGAGCAGCGCCAAGCCCAGCACCGGCGCCAGCGATGGGGAGACCGCCTCCGTCATGACCCTCCAGGTCGGCGACTGCTTCAACTACGACGACTCCGCCACCCAGGTCTCCAGCGTCGAGATGGTCTCGTGCGACACCCCGCACATGTACGAGGTCTACAACAACTCCGACATCGACGACAGCAAGTACTCTACCGTCCCCGCCGGTGACGACCTCGACACCGAGATCTCCCTCGCCTGCTACGACGCCTTCGAGATGTACGTCGGCGTGGCCTACGAGAACTCCACCACCTACGACGCCACCTCCTTCCAGCCGACCACCGGTTCCTGGTCGCGCGGTGACCGCACCATCAACTGCCTCATCACCAGCAAGGACGGCCAGCCCACGACCGGCTCCGCCCGCAACACCAAGAAGTGACCGTCTCAGCAGCTCGCTGCTGAAGCACACGACGCCGTCGGCCCGCCCCCTTCACGGGGCCGGGCCGACGGCGTACACCATGACCTGCGCGGAGCCCCCGGACCGGGACGCACCGTCCGACGCGCACGCCGTCCCGGTCACGCACCCGCTGCCGCTACCATGAGCGCGTGATCTTCAAGGCCGTCGGCGATCGTGCCCCTTATCCCGAGCACGGGGTGACCCAGCAGCGAGTCTGGTCCACGATCGCCCCACGACAGATCCGTCTCGACCGCCTGACCACGACCCGCGCCACCCTCGACCTGCGCCACCTCCTCGACGACGACTCCACCTTCTTCGGTGACCTCTTCGCCCACGTGGTGTCCTGGCAGGGAGAGCTCTACCTGGAGACCGGGCTGCACCGGGCTCTGCGTGCGGCCCTGCAGGGGCGCACGCTCATCCACGCCCGCGTCCTCACGCTCGACGCCGAGGGGCGCCCACAGCTGGCTCCGCCGCCTCCCACACCCTGAGGCCACCGCCGGGCGGTGAGTCCACTACTGTGAGGGCGTGAGCCCTGCGAGCCCCATGTCCGAGTACCGTCGTCGTCTCCAGCACCGGCAGACGACCGTCATCGGCGGCACCCTCGTCGCCCTGGTCACCGCAGCCGCCGTCTCCCTGGCGGTACTGAGCGGGATGATCCCCGCCCCCTTCGAGCCCGGGTTCTCCTCCGCCACCCCTGAGACCGATCCCGTGGTCCACGTGTGCCCGCCCGCCGACGCCGTCACCGTCGAGATGAGCTCGATCCCGGTCAACGTCTACAACGGCTCGGAGACCGCGGGCCTCGCCAAGGGCGTGTCCACCGCCCTGACGGACTCCGGCCTGACGGTCGGCACCGTCGAGGACTGGAACCAGGGCATCTACAACGGCAACGTCCTGCTCACCACCTCCGAGGCGGGCATCGCCAACGCCTACACCCTGGCGCAGGCCTTCCACGGCGAGGTCTCGATCAAGCTCGACAGCACGCAGGACCCCGCCGACCCGACCGTTAACGTCGTCCTGGGCAGCACCTACAAGCAGAACATCCTCACCTCCTCGGAGATCGCCCAGATCCAGTCCGGCCAGCCGATCGCCGCCCCGACGGGCTGCCTCGCGCCGGAGGAGTTCGCGCCGACGGGCGACGCAGCCTCGCCCACCCCGTAACCACCTCGCGGTGGCGCCGTCGGCGGGCGAGGCTGCCGGTGCTCAGGAGTGATGCCGGGCGCGGCTGGAGTAGGCCGGGCCCTCGAGGTCTGCGCCGGCCGGCGCGGAGGCCGGTGACGCCTGCTCCAGGTTGGTACCGCGCGCCTTGGAGATCCAGCGCATGACGTGGTAGACGGCGATCGCTGAGGCGGAGCCCAGGGCGATACCGCTGAAGGTCATGGCGTCCCAGTGCCACGTGTAGTCGGCGATGGCCACGACCATGGCGACGGCCGCCGTGTTGAGGTTGACGGGGTCGGCGAAGTCAACGCGGTTCTGCACCCAGATGCGCACGCCGAGCATGCCGATCATGCCGTAGAGGATCGTGGCGGCGCCGCCGAGGACGCCCGCGGGGATGGTCGCGATGATCTCCCCGAACTTCGGCAGCATCGACAGGCCCAGGGCCGTGACCGCGGCGACGACGTAGGCCGCCGTCGAGTAGACCCGGGTGGCCGCCATGACGCCGATGTTCTCCGCGTAGGTCGTGGTGCCGGAGCCGCCGCCCGCGCCGGCGAGCGCGGTCGACACGCCGTCGGCGAAGAGGGCTCGGCCGGTGACACCGTCAAGGTTCTCCCCGGTCATGGCGGCCACGGACTTCACGTGCCCGATGTTCTCGGCGACGAGCACGAGGACGACGGGGACGAACAGGCCCAGGAGGCTGGGGTCGAAGGCCGGTGCACGGAAGGCGGGCACACCGACCCAGTCCGCGCCCGCGATGGCGTCGAAGCTGACCTCACCGCGCACACAGGCCGTGGCGTAGCCGATGAGCACACCGATAAGGATGCTCAGTCGCCCGATGATGCCCTTGAACAGCACCGTGATGAGCAGGATCGACACGATGGTCACCAGCGCCGTCACCGGCGCGGTCTTGACGTTGTTCCAGGCGCTGGGGGCGAGGTTGAAGCCGATGAGGGAGACGATGGCGCCCGTGACGATCGGAGGCATGAGCCGGTCGATCCAGCTGGTGCCGGCGAAGTGGACGATGACGCCGATGAGGGCGAGCGAGGCGCCGGCGGCGATGATGCCGCCCTGCGCCAGGGAGGCCTTCGCGGCGTCGATAGTGCCGCCGCCGTCGGCCACGTAGCCGGTGACCGCGCCGATGGGGGCGATGAGCGCGAAGGACGAGCCGAGGTAGGACGGCAGGCGTCCGCTCGTGACGGCGATGAACAGCAGCGTGCCGAAGCCGGTGAAGAACAGGGTCGTCGAGGGGTCGAAGCCCGTGAGCAGCGGGACCAGGAAGGTCGCGCCGAACATGGCCACGACGTGCTGCACGCCGATGCCGATGGTGCGGGGCCAGGTCAGGCGCTCGTGCGGAGCAACGACCTCGCCGGGAGCGATCGAGCGGCCGTCGCCGTGGAGGGTCCAGCCGCGCAGGCCGCGGCTGCTGGGGGAGGAGGACACGTGGGCTCCTGTCGCGTGGGAACGGGGACCGGACCCGCCAACGGGTCGGCGGGTCACCGGAACGGCAGGACCCGGCAGAGCCCTGCCGGGCCTGAAGTGTAGGGCCGGACCGTGCCGACGTCGGGCCGAATCCTCCTGACGCAGGATGCCGTCGGCCACACGCGAGCGGCATGATGGGGCCCGTGACACCCTCGTTGCCCCCGTCCGCCGGCCCCACCCCCCTGTCCTGGGAGGAGCGAGGCGACTGGGGCGCGCAGCGACCTCCCTTCCCCGGCACGGAGGACCTGCGCCCAACAGAGATCTTCTCAGGCCCCGGATACCAGGCACCGCGCTCCTCGGCGGACCCCGTCGCCGTCATCGCCCTCGTGCTGGGCGTGCTGTCCCCGATCCCGGGCATGGGCCTGCTGGCGCTCGCCACAGGCGCGTGGGCGCTGCGACGTCTGCGCGGCAGGTGGGCCAACGGCCTGGGGATGGCCTGGTTCGGCGTCGTCATCGGCTCCACCGCCTGCGTCACGTGGCTGTGGACGTGGCTCATCGCCATCACGGCCTGAGCCTGGGACCTGACCGGGGTCGCCTGGTCCGGGCGTCGTCTCACCGTCACGGCTGCACCGCCGTTCGTGCCAGACCGAGTCGTTACACTGCCCGACGTGAAGCCCTTCATCATGGTGTCGACGCGCCCGGAGATCGAGGCCGCCGAGCAGGAGTACGAGTCCTTCCGCGTCCAGGGCGGGCTGGAGCCCGCGGACCTGCAGCACGTGCGCCTGGAGGAGGTCGACTTCCTCAGCGGCTTCAAGGCCGGAGACGTCTCGGGCGTCTTCATCGGCGGCAGCCCCTACGACACCTCGACCCCCGCGGCCTCCAAGACACGCACCCAGCTGCGCGTGGAGGAGCAGGTGCGTGAGCTGCTCGCCGTCGCCCTCAAGGAGAGCGTGCCGGTGCTGGCCACCGGCTTCGGCCTGGAGGTGCTCGCCGACTACCTGGGCACCGCGCCCACCACCCGCTTCGCCGAGCTGCTCGGCTCCTCAGAGATCTTCCTGACGGCCGAGGGCCGTGAGGACCCGCTGCTGGCGGGAATGCCGGAGGCCTTCGCCGCCTTCGTCGGCCACCACGAGGGAGTCGGCCAGGTACCCGCCGGGGCGACGCTGCTGGCGACCTCCCCCGACTGCCCCGTCCAGATGCTGCGCGTGGGCTCGTGCGTCTACGGCACCCAGTTCAACCCCGAGCTCGACGTCGACCTCTTCCTGGCACGCCTGTCGATCTACCGGGACGCCGGGTACGGGGACCCGGGCCTCATCGACGACCTCCTCGCAGAGGCCCGCACGAGCAGCTCCACCCACGAGGCGGGTCGTCTCATCCGCTCCTTCGTCGAGCACTTCTCCCAGTCCTGACCGGCTTCGCGCGCCGGCCGAGCCCGCACCGTTCAGGCGACCTCGGCGAGGACGGCCTCCACCGCGGCGCGTACGACCTGCGGCGCTGAGCGGCGCGGCACCGACCGCGTCTGAGCACCCGCCGCGTGGTCGACGAAGGCGAGTCCCGTCACCCTCACCCCGCGCGAGGCCAGGGTCATCGCCTCCGCCACACTGTCCATGACGACGGCGTCGGCACCAAGACCCCCCAGGACGCGGGACTCCGCCGGGGTAGGCCAGGTGGGCCCGGGAACGAGGGCGACGACGCCACCGCTCACGCCGTCGACCTGGGTCAGGCGCTCCGCCAGGTCCGTGTCCCAGGCGGCGTCGAGCGGCGCGGTGGCGGAGAACAAGGGGGCACCGGTGAGGTTGAGGTGGTCCTCGACGGCGAGCAGGGCCCCCGGGGCGGCGCCCACGGCTGAGGCGCGGGTGACGAGCAGGGCCGCGCGCACGCCCGTGCCCGCGGCGATCCGAGCGAGGGCGGTCGTCCGCGGCACCGGCCCGCCCTCGTAGGCGCGGGTGAGCCCGCGGGAGACGAGCACGCCCAGGCCGTCGCGGCTGTAGGAGACCAGGGCGTCCTCCTCCTGCGCGCTGACGGGGGCGCTGACACCGGGGAGGAGCGACAGGCGCACGCTCACGTCCGGACGGCCTCAGGCCTGGTCGACCTCGGTCAGCAGGGCGGGCTCGGCGATGACGAGCAGGTCGTGGCGGGCCCGGCCGGTGGCCAGGAGGATCGAGGCGCCGTCAGGGTCCTCGTCCCAGGTTCCTGCGGGCTGCACGCTCATGTCCCCTCCTCGCTGCGGGCTCGTCAACCGGTTCAACCGAGCGTACCGAAAGTCCTAGAGACGGTCACTGGCCGTCGGGCAGGTCACAGGACGGTCACGCCCTGGGGCGCAGACCGCGGGTGGTCGCGGAGCCGGTCACCGGGCGGCACCGCCACCCCACGGCGCGTAGCCTCAGCCCGTGCCCACCGTCACCTCTCTTATCGCCCACGCCCCCGAGGCCCAGGTCCGCGACGTCCTCACCCGGGTCTTCACCGACGGCGGGTGGCGCGTCACCGTCCAGGAGCACACCCTCGTCGTCGAACGCGGATCACGTGCCAGGACCCTCCTGCTGGGGGGCGGCGCCGGGGAGGACTTCTACCTGCGCCAGGCGCTCACCCTCACCCCCGGTGAGCCGGAGGAGGGCTGCACGACCGTCACGTACCCGACCTCGGGGGCGGCCATCACCCGCGGCGGCCCCTACGGCGCCGAGCGCGAGATGCGCGCGCACGACGACTACTCCCAGCGGATCGCCCGCGCCCTGCGCGAGGCGGGCGTCGACGTCGGCCTCGCCTGAGCGGCCCCGTGCGATGACGGACCCGATCAGCCGCCTGCTGGCCGCCCCGCCCGCCCTGCCGGTCGCCGCCGGGCTCGATCGGCTGCGCTCCCTGCTGGCCGCGTCGACCTCGGCCGTCGTCACCGCCCCTCCCGGCACCGGCAAGACGACCCTCGTCCCGCCGCTCGTCGCCGACGTCGTCGGCCCCGCGGGCGGGCGCGTCGTCGTCACCCAGCCGCGTCGGGTCGCCACCCGTGCGGCCGCCCGCCGCCTGGCGGGCATGCTCGGCGAGGACGTCGGGGCGACGGTGGGCTACGCCGTGCGCGGTGAGCACCGGAGCGGCCCGCTCACCCGCGTCGAGGTCGTCACCGCCGGGCTCCTGCTGCGGCGCCTCCAGGCCGACCCCGACCTGCCGGGTGTCGCCGCCGTCGTCCTCGACGAGGTCCACGAGCGCTCGCTCGACTCCGACCTCCTGCTCGCCCTGCTGCTCGACTCCCGGGCCCTGCGCGATGACCTCGTCGTCGTCGCCATGTCCGCCACCCTCGACCTGGAGCGTCTGCCCGCCCTCCTGGGGACCGACGGCGAGGCGCCCGTCCTGGACATCCCCTCGGCCCTGCACCCCGTGGAGGAGCGGTGGGCTCCCCCTCCGTCGGGGGTCGCCCGCCTCGCACCGGGCGGGGTGCCGCGGGAGATGCTCGCCCACGTCGCGGCCACGGCTCTCGACACGCTGGATCGTGAGAGCGGCGACCTCCTCGTCTTCCTGCCCGGTGCCCGGGAGGTCGACGACGTCGTGGCCCGGCTGCGCGCCTCGGTGCCCGACGGCGTGGACGTGCTGGCGCTGCACGGGCGCCTGGGCGCCGCCGCCCAGGACGCCGCCCTGGCCCCCTCCCCGGCAGGGCGGCGCAGGGTCGTCGTCGCCACGAACGTCGCCGAGTCCTCGCTGACGGTGCCGGGGGTGCGCCTCGTCGTCGACGCCCTGCTCACCCGCGAGCCCCGCCTGGACGTGTCCACGGGGATGAGCGGGCTCGTAACCGTCGGGGCGGCCCGTGCCAGCGGGGTGCAGCGGGCCGGGCGGGCCGGGCGCGAGGGACCCGGCGTCGTCGTGCGCTGCTGCTCACCAGTCGACTGGGCCCGGGCGCCGCAGGTCCCCACTCCCGAGATCCTCAGCGCGGACCTCACGGGCACCGCCCTCGAGCTCGCCGCCTGGGGGGCGCCCGGGGGCGGCGGCCTGGCGTGGATCGACCCGCCGCCCGGCCCCGCCCTGGCGGTGGCGACAGCCACCCTCGAGCTCCTCGGTCTCACGGAGCCGGGTGGTGGGATCACGGCGCTGGGGCGGGCCGTCGCCTGCCTGCCCGCCCCGGTGCGCCAGGCACGGGCGCTGCTCGCCGCGGCCGGCAGGACCGGGCTGCGCCCGGCCGCCGAGGCGACCGCCCTGCTGACCGCGGACCTGCGCGCC